>Ga0179593_1507977_pt1 | contig 21140 bp, 18 predicted proteins | sample CZODoug2_1_08_16_FD_185931 | JGI IMG/M metagenome (GOLD analysis project Ga0179593, IMG submission 185931) | Vadose zone soil fungal communities from Angelo Coast Range Reserve, California, USA - CZODoug2_1_08_16fungal (PacBio error correction) | ecosystem: Environmental > Terrestrial > Soil >... | reverse complement strand
AGCCCCTAGCTTATTCCTCTGAGGAGACCCCCTAGTAATCAATACTCGATCTCGCGCGAGTTTTGAGGTCCTGAATTTTAAGATTCTTCTACCCCTCTCTTCTAGCTGCTCAGGGCTTTCTAAGTCATGTGTTTTTCTTCGTGACCGCTCCTTCGCAAGACTCCCGTTGGAAAGACGCCGGCCTGGCCTTTGCTCCCCCGGTTCATTGTCCTCAAAAACGCGGCGCCGTGCCCCCCAGGCTTTCTTTTTATCGGTGCAGATCAGACGTCCGTAGCTTTACGTCGAGATCAGCTCGTTTCCCCTCCGCGGATGGGTTCATGCCCGATCCCCTCGGCCGCGCGAATTGTTCGTTCTGAAATTTCCAGCTGCCTTTCCTTCGCCTCGTTACTGTTGATCTGAACCTTCCCCTGCTTTTTTGTTTTTTCTTCTCCCCTCGGCTGACTGGCGCACACGGGTCTAATATCAGCACTCACTTCTGCGTGAAATTTCAGTTTTCTCTCGTGCATCACGGCCTCCCTGTCAGAACGCTTCTCCACCGAGCAAGCCTCTTTCTTGAATCCTTCCCCTGTTACGCGTCAATGGGTCCCGCGAGCATCCTTCTCCTATCTGCCTCCCATTCCCTGTGCTGTTCCCCTCTGCCTGTCCGGCGAGCCTGCTAGGCGTCTAAGTCTGCTCTCTTAGAGGACCCTATTCACAAGTTCCTCACCCTGACTGGCGCTTGGCGTATTTGCGCTTTTCTTGCTTAAGAGTGGGCGGTCCGCCATTCTTGACCCCAAGTTTTTTTTCGGCAAATTAGTTTGAATTCCTTCTTTACCGACCTGACGTCGTGACCGTCTCTGCCATGTGCTAGCCGAGCGTTTTTCTCCTGGTTTCCCTGTTTTCTTTCGGTGAGAGATCTTCCACTTTGTTAACGTGTAGGATTGAAGTTCGCAAGTGGTCTCTGAGGTTTAGGATCCGCTGTACGGTTCTCCGGCCCACTTTTCCCTTCTGTATGAGTCTTGCTCTTTTTCCCCTGGACGCTTCTATCCTTTCTGGCGGTTTTTGCCTCCCGAATTCTCCTTTGCAGGTTGCGCACCGCCACTATTCGATGATGTACGTCCCTTCCCTTATCTTCTCAAGGAAGTTTGTGTGGGTTGGAATTTGTTTCATCCGCCCTTTCGTGTAGCTAAGGTTCTCTCGTTTAGAATCTTGGGTTTCCCTACGCCGACGTTTTCCCTACAACGCCCCCTCCCAACCTCTTTTTCTGATTTAGTTTTTCTTTTCGGTTAAGACATGTTTGTGAAGCACTTTTCCCACGCCTTTCCCCCTGCCTAATGCTTTTTACTCGGAATTTGCTAGGCAATCCTATTCTCAGTGTTTGATCTCCCACCCCCTCTCCTTGTCTCGTTTCCGGGTTGCGACCGCCTAGCTGGAGGTACATTATAGTTGACTCCTAGCTTCAACCTCTGCCCCGGCACTAATGTTTTTTTTTTTTTTTTTTTTTTTTTTTTTTTTTTTTCTTTTTTTTTTTTTTTTTTTTCGGATTGCGATTGCACGCATCGGCGAATTTTCCGCACATTTTTTTAACTATGGATCTATGGGATAAACCTTATCTCCATGCATCGACAGCGTGTCCGACGTTGTTCTGTCTTCTTTACAGAGCACTTGCGAATGATCCCCCCGAAATCCGTCCTTGGTTTTGCCCCCTCACTCCACGAACCATTGAGTTGACTGCGTTATTTGAACTGCGAGCCCTCCCATCTTTGCTGCTTTTCCCCTCTTGGCTTCACTTTTGTTCTTTGTCGTTACTTGCTGCTCCCCACACATTCGAGGCGATCCCTTTTTTTCATCCGTTGTTGTTGTTTTTATCTTCGCTCCCTTACGTCCAGCAAGAAGGATCCAGGTTTCCATCCTTGTCAGCTCTGTTCTTTTCCGCCACATCGCTTTTTACCTTTTTTCTGTCTCGCCTTTCTCCCCTGCACCATAGGCTTCCTTTGTCTGTTTAGTTGCATGCTCCCTCCCCTTTTTCGTATTTCTTTTAGTTCCGGTCTTTGTCAACATTCAATCCATTTCTTTTACAGATTCGGACCTTGCTCAGGAGAGTACTTAGGATCTTCTTCAGTCGTTTTGTATTCTTCGTCCAAGGCGGCCGTCACCCGTCCACCCCCTCTCCCGATGCTGAATTGCAACGCCTGTCTGTCACACGACTGTATCTTTCGCTCGTCATTACGCCGGCCGGTCGGTCCCCCTCTGGTGTTGTGATCCCTTGTAGAGGAATGATGTGCCTGCCACTTCTGCATTCTTCACTTCGATAAGGCTTTGCTTCGCCAGAGATATAGTTACCCCCGAATCCGTGAACTCACCTAATTATTGCTTCCAAGTAGTCGTCTCCATCTTTTCCCCCTTCCTTACGTATCCGGCCGTCATTCAATCTGTCTCCAATTTTCCCCCCCCCCTCCTCCCAATCGACTGCTCCGGCAAAGTTATCAATGAAGAGTTCTTTTTGGCTCACTTACATGATTTCTCGGAAAAGGTCCCCTCGCCCTATTGGAAGCCAGTTTTATCCTCCCTATTTTTCCCGACAGTGCGGAGTACTGTCAAGGCGTGTGGTTTTTATTCTTACAATTCTCTGCTTCCCTCGACCCCCAACTTCTTTTCCTTTTCCGACCTTACTGGCCGCGCCCTTAACTTTTTCATCTTTTTTTCACGTCGCCAAACACAAGAACCCTTTAGGCGCGCTCAACCCTTTCCCTGTACGAGCTTTAATTGTCCCGTTTATACATCCGGCTTATTGAACCTTTTACCCTTTTGCGTTTCCCCGACAGCCGTTACCCTCCCCCTGGTGCACATTCAGCTCCCCACAAAAGGATGGGGTCCCGATTATGATTTGCAATTGCGAGCTCTTTCGGAAAAATAGATAAGCTCAATCGCAGCGCCGCGGGACTTCGCGCCGTTCTGGACTGCCACGTAGTGTAATTTCATGCAGTTCTAACTTTTTCTCGCCAAAAGGAATATGTCTTACTTCATTAAAGTTCGGGTATTTATCTCCTATCCCTTTTGACTTTTTCTTTCCCCTTGAGCGCGTCGTTGAGACTCATCGCCTTTATTCTCCTCGGAGTAGTCGTGACCCGCGCAGGGCCAGCCTTCTTGTGAATTCCTCTTTTGTCTTCCTTTTTTGCCCTTTCCAGCACTGTAAACGCTAACTCTGCGTTTGTGAGCTGCCCGAGTTCTTCCCACTACACCGCATCTGTCTCGTCCTGGGCCATTACAGACTTTTTAGTGGAACACTATTTTCGGAACGTTTCGGACAGGCCTCCGATATTTTAAAGCTTTGCCCCTTTCTAGCCCTCCCGCTTTTTTATTCCTGAACGCCCCTCGACCCCAGAGCCCGGCGCGTGAAATACACGCGGTTTCCTTTTACTTGCCCGGAGTTGCTTGAGCCCCATTGTCTTTACCCCCTTTTTACGCATGTCCGAAGTCTGAAGTACTAAATTCGCTTCATTTGACCCTCCTCTCTGACGCTCTCGTCTTTTTCTCCTGGATTGGTGTCCCCTAAGACGGTGCTCGTCTTTCCCTCATCTTATTCCCTTCTCCCTTTTTTGAGATGCATAGATTTGCATGCGCAATAACCGGAGAGACAAAGGACCCTCCATGATCGAAATACGATGTAGCGTGATGACATTCTTTTCTCTTCGACGCGCAAGTCTTTTCTCTGAGTTTGGCTCTAAGCAGAAGGCGACAGGTCCAACGATACCATCCCGATTCTTTCCCTTGGGGTCTTCGTTGGCCTAAGTAAGGCACCGGGCTGCGCGGGCTTTCCAAGGACTGTACTGATCGTTTCCGACCTCGTTTCCTCGCAGACGCTAGCTCGCTTTAATCGTCTAGGTGCATTTTCTTGAGGGCGTTTCTTTCGAGATCCTGTGGCCCCCCTTGAGTTTCTGGTCGTCCCACTGCAGCTCCGGTCTTTCGCTAGTTCCGTGAGATTACGGCAATTTGGGCTTTTCCTGAAGGCAACGCTGGTTTCCCTGCGCACCGCTTTGTCGCGAGCGACGCTTTACTCGGGCCTCCCTTTCGATGGTTTCTTATTCGGCGCGCAACGGGCAGCTCTGCCCCGCTAGCCCTTTTGAGTTACTGGTTAGCCGCCTTTTCCTCCGACGCTGGAAATGATCGTTCATCGGCGCACTTCCTTCCTGATTCCCTGCCCTTGAAGAGGTTACGGCTTCTCTTTCCTTTAAGGTGTGGCGCATCAGTCGTTCCCTTCGATGCCATTTTGAAGGCTTCCTGGCCCTTTTTTATGCGTTTTGCGGGCCGAGGGATCGCCCCATTATTAAGATTGGCGGAACTGAGTTGCTGATTACAAGTAGACGCCCTTTTTCGGCCATGAGCCTCGGGTCTCCACTTGGTTTGGGTCGTTCGATCTGAAACTTGTTCACGTCTTGCGCCAGGATGAATGTTTTTTTTTGACGGTCGTCGTCCAGGTTTCCGTTCTCATCTTTTTTTTTTGAGCCAATGTACGGTTCCTAAGGACACCTTCAAGCTTTCAGGTCTTCTCGGCCTTCTTTTTGTCAAGATTTCCTTCTTGTCAGCGTATAAACCCCTGTGGAGGCCCTCTTTTTTACCGACCGTGGATTAATTTGCCGTTTCCTCCTAATCTTTACGTACGTTTCGGTGAATTATGTCTAGTTCGTTTCTTTTTCTTGCATTTGCTCCAGCTTTATACTTGTCACGAAGCGCTAATCGATGTACCCTTTCCGTTGAAGTGCCTGCGACTAGCCCCCACCCTCTTGGTGCTGGATACGGATTTGCTTTGTTGAAGAACTTATATCGATGGTCCTTAGATTTCGTCCCGACTCAGGTATGAGCCTTTACGCCGTGTCACGTGATAGTTCACTCACTTTCGAAGTTATTTCCACCCACACCTCTCCTTGTTGTTTCTCGATGGCCTTTGTTTCGACCGACGTCTCCCCTCCGTTTCCTACGAGATGAAACCAGTGTTGCCCGTCATGCTTGGCGATTTGCAGGCCTCCCCCTTTTAGAACAATTCGACTATGAGTTCTGAGGATAATTTCCCTTTTCGTTCTTTTTGCTCCTCGCTCGGCTGTTTCCCCTTTTCAAGACACTAAGTTCCCCCGGCCTCCATCTTCAGCGGCGACTTGGCTTAGATACCTCACCGTGTTCCGTAGTTTCCGGGCCATCCCTGCGATTTTCCCCCCCCTTTTTTTCTGGTTGATCGAGTTTTGAATTCTCGGCTCTGTTTCCGGAGCGGACTACTTCTTTCACGTGCTGTCCGTCTATGTTTCTCCTATCTCCCCTCTTTTTTCAGTTTTTTTTGTTGAGGAGCTGCAGCCTCCAGTTTCTTCCAAATACTTGACCGCCCCCCCTCCTTGTGCGTTCCCGCCAATGAATTTTTTACAGCTTCTTCGCTTTTTTCCCCCTTCACGTTTTTAGCCATCTTTTCCTTTTCAAGGCCTCGTGCTAGCGGCCGTCTTGCCGCGGCAGCTGTAAGACTTCAGTATTTACGGCGCAGCACGTTTCTTTTTGCTCTTAAAACAATCCTCCCTTTCTAGCGGAACGCCGCTGGCTGTTTTTTAGGAGTTTATCCTTGACCCTTTTAGGGTGTCCTTCTCCGGAAGAATTCTCCCAGATAAGCCTGACATTGCAGCACGATTTTTTGTTTGGTGTCACCTATCCGTAGGCGGCGCTGGCCCCCGGCTAACAGTTCGAACCAAAGTCTTGGTGAGAAGTCCCTTTTGCTATCTCCCCTAGATCAGGCCCTATCATTGCATTTCTTCGCTTCTCTTCGTTTCGATTATTCCACCGCCTCCTATTCAACTACAAGATTGGCCGGACTGTCGGAAACTTCGTCGTACGTCCCCCCCCTTTCCCAGCCGCCCCCCTAAGATAGGTCCCCGAAGTCTCCTATCCATTCCAACCCCCCACCTCACCAGAGTCCCGCAAACAGAACCCCGTATCATTTCCTCTTTGTGAGCCAAATGATGAACCCCTGGACTCCGTTCACAGACGGCGCGCTCCGTTATGTGAAAATTTCATCCGCTTTCAATCCTGAACAACGAAGTTGACCTCTGCAAGCGTGCTTCTCCCTTTCCTTGTGACACAACTTCCCCTCCGCAGTCCCCCCGTCCGAACTCATCTGCGCGTCCATTTTCATATCGACGTACATTAAAAGACTAAACTCCCTAGTGACTCGTCAAATTTTTTTTCGACTTTTCACCGAAGTCGCTTTCTTATAAAGGCTTTCACCGCATTCCGTCCACCTGTGCGTTAAATAGGATACCGCCCATGTCCGCTTTTCCGCCTCCCTCAGGAAAGGGCTCGTATTGATGCGAATTCTGAAGTACCCTCGACATTTGCATTATAAACCTCAGGCGCTTCAATTCCGCCAGATGAGTCTTCTTGCTAGTTCGTATTCAATCCCCCCCTAGAGAGCCCCTCACTTTCTTCGCAGGCTTCGAAACAGACTTGACCAGTCTGAAAGTTCGGTTCGGACTTTCATGTGAGCTCCTCGTTTGTCATGATCGAAGCCACTTGGGCTCGGCTTGATTTCGGCGGGGTACCCTGCGCGGTTCTGGGGTCTTTTGGTGTGCGGGCTTGGTGCCCGGGGGTGTTGTGCGTCCTCTGGGTTGGTGCGCCGTGTGTGTTTGGTGTGAGTGTCTTGGGGGTGGGGGGTGCGGTGTTGGAGGTGGTGGGGTGGTGGGTGTGCGAAAGTTCTCTCGGAGTATTAGTCTTTTCTCGCTGGCGGTGGCTTCTCCTCACCCCTAAAGGCCGTTCATACAACGAGGACACTCGGTCTAATTGCGAGTTGACGCACTTCACGGTATGTCTGGCCTTTCACTTGCGTCGTGGGTCAACCCACTCCGTACTTCGGCTCTGCGGTTCGGCTTCCGATGTCTAATCCCAGCCCTTTTCGAGCCCGGCCGCCGGTTTTGCAGAAAATGAGACCAGATCAGGCGGCGTTACCTATTGACTATGTCCCTGTCCTCCGTCCCAGTATCATTTAGTTTTTTTTTTCCCTGAGCCGGTTTCCGCCCCCTTTAGAATCTAGCGACGCTCTATTTGTCGTTACTGAGTTCCTTTCCTCGATGTAATTTTTGACTCTTTTTAATACGTGCTGTTATTTGAGATCTAACGAGCATTCTTCTCCTCTCTTGACTAACAGTCCCCTCTCCCCCCGTCGAGAGGGTAGTTTTTTACCGCCTCTTCAGCCCAAGTCTCTGGACGCTCCGACCTTCAGTTCTACGGCAGGTCTTTCGGCCCTGCATCGGAAGCGAGAAGCGTTTCCCTCTTCCGAGTGTATGTTCCTCTCTCTGGGTCAATTTCGGCCCTAACCGGCGTCGCGCGTGGCTCGGCCATTTCGAATCCTTTAAGAAAGCGTCAACGACCCCCGCTCCGAGCTGCAGATACCTTTCCCCAGATAGAGAGTTTTTTTCATTCGCAGGATGTTTTCGTGGAATCACCCCCTTTTTAGTCTTGGAGGTTACGCAGTTTCTCCCTATCAATTATTTCGCTTTTTTAGTAGCCTTTTAAGGCTGTCCGTCAACGGCTGGCTCAAGGAAGTCACGACTCTTTTTCTTCCCGGCAGTTCCTGCCGGACGAGTACGATACGTTTAGGGAGTTACCCCCTGTTTCCGTCTACTCGCGGCCTCCACGGCATTCTTTTATCCCTGAAAGAGGCCCTCGCCCCTACGGGCCTGTCCTGGTTACCTTTTTCGAGTCCAGGCGCTTACTTCACCTGACTGCCTTCAGGCCGTCTTCCGTTTTCTCCCTCGATGAGCTTTTACTCGCCGCGATTTTGAATGAATCTTGGCACTTCTTATCATATCGGTTTCCTTTAGGCAGGGCTTGGCTGCGTTCTTTTCGGCGCTGACCATTTTTTTTATGTTACCCGTTTTTCTCACAGTGTACCGGGTTCTCCTGCCTCTCATTTTCCCTCTCGTTAGCGTTCATGTTGCTCGCCTGAGCATGATTGTATTTTTTCTGCGCTCAGTATGACCCCTTGTTTTAATCGCCGGCTGCCTTGGACGTTTTACTTTTCTCGAATGTGTTTTTTCTTAGAATTTTATCCACGCCGCTCCCTTTTTCCTTAGTCTGCCCTTTTTTTCACTTTGATGAAGTTACGGGACTGATTAAACTATTTCCTTCAATGTCGCGGTTCGCTCCGTGGGATCATAATGTTCGTTTTATTCCATTGATGCGTACGTCGATTTGCCTGTTTCACTCTCCATGGTTCGGCCCCAAGTATGGGGTTGGATTCCCCTAGCGAGGCGCGAATTTTCACATAGAGTCTACGCTGCGCCAAAGCCGACGTGTTCTTCCTAAATCTTGAGACTGATGTTTGCTCCTTCCTGTTGTCATCGCACTGTATTTACGATGGCGAAGCCGACAGCTTATAGCCGTCGTTCTGAGATTCTAGTCCACTGTGCTTTATTTAATGTCTATCTGAGGGGACGTTCCAACCACCAGCGTCTTGTCGGGTAGTCATCACTGGTCATTCATTTCCCTCCCCCCTCTCTGCCGCTCCCTGGCATATGTGCTGGGGCTGTCAAAGCGGCGCCTTATCCCCTGCATACCCATTCTGACGATCGTCTGATATAGGCCAGTATCCGACGAATCGGCCTTTGTCCCCTTTACGATCCGCCCCTAGGCCGGATGCGGCCTGCGGAAGCTCCCGGATATGGGGCGCGATCTGTCTACCCTTACGCTTGCAGCCGAGTTCGTTTCTTGCGTCCAAGCGTGAACTTTTTTCTCGTTGAGGGCCCCATCACCCCCGGCGCTGTCCTCTTCCCGACTCAGTCGATCAGTTTCTGGAAGTCCGTATTTTTCTTCTCTCTTCTCTTTTCCTCTTTTTGTTGTGAGCGCTCTTCATATGCAGCAAGACTACGGACTGCGTCCTCCGATTTTCCCGCGCATTTTTGTCTGTGTAAGCATCAAGAGCTTTTGATGCTGTTTCTCAATGCCCGAACATCGGATTTCTTATTTGTGCAGCGCGCCACTCCCGTACTTTCGGGTCATGCCCTTGCCCTTGTTGCTTCTCCTTTTTATTAGTCGGACACTCGGCGTTTTTCTGCGCTCATATATTAACCTCATAGTTTCTGCCTTTTTGGGAGTAAGGCGCTGCGTTGCAATTTCAGAGCCCCGTTTTGATTCTCAGTAGTCCCCTCTCCTTCGCTCGCTCGTCCGAACGTCTGCCGGTAGATCCTTTTCAATCCATTGTACTCCTGAGGGCCGATTTTTGCAACCCGTGCGGGCGAATACTGCCGGCATCTCCTTTCTCAGGCTTTTCATACATTCTCCCGAATCCGTATCCTCAATCTCCCAGCTTTGGGTCGCATTCTGTCTTTACCTTCCCTCAGGCCGCCCCCGGTCCAATCTTTTTTGTGACCCGCTCCGATCTTCAAATCTGATTTTTGTTCTTTTTCCAAAATAAACTTTCCCTTACCGAGAGGGCAAGCCCCTTCAATGGCTTGAAACGTTCTGATTCTTCTCTCGTGCCGAGGGCCCGCCGATGCCTCTTTATCTCCTTCCTTCTTTCATTGAAACGACAGGATACTGACGAAGCTATCGTGGACTGTATGCAAGTATAGTCCCCTCTCTGACTACCGTTTTAAAAGGCAGCATGTTTAGTGCCCACGGTTTCATGCAAGGTCGTTTCACCCTACCCAATAAAATATTCCCTACGCCTTTTTTGATTTGCCCCGTGACGCGTATTTCCGAGCGTCTTTGTCGTACAACCTTTTTGCGACAAACAGTCCGAATTCGCCATGTCGTTCTCCCCCCTCAGCCAAGCCGCCTGGGTCCCTAGATGATTCCTAACTTGTCCCTCCGAATGATTCATACCTTAAGGGAAAAATCTGCGACCTAAGTTCGCGTGATATACGGTCGTTCCTTTTGGACGATGTAGATTTAACCATTTTCAGCTTTCGACGCTCTTAGCAGTTCTTTTTTTTTCCCCTTTCCTCCTTCGGGTTCGGTGCGCTTTGCGCTCTTCCCGTGAGGCTCCGTCCTCCGAGATTGCGAATGTCTCTTGGTACGTCCCTTTCTGCTAAGAGATCGTTCTCCGCCTCCTTCCTGCATACAGTAGGCTTCAGACTCATTGAACGAGGAAAGAGAGCTTTTCGTCTACTAGTTGACGACCACTGAGTTTGCCCCATGTCCCCCACAACCCCCCCCCCCCCCCCCCCCCCCACACCCCCCACAAAAACCACCCCCCATCCCCCCCCCCCCCCCCCCCCTGGTATTTTTCTCTTCTTCCCCTTCCAGTAGATGGTTGGACACTCGCTCTTCGAGCGACAGCTCCAGCGGGCCTTTTCCTTTGAAACGCCCCCCCCCCACCCCCCCCATCAAGATAAGCCCCCCTTTTCCGACGCCGGCGCCGCCGCTTTTCCGTCCCTTGCCGAAATGACCCGCCTCAGGCTTCGCGTTGGCCCTTGATCCGGGCCCGTTTGCCCTGTCGCGCGAGCCCCCATCGAGCCCTTCTGAAAATTTCCCTTCGTTGCTTCTTAAGAGACGGGGTTGACTAGAGCTTCATTTCTTTTTACGCCTCGCTGTTTGTCGTTAAGGAGGTTCATGGCGTCCTCCAGTCCTTGCTCGTCTCCGATCTTTTTTCCTCCACTTTGTTGTTTTGGCTGATTCGATAGCGTTAGACTCATCATAACGAACCTCCCTGAGACGCCACTTTTTTCCAGAGAGTTCGCGTTCTTGAGCCCCCGACATTACGCGAGGTAGTCTATCCGTTTCTTTCCTGATCCCGCGAGGTAGCGGGTCTCGATCTTCTTCGGATAGTACCCTTCCGACAGCGTTCAACTTTTCCCCTGTGTCACTTTCCTCCGTTGGGTTCTCATTCGCAAGAAGCACGTCCTGGCCCAAGGTCTCGCAAGTTTTATCTGATCGTTTCGACCTCTTCCGCACCGCGGCTCCCCAGCTCTCGTTGCTACGAGTATAAGTTTCCCCCGACGCCCCGGCGGCGTGCCTCCAGGGAGTCTCCCATACCTGTTCGGGCGGCCCCGATACTTTCCCCCGAATACCGTTTTTTCGCCAGAGTAAGGTCTGCCGAGGTTGTTTTTGCTGAGAGTCACGATTTTAGCCCGGGGAGCTGCGGCGAGACCGAGTACGTTTTCGGTTTTACCTTACGGGTCGTTAGGATCGCGTGGCATTGCATCCCGTGCGCATCCGCGCAGCCCCTTCCATGTTCTATGACTGCGATTACTTGGTTTTGCCCGTCCCGTCTCCCAGAGCATTATCGATTACCCGAGGTGATCGCCCGCCGCTACCTTTTCCCGGACGTCTCAAGCATCCCCTTGGTTACGGCGCCTGATCCTGGCGATCCCGTTGGCTGACATCATCATCGGTTGCGGCGCCCGTCTTTGCGCTGAGGGATTGCATGGCCGCTTCCCTTTGGGGGGGGGTGGGCGCCCTTATTGAATTTAAGTTGGTTGCACCTTTTAATCCCCGGCGTATATTTGCCAGCGCTGGAGTAGTAATGGTTGCCGCCGAGTCTTTCTTTTTATATGGGGTCGTCTGGCGTTAGTAGATATCAAACGTGTTTTCCGCGTGCTTATGGCCATCCCTTCTATTGGGGTCGAATCGTTTTTTCATTTGTCACCCTCAAGAAGGTACTTATAAGGCCCCACGCTGCTTCCGCGTTTCTTTCGGGTCAATGATCTTCTTGGCAAGCGGATACCATTTCCCAATGTGTTCCTGGGGCTGTTTCCGGGTTGTTCAGAATTCACGCCCTTTTTTGCGACTGGACCCCATTTTTTGCCCGTGTCTGTCATCTGTCGCCTGACCTTCCGTGCCGTATGTTGTGGTATTTTTTCAGTTTTCCCGCTTTGACTCCCTTTCCACGATCGTATTGAGCGGACCGTTTTTTGATTTTAGAAGACGACGCGTTTCTCAAGGTGCCAACTCTTGTTTCGTTGAGTTGTCTTGTGGATTGCTATGTATCCGGTGAAGCACTCAGTCTTGGCGGCCTTTTATCCTTCCTCGGAAGATAGGAAAATTTACGTGTGGACGTCTCCCCAATTTGGTTACTTTCTTTTGGACGGATTTGCGACCTTCGCTACATTATACTTCCTCCGAGTGACTCTCTTCTGAGGTATCGGCTTCTTGCCGATTGTCTTCCGCAGGCGGTTTAACACTGCCTACACTTCCATTGAGATTTGTTTTAATCTATGAGCGGCCTCGACGAATGTACGACTCTCCCCCTTCCTTATTGGTTAAAGATCAGACCATCGGGGTGGTCAGATTCCGCCGACTGGAAGTTTTTTTGCGTTAGCACGATTCGACCACACAGCCCCCAGTAGAGGGCCGGGGCAATTGGCACGACAGCATGTTCCACCACCTTCTGTTGATGATTTTAACAGCCACATTTGCATCTTGGGGAACGTAGGGACGGAAGCGTTTCACGTCTTGTGGTCCGTCCTCGAAGTTCTCTTCCTCATCTTTTTTGCCCTAATGATCCAGCAAGTTTTTCCACCCCCTACCTGCGACTACGGTCCCCCCTTGCCCTTGATCTGTGTTTCCCTTTTCCTTTGTATTACACTTTTGCGCTAGTATTTCTACTAGGGCCAACTCGGACACCGGATTGTTTTTCTTTCGTTTCCTGAGTGCAGCGAGAAATTCTTTTTTTTTTCGTCGCTGCCGCAGGCGTGGTATTATCCATAGGCCTTCTTTCTTCCCCCCGCCTGCGCGCCACGTTACCCCGCGAAGTAATATTCGTTGTAGGCATTGCGCTTTCGTTGCAGGCGGTACCTGCCGGGTCCACTTTGGCGTGTCTTTTCGTCAACGCCTAGCAGTCTTTTGGTAGAAAAAAGACCTGGTCGATCCCAGTTCGTCAAGTATTGAAGTAAATGCTTGTAATTTACGGTCCTCCTTTTTCTTGGCCGACGGAGACGATGATTCTTCTAAAGTTAAACATTTTGGACACCCTCCCTCGATACAAGATCCAAGATCTTACGCTTTCCTTAGTATGTCTTCACTGTCCCCCCAGAGGGAATCTCTCTTTGACTTCGCATCCCTCAGCTGGCCAATTGGAAAATCCCACCCCACCTTTTCCGCCGACAATGCATCGATGACGGCCAAACCTTTTTTTTCCCTTTTCCGAGGTCGTGAGAAACACTCTGTCGTTGGCCTTTTCTTGAGCCCGTCCGGATTGATTCTTTTACGCTTCAATTTAGTGGCCCCCCTCCTTCCTCGAACGAAATTTCTTGGTGCCTGCTGTATCCAAGTCTTGAGCAGGAAACCCCAATTTGCCCCCTCCGCGTTCGTTAACGTCCTTCCAAACTTCTTATTCTCCCGTTTTTAACCAATTCACTCTATGCTTTTTAGCCCGTCCCAGACTCCCCCTCTGGTGACCAACTTTTACGGCGCGTGCAATGAGTCCCTTTTAGGTACCGCGTCCTCTCAAACCCTTGTTGTCCACTTTCCCTCCATGTCGGTCGCAACGCGCCCATTCCACTACGGGCACGCCTGGCCTGGTTGATATGATGCTTCTTGACATGATCCAATCTACTTTCCAAACTAGCTCGACTCCCGTTCCTCTGCAGTGATCGAACTTTGCTGCCGCCCCTCTCTGTCGTCTGGCCGCTCGAAGGCCTGCTCGCGCACTTTTCCGTTACCATTCAGGCCAGTTCGGGTCGTGCGGGTGCGCGAACTCGTGGCCGTGCGCGTTCGCGGTTCGCCCGTTTACTGCAAGGCAGCCATTTTTCTCGTAATTTTCTCGCCCCCTGGCCGTCCCCGGGCCTCCCCGCTTTGCCCTTTCCTCTCACTGAACGAGTACTAGCGTTATGTTTCGGGACCGCTGACGCGTCGCCCTATATTTCCCCGAGGGATAGTCTGGCCGTGCCTGCCGCTCGTGATTCTCACCCTCCGCCCTCTTCGCAGCCCTCGTCGCGGCGTCCCCGATGTCTCCATGACAGATACCTGCACCCTGGCCGATCCCGTGCGACTCCCTGGGACGTTCTTTCAAACATTATGAACCCTTTCATCCTTGATCACCAGGGCTCCGCGCCTCATTCTTCGGTCTAGCTCCCTCCCGAGCCTCCCGTAGACACTTCGATCCGAAGGACGTTGTTTGATCTCTCTCTTATCGCGACGTGCGTCTCTGGCGTTCCTTGTTTTCATGGTGTCCTCCTCTTCCACAAGAAGTGACATCCTCTCCTTCTTTTCTCTTTTTCGTGAGTTCTCCTGACTCTTTTTCATCTGTGAATCACTGCACTCCGCCAGATTTCTCCCTGTTTCCGCTGAGTGGAGACATGAAGATCGACGGTCGTCTTCATCCCCGCAGGATCCGCGAGCGTTTGCTCTTACGTGCTTCTCTCGGCTTCCCCGCTTAGACAGCGTCCCCCTCCTCCGCTTTGATCAAGTTCCTTTAATCTTTGTGCTCTGGTCCATCTTCTCTTTTAAGACCCTGCGGCCCCCGGGGGCCAAGGGGTATCTTACGTTTTTCGAGGCCGCCCGCGCAGTTAGTCGTTTTTGGCGTCTAGCTTCGCGGTTTTCCCCGATCATATTTTTTGTTTGCCCTGCTGACCTCCAACCTGTCGGCCTCGTTTACAAGGTGATTTTCCCTTTCCGACAGTTCTTCACGCATTTATGACGTGGATGCCTTTTCAGGTGTAAAGACGTTCACTTGTTGTCGACGTTTTTTGATGACCTCAAGTCTTTTTACTAGGCAATTCGAGGGCATTTTTTCCTCGAGTGGGGCCTATACGGAAGGACTGCGCACCCGTTCCTCCGAACCAGCAATGGCCTTGGTACCGGTTAATGGTGCGAGGCCTTGGAGATCTGCCGCATGTTTGCCCTTTCCTCTTGATACGTATGGCGCCGATTTTTCCCATGGGCACTGCATTTGTCGCTGGGTTAAAGGACCGATTTGTTCCCCTCTCCCTCTCCGCATGTAGACGGCACTCCGATCGCCATTCCGGCCGATTTCTCTTTTCTCGCGGCTTTTCGTTCGTCGGTCGCCTATTGAACGCAATTTGGCGGAACCTCGGTTTACCGATTTATCGAAACTCCCCGCTTCCGTTCCGGCTTCCATTTTTTTTTTTCGAGTGCTTCGTTTTTAACGTGAGGCCCTCTCTTGAACGTTTCCAGGTGTTCAGATTTTTCCTTTTCCGACGGACTACCATTGGGCCGTGTTGGTGCGCTGCCTATGGTTCCAGGCCCCCACGATTTGTTCTTGGCTTTCTCAAGGTCTTTGTAATTCATGGCAGCGTCTCTTATTCATCCCTTGTGGTAGGTGTAGGATAGTGTCCCCTTGCCGTTTTTATCACGAACTTTCCCCGATGAGATGTCCCCTGTGATTTTTTTCGTTGATTTTCTTTTATGGGTGAATTTGATTTGATTCGCCCGAGCGAAATTCACTATCGTCTAGATTTTCGCTGCTTTGCCTGAGACTACGGACTCCGTTCCACTTGAGGGACGATTCGGTTGTCGAATGACGCGCTCAGTCCCCATGCCCCTCTCTTTTTTTTTGCCTGAGCTTGATGTCAGTTACCCCTGTCAGTTTCGGTGGACGTTCCCCAAGACTCTTTGGGTCTAGACGAGGCATCTTTTTAGAGGCATTATTATTCGTTTTGTCCTCTCTCGGCAAAACCCGTGCCCGGCATTTGCTTTGAATTTAGCCCGGGATTGTTCTCAACTATTCTATCGTTCGATACTCCGTGCGAGCCGGTTTTCCCCAGAATCCCAGCCTACTTTTCCAGAATCCTTAAGGGGCATGAGTCCGAAGTACTTGTCGAGATGCACTTCTTCCGACCCGATTTTGAACTGAGCAGCTTTTTCCCCCCCGTTTCCTCCACCATAGTGCATGCTGAAAAATGATTTCTTTTGTTCCTTTGACGGAGGCGCCGAATTTTTTGAGGGACTTCGTATGCTCCTCTTGTTCCTAATCAGCCTTGTGGCTTCTATTTTTCTCCTTTTAGCAGACCGACGGCAAGTCCTAGTGAACTGACTTCGTGAGGTCCCAAAGACGTGTCCCTTCCTACTGAGAGTCCTTTCCGGCTGCCCCCATGTTTTTGAGATGAAAACATTGCCGTCTCGACTTTATCCCACCTCCTGCCATATTTTTTTTGATGTTTTTTGAGTGCAGAGCAGACTTACGATTTTTGCCCGCCTTCGGCCAGGCGATCCTTTAACAAGGTCCTTTGGTACCGGTCGGACACGCCCCCCCTTTGTTTTCTTTAGGAGTTCTCCTTTCCATCTCATCTGTTTTACGGTACCGAGATACCTTTAGACCGCCCAAAGCGACCTCGAACTTTAGATGCGGGTGTTGTCCCTCTCGTTTTTCCAGGAAAGACCCCATACGGTCCGCTCTTCGGGTCAAGGCCTAGTTCTCCCCCTCGATGGTTGGGACCCACTTCCTCTTTCTCCGTGCTCGCGGCCATAATGATCTGGTTACTCCCCTCCCCCCTCTATGGCTTTCGGCTGCAACGATACTTCTCCTCAACTCAACGATCCACTCAATTCCTCCCCTATTTTTTCGTAAGCCTTCGGAAATCGTGGCCCCACCTCCGCGTCCCCCGCATCGTGACTCTCTCCCGCACGGAACTACCTTCATTCCAACCAATTCCGACCCACGACGAGATGACTAAGTAATAACCAGGAGACACATCAGTTTTTCAGCTTACCCACGTGCACGGTTTTCACACCGGAGGGGCCACTCCCGCTTGCCCTCAGACTGATCTCACCGTTCTTAGGCGAGTCTCTGACCCCCCGTGGAGATTCGGTGGGTTTCTGGTGATGAACGACCCTTTAGGTTTTTCCCTACTTTTGGATTCCTGCTTACTCCTTCACTGAATCCTTTTGCGCGTTTTTCCTATCTCTCGTCGCCCATTAACAACGTCCCCCCATTTCGTATTCTCTTTGTCCCTTCTCGTTCCAGAGATTTGAAACTCTCGTCTACTCGGTATTTCCGACTTCCAACCCTTCACCTAATGGGCTCGCCAATCGCGCAAAAAGACGGGCGCCCTGGCCCTTTTTCCCCCTCTATTCTCTCCTTCTGCATGCTTCCGCCCGAAACATTCTTTCCGCCTCCCCGACAGGGCCTCGGGCTCCGTAGAGGCCGGGTCTCTAAAATTCAGTCTATCTTTCCCCCCTGACTTCTCCCCTTTTTCTGGCACAATACTCCCCCCCCCCTTTTATCCATTTGTTCTGGCGCGTTTCTTGTGCGCCGGCGCTGCGATCGCCACTCGCTTTCGTAGTCCTAGGCCTTTCCCGGGCCCCATCCTCGTTGTAGTCCAGCCTTGCCGTCATTAAATCCTATGACCAGTGTAGCTGCAGATGTTCGCGACCACTCCCTGCGTAGCCCTGCCCCCATCCCCAAGAGGGATCGTATGGCCATCTCCCGGTTTTAGCTATTTCTTCGTTGCCCTTTTCGATTCAGCCTCGCGTGCCTATGTGGCCGTCAAGATCCACTCTGGCTAAGCCCAGCTGCCTGGTGATTACACGACCACCCGCGCCAGGAGTAACTCCGCTTCCGTCTTGGAACGCTGTCAGTCGGCGTACCGCCGCCATCAGTCTTCTCCTTAGAACCCTTCTGCGGTACGCCGACTTATGGTTATTTGACGACCCTTGGTGGCGTCCGCTAGCAGTCTTCTGGTCCGTCTATGTCATTTTCTCTAAGAAGAATTGCTTTTGTCCCCCCGCTCTCTCTTATTTCCGTTTGTTTAGAGAGCGACTAGACATTTCTTTGGGAGAGTGAAACTTTAACGATAGCGTATTCGCGGATGATTTCAAATGAACTGCTCGCTTAGTCCCTTTCCTGAAGTCGACACGCGTGTTTTACTACGTGTAGGCTTTTATTTTTTATACGCCCGACTTCAAGACGACTAAGTTCACGCGCCTTTTCTGGTTGAGTCTTTTTATTTTCGGCATTTCTATTCTGCCCGGGCCGGAAAATGTTGCTTTATTTAGTTTTCCCCAGAAATATGGTCTCCCCGTCGATTTTTCTTTTGCGGTTTTTCCCCCAGACTCACTGTAGTTTCCCACCCGCGTTCGTGAAGCTTGGAGAGCCCCCCCCTTTCGGGCCCGCGCGCTTTTACCCAGTTCCTTGATCCGAACCGCGCTATGGTTCGCCTCGTCAGTGGATCTGAACGTTTTCTGTGCCTCATTCGTCGGATGCCTGAGCTTCTTGCTCGTAGACTTCCTATAGGCTGGTAATGCTGCCTTTGGGGTTCGTTTTTTCGCCCGGGACCGGCCGATTGCCGCGTCTTTGACCTCCCTGCCTTTTTTTTTGTCCAAGAGTACTGGGCGCTATCATTCAGTTCAATATGACCATCTTAGCCGTCTAAACACGAAGCAAATACTGACTTGTTTAGGTCTCCCGATTTCACCCCTGGAGTGAATTCCTTCTCTGACCCCCGGAGGCCTTTGGATGCTTTTGATGCTTTTTGGCCATGGCGGTCGGCATCTATGCTTTTTTTTTTCCCCCCCGTTTGTCCCTTCCCATACGATTCCCTTTGCCAGCGTTCTGAGGAAATTTTGCTGACGAGGCGCCTACAGAATATGGTTTGGTTAATTTTTTTCCTTTGCGCGTCCCCCTGTTTGCGCATTCCTTCCGTATGGGTGTCACAGGGGTAGGAGTTGCTGTCTGCCCCCCCCCGAGTGTTGTACCAAGGCCCCTCCTTTTTCTGTTATTTTACTTTTCCTTCTATGCCGTCGGGTCAGCGTCTCGTTTTTTTTTCCGTTTTATCGTTACCTCCTCCGGTGATATTTGTGTTTTCTCACCCCCTCCTTTTTCTTACGATGCTTCTCTGTGCCTTGAGCAGCCCCTTTAGTTTTTCCCTATGTTATTTGTCTCAGTCGCTTCGGTGTCTTCGTAACTCTCTCTCGATGGGCGCTTCTCCTTTACGTGTCCGTATTCGACGTAAGCCCAATCTTTTTTCTCTTGATTTATAGGGCCGTTACTTTGCCGAAACCTATCCCCTCCCTCTTCCTCCGTCGACCTCCATGCCGTCTTTTTCCACTCAGTCCTTCTAGGAATTTTGTATCCAACCCCCTCTTCTGGGTCGCGACAGCGGATTTCTCCCTCAGAGCCCTCATTATCTTTGACGACGAGGCCATTTGCATCTCTCTTTGCTATTTTGAAAGGCGTTCCCCTCCACAATCGACAACGACTAACTGTCTCTTTTTTGCGGGATAATCTCATGAAGTCGTCCTCCCTCCCTTGTCCTACAATGCTGTTCTTCATCCGCATCGGCCGCAGTTGCTCAGGCCTCCCCCCAACTGGTAAGTCGGGCGCAAACTTTCTACCTTTTGAAACATCCCCCCGATGTCTCGTTTCCCGGCCACCTTTATCCCCCGCAACCTCTGTTGGAACCCTAACTCTGCAATTCTGGACCTTTTCAACCGGAAGTCGTTCCGTTTTTCTTTCCCCTTTTGCTCTTTTGGTTTTGCGTTCTTCTCCCCCCCGTTTTGGTTGTAGTTTCCTGCATACCCTATCCCGGCAAGACGTGCGTTTTCTTCTCCCCCCCTTTCCCTGCTCCTTCTCCCATGTTTTTTCTTTTTTCCGACTCCCCAGCGATTTGATGCGTTCGCATTATCCCAAATTATTTCCCCCCCACTAGGTTGCGAGATTTGACCGAGAGGTCCCGACTTCCACCGTATTTCGGCGTCAGTAATGACGCATTTTTTTTCTTCTATGCAACCAATTCCATCTTGATACGGTTTTTCCCTCTGGGATAGGCTGCTACGGAGTTCCGCTTGACCCCCCTGATTGGGCTTTGCTTCCCTTCCTCTTTTGCACGTTCTTTTCTTTATCGATTCCGGGTCCTCTGGTTTGCATTCGTACAAAGATGTTTCTGTCGCAAGCAGGAAAAGGCCCACCTCCTTAGTTGTGGGTTCTATGTACACTGTCTACGGCTTTTTTTCTCCCCCTTAAGTTTTGTGCCTTCCATGTTCTTTTTGGGGTGTAACTACCGTGCTCCTGTTGTCGTGCTGCTATATCCATTTTTCCTTCCACCCCCCCTAATCCTATACCCTCCCTTCTCACCTTTTTGATTCATGTCCCCGTTTGTTAGCCGCCCCTTTTCCCCTATTCTTTCGTACTTTGGCAGTTTTACTTGTCTCAAATTCAAACCACGAACTCTTTTTTTTCCCCAGTTGACGATGTCCACACTCCCCCTTCTCGACGCTTTAGTCCGGTCCACATTATGGTCTCGGGCAGGGGCGGAGCACAGCCATTGATGAAACTTTCTTCCCCCCGCTTTCCCCTTCCCCTTCTCAGTGACCCGACGCTCTCCTTTTTTAAAGTGATTTTGCTCCGGAAATCTTGAGTTTCGACGTGCCTGACAATTCTGCTTTAACAAGTTTATCGCGCAGCACGTCCTCATCCCATTATCGAGCCCCTTTCTTTCTGCTTTTGCAATCGCATTATTCCCCTTCTACCCCTGTGCCGTACCAATGTCCCCTCCCCCCCCCCCTTCCCCTCCCTCGTTTTTTCCCCAAAGAAGGCCCAGCGTCTTTGCCTTTCGGATGATTGCCTTTTGACCCTTTTATTCCACTCTCTTGTCAGTGCAGCGATCTTTCGTTCGCGGAATGGACGAATGTCACTTCAGGCAGATCTTTTCCGCTTCTTCCTGCGACCAAGGTACTCGTAGTATCCCAGGTTCTTTTTTCTTGATGCGTTCTCCTTTTTTATGCCTCGCTGGCCGCTCTCTTCAGAAATTTTAGCCCAGGTAGCCGTCATTTCTCGGCGTTTTTCGGCGCCTGGGTTCCTTTTTTTTCGTTCCCTTCATTTCCCTTTTGCCCTCTTCGTACCGATGCGCTCTTTAGTTCTGACGATCTCCCTCCCAGAAAGTGTTTCTTTCCCGTGCCCACTGATCCTGCTTTGTTTTTTTTCCCACCTATCTTGTCTCCTCTCGCATTCTCTTCTCATCCGATCAGATACATTCCTTTTGCCCGAGCCCTTCCTACGCGTTCTTGCTTCAAATGCCCGGAGCCACCTGGCGTGAATTCTCACGCAAGTTGTCCCGTGTCTACTGGGTTTTTTTTTTTTTTTTCGTCCGATCCTCCCTTTCTCGACATCCTTTTTTCTTTGCTTTCACTTACGAGACGTTTCTCCCTTTCCTGTTTCCTTTTTGTACTCCGAGCCGTCCTGAGTTCTACTTTCGTTCATGTTCCTTCCCCCTCTTCAGACCCCCCCCGCT
>Ga0179593_1522754_pt1 | contig 21144 bp, 16 predicted proteins | sample CZODoug2_1_08_16_FD_185931 | JGI IMG/M metagenome (GOLD analysis project Ga0179593, IMG submission 185931) | Vadose zone soil fungal communities from Angelo Coast Range Reserve, California, USA - CZODoug2_1_08_16fungal (PacBio error correction) | ecosystem: Environmental > Terrestrial > Soil >... | reverse complement strand
GCTTTAGATCCGCACTGGCATCATTCGGATAGGAAATCAAGTCACGACCGAGATGATCCAGTTTTTTCCTACTTGTTTCACTGGGCCGATTCTCTTCTTCTTTCCCCCATTTTCGCAATCGGGATTTTCCCCCCCACCCGTCCAATTCGCAGTGCAATTTCTTTGGATTTTTTTCCGTTCTTTCTTGTACAATAGACGTTCCGTGTCTAAGTAAAAGGTCCTTGATGACCAAATGTTCACGTCCGCTCGTGAATTGTTGTTTCTCTCCCCTCCCCCTTCTCGAGCAACACTGATTGCACGTTGTGCTTATCGGCCCCACCTTTCGTGAATCAGCACTATGAGCACGTTGTCTACCGTGGGTTTGATATTCACCTCGTGTCAGACATATTTGCCCAGGTTGGTTCCCGATTTTTTTTCCTTGTTGAAGGCCTCCCTTTTTCTTACCAGCCTGCGTACCCCCATTCAGAACGCCTTACTAGTGAAACTGCTCCCGCGGATGTTTGTGGTGAATTCTTTTTCCTGTGCTGATAGGCTTGTTTGCCTGGTGGAACTCTGATCTTTTCGAATTATTCCTAAACTGTTGGCTGTTTTTTGACCCCCCTAACTCCATTTCAAATTGCGCCGGCAGCTTTCAGCTGGTTGGTCCTTGCGGTTACGTTCCCCTTTTGGTTGTGCTGATTGGTCATGCCATGCACATGGGCCAGCTTCCGTGGGTTTTTCCATGTTCGCACCGTACCGCCTAACATTCCTTTCTTTTCAGTCCCCTTTCCTACTGACCCTACATGTTCCACGGTTTTTTAATCAAGTTTGTCCGTACCTACATTTTTTGTTGTGATACTTGCTAACCCCCCTCTTAACTATTTTGCATATGTCCTTCACCCAGTTTCCCCCCTGAGGCTTGATTTTACTCATTTTTACCGTATTATAGTTAATGACAGAAATCGTGCCTATTTTCCAGCATGACTTGGCCGCCATTCTGGATCTCTTTTAGGCGTCTTTTTTTCCTTTGCTCCCCATTTCGCGATGTTGTATGGTTGAAATCTACATATTCCCTGGTCACATCCTGAAAGGATTCCGACCACCTTTGGTTGGGTTGCATTTCTTGGACCCCCATCTGAAGGAAATATGTGTCCTGCCCTATTTGTGGCTTTTTTGATGCTCAATCCCTTCCCCTTTGAGCCACGGCGTTAATGAACCCGGCTTGCCTCCCCCCTGTCCCCCCCCGGAACTTGTTGTGCGGTGAGGTATTTGCTCTTCATTAAAGTCGGCGTCGCATCGGGCCGAATGAGCTTCAGACCCCTTCCTATTCTCCCGAATCCCCCCCTGGGACAAGCTTTTTCAGGGTTTTTCAGTTTTTAGGCTATTGGTCGGTTCGTCCCGGTCGCAGTCGGGGCAACTTATCCCGCCCCGATGTGGGACCCACGTTCCATCCCTTCCACCTTTTTAATGTATTTTGGGCCCCCGTTGTTTGTACCGGCGGCGTGGGTTGTGTTGCTTCACCGAAGGAGTCCCGTGTTTCGGGGGAGCGAAACCGACCTGCCGGGGCCCCCCGGGAAACCGTTCGCTCACTTGTATTTTTTTTTATTTTCTTAGCTTGTCTTTTCTTGTTCACTGGCATTACCACCTACCGACACGCCTTTGTGCGTCCCCCCGATCCCCCTTGCAGGCCTTGCCCGCCCCGAGACATGTTTGTAAACGGTGTTGCGGGATAGTGAGGTCATTCCTTCGGCCAGCCGGACACCGCGTACCTCTTTCGCCCCTCTTCTCAGCGCTTGACGTCAATCAACAATTCGTCCACGCATCGTTTCGCGCCCGAGCCCGCCGCCCCGCACCGCGCTTCCGCCCTCTCAATGCACAAACGTAATCCCTTTAAGACTGATTCCTTGGTCCTTGTCAGTTATTGGGATCGGCATTCTGGCATTGCCTTTCCCTCCGCGGGATGTCTGCCCCCGTCTGTTTCCGCTGCTCCCTTTTATTCATTCGGCCGCCAGAGGATGTATTTGCAGGTAGGAGTCCATCGTTTTCTCTCCGGCCCGGATTTTTGGGCCGGGGCCCCTCCTGCCATGTTTTTCCCTCTGATTCTCTCTCTCTTTTCAATGACGAATTCCGAAGACTTCCATCTTTTGATTGTCTTTTCAGCAGCGCCCTTCCCCTCTATTTCCCTCGGGGCTGGTACAGACGCTCTCTCCGGTGGTTTCCCCTGTCGTCAGATGCCGAAAGGCGCAATTTTTATTTTACGTTCTCGACACGTTTGTTTTTTTTTTTTGACAACTTCAACACTTCCTGTTTGCCCGGCCGGAGTCGCCACCTCCTTCAACTCACATCCTTTCAATTGCCTTTAGGAATCGCCGTGTCGGATGTTTCAAAGATGCTGCTTCCCTTTTAAGTTCCTTGATGTACTCGGAATTGCGACATGAATTTTCAGTTACTGCCCTGTTTTTTTGTGCTGCCCTCTGGTGGGTTCCCTTATCTACGAATGAGCCCGGTTCATGCATGGTTGAGAACCGGGCCATTGGCCGCCCACACTTCCGGCGGTAATAATCGTCCTCCTCGTCGTACCCCTTTTTGGAAAAAATTTCGTAATTCGCTCAAAAACCGGCCCCTCCGGTTGTGGCCTTCTGACCTAGATGCCCTGGGGATTTTCTTTACTGAGCTTGACCCACAGACCCTCATCTTCTACACCTTACGCCAACCTCTTATTACCCCCGGGTCCCGACCCTGAGTTTGCACTTTGTCAGCACTCATGTGACCCTGCTGGCCTGTCTTGCGTCGAGGGATTAAAAACCCAACGTTTGTCAGGCACTGCCAAGCATGATGTTCCCTCGTCGATTTCTGTTTTCACCAACGATCATGTGTTTTTTGGCCTCAAGTTCCCTCATCTAAACCTCCCTTTCCTCGTATGGGGTCGTTTCGTCGATCTGGGACGGTGTCACAAACGCCCCGCCCGAACCATCTCTATCTGTACTCCTCCTCCTCGCGTTCTTGGTGTACTCTTTTGTCTCGCATTTTCTTACTTCGGGTTTTGGCGGATTTGCCCCCGTGTGTTGGGCCTTACGGTCCCGACACGCCTTTCCAACGGCATGTACTTTAGAGCCGTTCCGAGAATTTGTTTTTCTGTGAAGTTGATCGCATGCCTTCCGAAACTCTTAGTCTCCGCACACAGACTTATGGTCTTGTTCCCGGGCCTGCTGCCAAAAAGGCCGTCTCTTTCGAAGCCCGTGTGGCTTTTATCCCGGACCACGACGGTCCCCAGACGGTGACGTCCCAGCCTTTTTCGATTTTCACACTCTATTGCGTTGAAGGGGGGCTAGTCAACGACAGCGAGCCCTCCCCTCTCTGAAAGACTTCCTGTCATCCCAGTTCACTACGCACTTTGCCGACCCAACCTTACTTTGCCATCGACATAGCTTCCCGACTCACGCGAGGGTGGCCCGCCTTCTAGTGGTTTCTTATCCCACAGTTTACTGGACTTTCGCTTCTTCCCGAGACCTTCCCGCCCCGCCCCCCCTACCTATGATTTATGAGTTTGCCAGTGCCCCCACCTATTGTCCCCAGTGCGCTCCCGACCCAGTTCGCCGCGATTCACGCATCAGCAGTCCACCCTCGGACCTCCAGTGGCGTGCCGCTCTCGACGTTTTTACAACCTCAAATTAGACAGCGGACCCCTGTCGTGGATTCCTCCGATGATTTGGTTTTACGGCCCTACCCCCTGTGCGCCATGGCCGGCGTGCTCCCACAGGAAAGGTGGACCCGGTTTACCCCCTCCTCAGTCATGTTTATCGCGGGACGAGTCCTTTGATACTTATAACGTCTCTTGGACCTGCCCCGAAATTGTCTATCTGCCCCAAGTCGTTCTTTTTTCCTTGTCGCGTCCCTTCCCCCCCTGGCCGATCTTGGTAAAGCATTCGCTTCTAAGTTTGTGCAGTGCTATCTTCGGCGATTGGGGGCAACCGTTTTAGCCGACCCGCCGACGGAGTAGTACTTTTGACTTTTCCGAAGGGACCCGCTCCGTGCTTCCCATGGCAACGACGGTATTTCCCACTGCCACCGTTGGACCCGATGCCCCGATGCCCACCCTTGCTTCCGAACGGACGTAGGTGATCCCTCGCCCTTCGCTAAGATTTCACGCCAACCGGTTTTTCTGCTTTTTCTCACAGATCCTTTTTTTAGCGGGAATTGGATTTTGCACGCAGGGGGTGCTGTTGCGTCGTGCCCCGCACCGTGTGGTTGCTTTCCCTTCTGGCTAATCTATTTACGCTTTCCCCTTGAACCCTTTGTCTGCAGTTCATAGCCAGTCTTTGCCGCTCTTTCTGTATCGCATTTTTTCCCTTCCCTGTCTCCTTAATCCTTCGGTTGCTTGTCTCCGTCCTTTTTGGTGGTGACGACTTGTGAAAATGATGCAGCCTCTACTCGCAGTAGCTAGTAAGACGGTTCGGGTGAACGGGAAATTCTAAGTGTAGTCCCCCTCACACGTGGACACGTATTTCTTACATCTTTGATTTCTTTTTTCGCCCATTTCCCAACTTTGTGACCAGATATCGCACATGGTCCCTTCAACAATGTTGGGCAGTCGCGTGGAATAATCATTCCCGACCGGCACTTCCATACCCATCTTATTCTACCTTAGAGTTTTTCCTTTTGCCACATCACTGACGCGAATTATTCCCGGGCCATATCTTTTCTATGCCTGCACCTGGACAGCCTGGAGCCCCTCCGTTGGTGCAAACTGTTCTTCACAAGCGGTTTCCCTTACCTCTCTCCATTCCCGGCTCCCCCGTTGATGACTCCCACCCCCCCACACCCGTCATTACTCCACTTACTGTCCGACGTGGGTCACCCTCACACTCGTTGCGGTCCTTAAAATTTACTCCCTCGCCACCCGGGGGTCCACTCACAATCCCCCCTTTCGTAGAGTTATTCTCCCCTGGGTACCCCGTGTAACTTTCGCATATCGCGTTGATTGATGGTCCCGCTGCATAAAGATTGTGAGCCAGCTCTGACGTGGCCCCTAACCCCCTACTTCATCGGTAAACCTTGACAATTTTCTTATCTCGCTCTGCCCTGTCCCCTTCGTGGCCCCTTGCTCGGGTCACCAATCTCTTTTACCATATGTCCGACCCCCTGGATGCCTGTCTTTCTGTTGCATTGGGAGCTGACGATGCATTGTCCAGAAGTTAAAGACATTTGTGCCGTACGGTTTTGTTTTGTTACCCTCCCTTTCCTTGTCTGGCCTTTATCCGCCCACTCGCCCACGAAATTTTTTTTTGCATCCCCTTGGAGTCCCGAGTGGGTCGGACATGGTTAAAGATGGCCGGTCTTTTCACCGAAGTAGTAAAGTCATTTCCTCTTCCCGGGCAAATCTCCCCCTCCCCACTCAAGGTTCCACGAAATCGACGCACTCCTTCATTCCTGAGGACTTAACCCAAGTCGCCACTAGGGCTCCAGATTCCCTGAGTCACGCCACACCTGCGGCTGGCAGTCGTTTTGTGCCGTGAAAGGTATCGCTCACCATTGCCGAGCAGTTACGCTCCCCTCATTTCAAATATCTCTCGGCAATATGTCACCCCCGTTCGATTGACTGTCAGGTTATCTGGTCATTCGAACTTTTCCAACACCCTCGTGTTCCGGGTTACCGATTCATGTTGAACCCGTTCCTTTTTTTCAGCCCTTTCTTTTTTTTCTCGGGGACCAGCCCAACCGTTTCCAGGCTCCCTGTCCCCCGCCCTCCACTCCCCCCCATTAAGCACCTCCTTTGGGGCCACCGGTTCTACGAGACGGCATTTCACTCCCCCAAGAAAGATACCCATCCCCTCCGGACTCTCTGCAACCCTTTTTGTGATTCTGGACTCGCGTGGTTTGTCTTGGTGCACCTCACGATGTGAGATCTCTTAACTCGAGTCCCGCGACCCTCTATCTTTTTCCTGTACCTTCAAAAATATTCGTATGAGTTTTATAGATCCGGCTCAGTTCACCAAATTTTCCTGCCACTTCGTACCTGCAAGCATGCATAGTCAGAAGTCGGCGACACCCGTTACTCCTCGTTCGTGGCCGTACAACTGCATTGTACGCTCAGGATCCGCCTTTGTCCCCCCAATCTTTCCCTTTGTAGGTCGTGGATTCCTGTTTGCTTAGTCCACATTTCGTGTTTTTTCCCTAGTGAAAATCTTTTTTACATGCTTCGCCGCTAGCTGCCACTTCTTTGCGAACACCGGCTTGGAAACTTTTCCCCGTTTTTTTTTCTCCTCCAATTCCACCCGATGTGGTTGCCAGGGGCTCAGTTTCGCACCATCGTGCCTTGCCTAGGATAAATCGACTTTAACCTGTCAATTGAAGTTTACTTGTGGGGCTTTTTCCTCTTGTCAAATGAGTGTGACTGGAGATTCTTCGTCCAACTTCTTAAAACGAGACAGTCCCTATTTCCTGCCGTTTGAACGGGGATAATACCGTACAGTCGGCCGGTGTAAGAATTTTTCTTTCATGTTTCCCCTGTTTGCACGCTGTTTTTCGTTTGGCCCTGTTTATTTTTTTATATTTCTTACGTCGAAACTTGGTTTTGTAGCTTAGGTTTGCATTATTGGTGCATCTCTGTCAAAACAGTGGAATTGCCGCTGCACCCCGATCCGAAAGTAGGCCATGTACGGTTGGTATTATGCCTTTGCTCGTCTCACTTCTCCTCAGCACTTGTCATTGAGGTTTGGGTCTTTCGTTTTGAGTCGATCGTCTGATTTTCCCCTCTACACAGACACGACCTTACGAGAGCCCCAGAGAAGTGTGTTTGGCCCAACGATGGGGGGATTTCTTTTTATCCAACCCGCCACCCCCGTACGCACCAGTAGCCAGAATCTGACGGTTCGCGCGATCTTGCCGTCTCTTCTGCAAAACGAACTTTGGTTCGTCCACCCAAATCTCGATTCGGTCTTCCCCCACTCACGTGATGCCTTTTTTTCCCGCCCGTCACGCTTAGCGAGTGATTGGAACGCCGGTATTCCTTGTCTTTTCCCCGCTTAGACGCGGGTTTGGTCCGGAGGGTGCCCTCATATCCCGAACCCCAGCTGTCGCCGGTAAAAGGATTTCTTTCTTGCCTTTCTGCCCAGGATTTCTTGCATCTGCGGGATCGTTTTAATATATTTTCTCGTTTTTGTCTGTGAGCGCGGCCCCTCCTGCCCTTCTGCACCCACTCTCTTCCCATAAAGCCTCCCCATCCGGTTGCTTTTTTTTGTTGTTTTTGAGGTTTTATGATGTCCTACCCAAATATAAGAATCCGTGGGGCCCAGCTGGCCCTTTGTCTCAACAACCTGACTTGCGCTACGGAATTTTACGCCCAGCTGTTACAAGTTCAAGGTACGGGTTGTCTTGATCGTTTTTTTCACGGACTATCCACGCCGCTCTTGACTCTTCACCATTTTTTTCGGTCACTTTATGTGATTTCTATCCCCTGTTCTTCATCTGTTATACTTTTCGCTGGGCGGGGTGTGATTTCACAGGGGTACCCCGTGTACTTGTGGGTATTGTAATATTTTCTCAAACCCCCCCTTTCTTTCCCTATCCAGACCGCCCGGTGTGTCCTTTTCCTCGAAGCTTAGTATGTGCGTGTGTGAATTTTTTACTCCCGCGGACCCCACAATTCGAGGTCCCCACTTCCGAAACCAGGCCACATGGTTCGGCGTCTCTCCTATTTGATTTCCCTTTGTTGCAGACCCCCCTGCTTTCCCTAAACTTCTATTATTATGCGCTCAGTATTTTAGCGGACCGACCCACTCCCCGCTGTACAGGCAACGACCCAGCCCGTCCAATAAAGAGGCTAACCAGGGGTCCCGTCCTGCTGGCCCTCCCCTTAGCACTGGTTTACGTGGTTTGCTCCCCATCAGTTTTTTGAGCCCGAAGCTCCGGGATGGCCGGCGCCCTCTTCTTTTTAGACTCCTGACACCACTCGCAGGGTCGCGCATGGTTACCCCCCCCCCCCCAGTATTTAGCGGGTCCTTCACTCTTACTCTTCTCTGTTTTTCTCATGAGGGCGGGATTTTTTTCCCCGCATCCCATTTTTGGAGTGTGTTCTCCAGGGTGAATCGACGAAGGAACCCGTCTTTGCTTTCCCGCCAGTCTCCCCAAGGCTTTAGAACCTTCATCCTGGGTTATCCTCTGGTCCCCTTATGTTTCTTCTTCTCTATGATTCCAAATTTCTTTATGGGGCTTCCGCTTTGCTTTCCCGTAGGATCACCAGTTCGTCCCAAAACAGGGTACCCCGTGTCCAAGACGGTACTGTTCTTCCCCACTTATCGCAACCCATCCCTCCTTCTATTCTTTTACCCTTTCCGCTGTACTATCCCTGCCGGTTGTGCCCCACCTTTTTCCTCTCCTTCTCTGGGTGGTGGGGAATGTGTCGGCGCCGTGCGTTCGCATGTGACGTCAATGCTGCTCGCGGAACTCCGGATGCCAAGGTGTCACTGCCCTGTCCTTCAAAATCCCTTTCTCCTTTATTTCCGTTGAGGGTCGGCTTGGCAGTGCCTGGGTCATCCACCCGCTTTTGTAATTTTTTTTTTTGTTCTTTTCCCGCCCTAATATTGCCCATAGGACTGAGATAACAAAGCCGCCCTGTGTTGGGCCTCCCTTTCTTACTTTTTGGAGAGTGGGATTTCTGCCCCCCCTGAACGAATATCTTTCTAGATTTCTCTGTTGGTTTTCCCCCCCGCGACCACACTTCTCAATATTTGAGCCTGCCTCCCCACTAATTGGACGGACCCCGGGACTTCGCTTCGTGAGCGTTGGATCAGAACGCCCTGTCAGTATTTCTCTGTTTTTTTAGTCACTGACGCCTCCTGCCACCTTCCTCGCTGTAGTTTTCTCTACTCGTATTGTGGCGCCGGCGTCCAACGATCATGGCCACACAGCATCTTTTTACATGGTTCCTGTCACCTTCGATCAGATTTGTCCGTGTAGGCACTGGATTTTTTTTTTTAGAGCAGTGACAGGCTTGTCCCTCCCCACCCTCTTCCGCCGCCCTGCCTACCCCTCATATCCCCCATACTGTATGGAGGATGGTTTCATCTGGTTAGCGGAGCGGGCGCCAATGTAACCTACCACCGTGTATGATGCCTGGCTAAGCTGCGGCTGAAAGTGTCAAGGACCCTTTTTTTTTTGTTGCCTATCGTGTTCCTCTTTTCCCCAAGTCCCTCGCTCTATTCAGTCCCTCCACATCGTTTGGTGTTTCGGCCAGTAAGCACAAAATGTGCTTGCTCGAAGCCGTGCAACCGTGGGGAGGTTTAAGCGATACCAGGTTGTAATTCACACAACATTAGTGTTGGATGCAGTTCCAGCTCTCCCCCTTCTTTCTCCCACTGCGTTACCTGACAACTTCCTCTGGCCTTTTTTTATTAATGTTAAGATTGTTCCGTTCTTATGCAAATCCCCCGTAAGAAATGGACCGGCCGTCAGAGTCAGGCTCCCCTTGGGTGGCGATTTTTGGATTCGATTCTTTTATTTGGTTTTTTTTTTTCTGTGGTAGGTACGTAGCTGTGTGGTAGCTGCATTTTTTACCGCCACCCCCATCCTTTGAAGGTTTGTGCCTGTTTACGTTCAGCCCCCCTGACGCTCCCCCCCACCGATGCATGAGGCCCCTGCATTTCATCGGCTTGCATGTGTTTCCCACAATCTCATATTCAGTCGGCCACTCAGTGTCCAAACCCGCAGCTATTGACCCCCCTGAGGGAGAGTGCGCAAGTTCTTTTTTGGTTTGGAGCCTCAGGAACATGTTTGGAACTTTTGTGACTGGCTTTCGTTTTTTTAGTTTTCGGGAGGGGCGTTTTTAATGTTACTCCAATTTGTCTCTCGGCGCATGTTGCCTTACCGAACTGAGCGCTCGCATGTAGCCCCACCATTGAGGGACCCTCCTTGCAAGGAAGAAGATGCCCGTGAACTTCGGCGACCTGGGCAAAGTGGCTGTTCTTACCGGAGCTTGGCTTGACTACCGGGGCCCCTGCCCCCATCTCACTTTTTGGCCGGTACCCCCCCCCGGCGCAAGTTAAAATCGGCCTCCCAGGGGACGAAAACTCCGAGGTTTCTCATATTATTCTTTTTCGCATCTACTCCTCGAATATGTCTAACCCTCTGTAATCAGTTGACGTTTCCCCGCATGGTGCGCATTTCGAATTGGCATGGGTTGCTCGTTAAGCGCACTGCTTTCGAAAGCTTTGCGCAGCAGAGTGATCTTTGTTTTCCTTATTGTTGCACGATTCTCTTGTTCCCTCGGCCTGTCCGACTCATCGATGTGCCTATCTGGGACATAGTTAGCTTCATGACACATAGCTTCGAGGTGCCTTTCTCTGTCTCGAAGAACCTCTTGCCACCTTTCGGTGTCGTGTAATTCCTGTTTATTTTTTCGGTATAGCCGAATCGCCTGTCCCCCTTTAAACATTGCGCTGCATTCCGCTATCGCTTTTATGCAGATTACAGGACTGCTGAAACCCTTTTGGTAATCAGGTCTTCTTTTATCTCCCTACCGCCTTGCCCCCCGTGTTTAATTGACTTTTACTGGCACCTTTCCACTTCTTTTTCCATTCTGACACCACGTGTGCGTCAGCTGGAAGAACGGGAAAGATGGCGTTCAATCTTTTCCCTTTTTTGGATGTTAGTCAGAGAACGTTTTACATATCCCTCCACAGTCTTTTCTCCCCACTACGTTTCCTGGGCTACTCTGCCTTTTTGTGCGAATCGACGCCCTGCTTTTCATTGTGAGACCTTTTCGCGGAGGCCATTTTACTGGACCCCCCTCCCACCCCAATCCGTTGTTGGGACCTTTTATGTTCGGCAGTGCGAGGCATTGACCACAGCAACCCCCTATCAGTGGGGTTCCTTTCCGAGATGCTTCTGTGGCACCCCCCCCCCCTTTTTTTTTCCCCCGTCAGCTCCCGCACCGATGTAGATCCATTATCGTGCCTCCCACCCCCAAGTCCGCTGGGCGTGTACGTTCAGAACCCTTCCTCGCAGCTGTCCGTCCGTTTTTTTCGGGTCCCTTTTTTTTCATCTCATGCTGCTCTTTGTGACCGCGTCCATATATTAGTTTGCACCTTCAGGTTTTACGGGCCACTTTTTTTCTAACTTTCCGCTACATGCTTTTCTTTTGGCCATTGGTTAACGGTTGGCTTTTCAGACCCCGACTTCCCCTACTATGCCTTGACCCCGAGTGTTTGTAATCTGGAGTCGAGTTTGTTTCTGATCGTCCTCTCTGTTAACCCCCCTTTGGTTCTGTGACCGATTATTTTACCCCCCTCCCCCTGATATTAAGAGGTTTTTTGTCCTCTTTTGGCGATGTTGATTCCAAATTTGAACTTCCCCCTTGGCCGGGTCGTGGATCCCCTTCAGTGGTCGCCCCGTTATCCAAAGGGCCTTGTCAGTTTTTTGCGTTTTTTTTTCCCAATGCTTCCTTCTCCCAGCAACGGGAACACTGATTATGAAGGGCATTCAAACCCTATATCGACCAGAGTTTCCCTCCTCACCCCCCCCTTGCCCTTCGACTTTACCGTTTCTTATACTAATGGTTCTTTCTTTTTCCCCCCCAAAATAACCAGTCAACATGCGCGGCCCATAAAAAAAAACACGAATCACAACACCCCCCCCGCCCCCCCCCAAAAATTAACACAAACAGCATAACCCCCTACGCAACGCCGCACGAAACACAACCAAAAGAACCATTAAAATCAATTGGCGGATTTTTGGCCACCCAGGTCCTAAGACCCTTGCTCCACCCCGACAATTCGCACTTTTAAGTTACGAGCCCCCTTACAGGATGCGAATATGTATACCCTTTCATCTGGCTTGGCCCGCGGTGGAAGGCGGTCTGCAAGTCATCCACACATTTCCCACCCCGTATCACTTTTTTCACGATCCTACCGGGTCACAGCTAACGGTCCCCCGGGGTTGCCCAGCCTCCCTCCCCTTCTTGTACGACATTGTTGGAGCCAGCCATCCCCCCGCCCGGATTACTGGACCCGATTCTGCATTAGACAGCCTCTACGACCTTAGGCGCTGCCCAGACACGTGCAGCAGGGCTATCGTACTTCTTTTTCCCTTTTCTTTTCTCGATTCCCGCCCATATTCGACGATGTTTCTAGTGTGTGTTTCTTCCTCCTCTGAAATATTGTTGATGAATTGCATCATGCCCAGATACTTGCTTCTTCCCCTACAAAGTCAACATTCGGCGCTAAGCCAAGCCAATGCCTTTGTCTGTCACGGACGCGCTTTTCGAATGCCCCACAGTTGACTCCTCCTGGGACGTTACATTTCTTCTACCTTTTTTTCGTCGCTTGTTTAGACCTTTCCCCGCCAGACAAGTGACGCCTGATGTGGTGGTAGTGTGAGTTTGTTGTTCAGGACTACCACGCCGTTTTTTTGATTGTTACACCGACATCATTTTCACTCGTTCTTTGACTACCGTGTTTCTGACTTGTTTGAATTCTTCCTACGGTTCCTTTTGTCCCTCTTTTTCGCATGATCGTGTGCTTCATTCGACGAGGTGTTCCCTTCCTCCTCTATTTGTGGCCTGAGGTTCACCCCGGTTGATGGAATGATAGAGATTTTGAACGCCGAGAGAGTATCGTAATATCAGGTGCCTTCCTAGCACTTGATACGTCTTTTTCCAGGGCATTCTTGTCCTTAATCTTTTCCTGGTATTTGTTCACTCATGTCTGGTGACTCGTTTTTCGATTTCTACTCCCCCCCTGTGAGTTTAAGTAGGCTTGTTAAATGACACCATCTTCATTCATTTTCTTCCGTCCACCTTGACCCTGCCGCTTTTGACCTTTTTTCCGCTCCCCATGTTTCCCCAATTTGTTTATTCGAACTCCATGGTTCCCGGGATGGGTCGGTTCGGCAATTCGGAACTGGTGTGACGTTCACATCATCTCGTCGAGTCCTTGAATCTCTCGTCGCGGACCCAATTCCACTTGTTTTGGCCTTGATTGGCCCTGACCGATCCCCTTCCCGAACACTTTTTTGTAAATCTTTTATCGAGACTCCGTTTCCTCACCGGCGATTCCGCTTCTCTTCGGCCCTTTTTCCGTCCACGCTGCAACACATGACAAGTGCCCATAAGTCGTTGAACTACTGCCGCCCCGCCTACGTCGTAATCGATTTGAAAGTAGAGTTTTCGTTTTGCTTAACCATCTACACCGTCTCTGTGACGCTATCGCCCCTGTTCTCCTTTCTATACTTCCGCATACTTGACGTGATTACGCCCCCGTTTCTTTGCCCCCGTGGCACCTCTTGACGAAAGAGTCATCGGTTCTTTTCTTTCGATGGGCGCCTTAGCTTGCACGATTTCCTTCCGCCATGCACAATTTCCCCCCAGTTTACCCCGCCCTACCCCCAGTACGTCCTTGGGCGTTTTTGAGGTTTGCGTTTCCCCCCCGGCTGGCCGCATGTATTGCCATTAAAATTTCCGTATCGACCCGTCGGGAAGCTTTCAATTTGTCTTGCCGACGAAGTTGAGGTTTTCATACCACCGAGGTTCGCGACGACGCCCGAAGTTTTATCCCCCCGTTCTATTAAATCTCCCCACTCCTGCGTAGAGGCCCCTGCTTGTTTCCCCCGCTTTCTTTCGACGTGCCCGGCGGCCCAGTGGAGTTTCTTGGCTCAAGACCCCCCCCTGTCCACACAGTGGGTACGGTCACGATAGAATTGGTACTTCAAACGGCCCCTACGACCTAAATAAGTTTATTCATTTCCCATTGCCTTCCTCTCCTGCTCCTCGCCTTGGCTGTCAGAAATTGATTTTGTAGGCGGTTGTTTCCTTTTTCTCGGTCTACCCCATACAAACGCTTTACCGAGACCAGTCCTCACTTGCACAGGCTTTACCCATCTGGCCCCATCTACTCATGTGTCCCTTCGAGCTCGGTCTGACTCCTGAAACTTTTATGGTCGAGGGAGCCGCCGTCCCCCTTACCTTCCCCCACGTCCCCGCCTGTGTGCACGAATCTGGTCCCCCCGCAGGTTCCTTTTGCCCCATTCAAGTAATTGTTTGTAGCCGCGGAGATTGCGCCTTGGCCCCCCTACGACCTTTCACCGCGGCAGATTGCCGCTATGCCCACCTCATAATGGCCCCCCTTCCTTCCCATCACTCCTAAAAAACCTTGGATTGCGTGCCTCTTAGGTGTTGTTTCACTATGCAAGCGCGGGAAGAGTGCGGCGACCCACTTTTGACGAATCCCACCCCCATGTTTTCACCTCTAGTCCCAGTCGTTTTTTCCCGTTCGTTCCTGCTTTTAGTTCATATTGGTGGCCATTATGATTTTTGGCTACTAAGCGCATCCCGCTCTTGGGGTTCGCGGGATCCTCCAAGTTATCGAGCTCTCTAATATACCCCCCCTCCTGCCCACTGGCTTGGGCTTTCCGATTTTCACCAGAAACATCGTTCCATTTTTTGTTCTCCGCCTTTGTCCCCCAACCTACTCCTTTCCGTCTTATTTCCGCTTCCCGGTGTCGCAGTCCACATTGCGCCGTCATTTTTGAACAACTGCTCTTTCCCTCTACACAACTTCCACAATGCTGATGGGCCTAACTGATCTTTCCGGTATCATTTCAATTGCTTTGTCACCTAATTTTCATTTGCCGCAAACTGACTTTTTTGGCTTGTTGATTTACCTCGGAGTGCGGTTTCTTGTTTTTAATAGCTCTTGCACCACCGTTCTTGGCTCTTACGGCGGCCCGCAACCCCCCATCATCTTGGAACTGTCCAGGTTCCCCCCCCTTTTTTGTGCGGTGTGGCCGTTCTTTTTGTCCTATCCGAGGTCCCTAGGTTGTCACCAGCTAAACTCCAAACTCTTCCCTCGGTGTTGGTCGCTCTGCTAGCTGCATGTTAGACTTTTGTTTTCTTTTTCGGATCATCTTTCGGGATCCCTGCCTATTTTTGTACTGTTCCCCCCCCCCTCGGTCTCAATCGAATGAGTTGCATATGTTCTCCACCCACTATTCGGCAATATTTTGCTGGATCCCGTTCCTTGTTAGATGGCGGGGAAGCCGATTGTCCCGCGGCTCGTTTCCACTTTCAACATGTCACCACTGCCCATGTCAAGCCCTCGCTGGCTAGCGTTGCCTGTCTTTGGAGTGCAGTTACGTCTCGTGTTCACGATCATGCATCCACGGCAAGTCAATGTTCGGCTCGCTTTTTATTTCTTCCCGGGCTTCGGGCTGGTACTGTTATTATGGGCGACAACCCTGTTCCCCCACCCCCACGAAATACGCTCACCTCTCTCTCTTGTCCACCCCTGTTTTTGGCTCATGGAGGGGTAGTGTTTTGCGTGTCGGCGTGGTTTGGCAACCCGTCCATCTCTACTCCCCCCCCGAACCCCTTATTGGCGGAAATCCTACAGGCCACCTTCGTTGTGTGTGTTGGATAGCAGCGAACCCCCGTCCGACCTCAGCCCGTGCGCACTTTTGTATCCGCACTCCAGTTCCTCGGTAGTTTCGCTACAACAACCCATGCCGACATCCGCCGTGCACACTTGCGTTTCCCCCTCCCTCCAAGTCCACGGCCCCGGTGCCTGCCCTGGAGGTTGTTTCCTCCATCTATATTGACGTACTCCGGGGAATCAGATGCCGTACCCTACCCGACCCTATTCTCTTCCCAGGGTAATTTATCCAAATCCCGCGCAAGTTCACTGGACTACGCTTCTTCCACCAACCTTTTGCCGGGCTTTACCCTTTGCCTTCGTACTAACCAACCTAGGGGACCTGGTCCTCGTGTACCCCTACCGCCCCCCCCCTCCTGTGATAGGCGGTGTTGACATGTTCACCTTCTTTTCAGTTCCAAGCGAAAAATTCCCTGCGCCTCCCCCGGCTCGGTTCGCGCCCGTAACGCTTCTTAGCTCTTTTCCCTGCACTTCACCTCAGATTCGACCGAGACGCACCCCATTTGCTTCCTAATGAATATGTCCTTCCCGCGCCCTGGTCAACACGGAAGTACTGGAGGTTTTTTGTAATATTTTATACCAGATCTGAGGCGAAATGTTTTGCGCTGGCGAGTTTTACACTTTCCCCTCAATGGGAGAGAAAGATGGGGAAGACCCTCTACCCCCTTTCGAGCCCCCCCCATATCCTTTCTCCATCGTGCTTTGGGAAAGCCACTCAGGGAGACGGACATACCCCCTTTTTTCGATTGGCCCCCCGGGTAGCGGACCATCCATATTAGCCGCAGCCATTCATTTTCTTTATTCTGTTACGCGCGTGGTTTGCCCCTCGCCCACGTCTTCGGGGTTTTCCCCCACCTGAACTCTGCAATCCCGTGTTTTCCCCACAAGAGGCTCGAATTAAAATGTCGAGTTCTCAGCCACAGTCCGGACTTGATCCCCTTTTTCCCCCTTCTCCCACCTCGCATACAAGTCACCATTTTGCCCTTCTTCCCTCCTTTCATTGAAGCCTTGTCTTTGATCCGTTCGAGATTTGCGTTATTTCTTTCAGCCGACCCCGAAAGAGTTATTTTCTCCTCCTGAGCAGATGGTATGTGCGTTTTTTACACGTGTGACAATGTTCCTTCCACCAATTCATGTGCCTTTTCTTTTTTTTCCGCTGACCCATTTTCCGTTGCTACTCAGGCATGCCAAGGTGATTTTGCGTGAGGTTTCTTTATGTGCTTATGGGGTACGTTGATTGACTGCATTATACCGGTGTCAGATGCAGCCATGACCCTCCCTCAATGGAACAGAAAACTAGTCCTCATCTTCGCAGACTTTCGATCTCCCAGGTCTTTCGATCCCCTAACCGCATTTTTATTCTGCCGGTATTACTTGCTGACTGCACTCCCCATGAATCCCCCGCGAACATTGGGACATTGAAACCATGTCCTTTTCTTTTTATTCCCCTTTCTCAAGTAAAGGCTTGGTCTAAAATGTCTGACCCCGCGTTGATTCTTTCCCCTAATCAATACCCAGCCCCTGATAGCTTTTCCTTGGAAAGTCTCTCTCTCTCCTTTGCAACCTCTATGGCCAGCCTAGTTTTCTTCCCCTCAAACCTCCACCCCCTATACAAATGGTCCTTTTTTTTTTTTTCGTTCGCCATTTGGATCAGGCCGGCTCCGTGAACCGTTCGTACTCCCTTCCCCCCTTCTTCCTTCCGATGCCGGACTTTGTTTACAAAGACCCCCTGCCCCCAAGTCATTGGTTCCCTCTGTCCGGGTGGAATCCGTTTCTTTCACCCCCCTCGACCCACCATCGTGTATTCAGGTGTCTTAACGCCCCGATCACCTCCTTTTGGTATTCGATAAGCGGGGCGTTTTCTGTCTTTATCCCCTCTTTCATGCTCCTCTTGGCATTTCAACGGCGTGACACCCCCCTACCTTCACCGCGAGAGAAACGGTGTTCTCCCGGATTTCCCCTGTCTTTTTTGTTTGTCTCACTGATTTCGGTTAGTGTTGTTTGCGTACACGGTCCCGGCCGCCACCACTATTTCCGCTCCTCGTTGTTTTGCCTTCTGATTTATCGTATCTACACTAAGAGACTGCTCTTTTTCCCTCTGGCAGTGGGCCACGGGTCCCGTATGACAGTCTTCGTTTCTTTACAACTCCCTATATGACCTCCCCGGGGCTACCGTAGGGCTTCCCCTCTGTTTACTGGCGGGTTCAATTTACCTATTCTCTTTGAATTTCACATGAACCCAACACCGAACACAACGATTCCACGTTTCAATCCCTCTTCACGCCTCTAAGCAGACGACCGTGCTTACCCCATGGGCGACACACCCGACTTCACTATTCCCTGTCCCAACATCCCTCGGACTTGACCAGGACGTTCGCAGATGTTTTTTCGGTTACTTCTGCATTTTTCACATTGCGATTCCCCGTTCCGAGTCGGCACCCTTTCTTCTCTTCTGGACGACCCCTCCCTGACGTCTTTTCGTTTGATTTCTTGCCCCATTTCTCCCATTGTGACCCGGGTGGAATTAAGTTCTCGCGCCCCGGGTTCGTTTACATCCCAACTAAGAATTCGCTGGGGAATCGCCACTCAATTTTTACCCTCAACGCCCCCAATCAGACCTCAGGCATTCCACCCGGGCACAATGGGCCTCTTTCCTTCCCAAGCCGGGACAGCCAAGGCTCCCACTTCCCCAAACTATTTCAACTGTGATAGCGGGCTTCTCCCTTCCTGATGATCTTTTCGCCTGCCGTTCTAACCATCTGTCGTCTATTCTCTACTCTTGTTTTTTTAATCTCCGTTGTTCTTTTTTTCTTACTCTATTTCAGGTCTGTAGTTTTAGACTTGATGATATAGAGATGAATTTACCTGTTGCTCGTAGCGACCGACCCAGAGGCCCGTGATGCCCTTTCTTTGTGTTGCAACTTTCCCCCCCCTTCTGGATATTCTTGTCCGCTCGTTTCCCGTTCTTTTTCCTTTGTTCCCTTTTTTCACCCATACGGTTTTTGGCTTTGGTTCGATTTTGTCCATAATCTGCCCTGTTTCTTCCTCATAGTCTTGCTTTGACACGCCTGTTTTCCCCGCGGTCTCCCTTGAGCTATATCGAAGACTCCAACCCCATTCATTTTGTGATTTTTTTCTGACATACCCCCCCACCCCCTGCAAAATCGACCGTGCGAACACAGACTCTTTTTCTCCCCGGTTGATTGTTCACCTGGGGCCGGTCTTTTCGAGGACACTCCCCCAAGAGTAGAGTACAGTCTCATGAGATTTGTACCAACTGCCCTTTCCATCTCGCGAGGTATTGTTTCTTGGTCCTGCCAGCTGGGGGACTGTTGGCCGGCTCTTGATGAAGAGGGTTAATTTTTACTTATCTTTGTGTTTTTCGAATTCGATCCCCACCTTCCACCACTTCCATTTTACTAGATCCACCCCCCTTTGGCCAGCTTTAATTCTGATCCTACCCGCCCCTTTGTATACTGGGGGGCCCCCCCCCCTGTGGGATTTTCCTTAAGACAGTTGTCCTGAGTAGGGCGGTTCGGCATTTTGCCAGGCCATTTTCCCAGACTTCGTCGATGTCATCAAAACTTTTGCGGCCACTTTCACCCAAGATGTATGACCCTTATGACTATGGTGAGCCCCCCCGCATGATTATACCGCCCACCTTGGCCAGCGGTTACTAACTTCCTTGTTTCGGTAGGTGTCTCCACTGTTTTTCCTGCCCCCCCTTTCCGTGCTTATGACCAATCTGTAGCATAGACCCAACCGCTCCTTTCTCGCGAATGCGAAGTAAGTCGTTGTCTTTAATTCCTTACCGCCCGTATGTCTGTTCTTGGCGGGGCCATTTTCCCACGGTCGATGACTTCTTCCCGCCCAGCCTTTGCCTTGGGTCTGTGCCTTCCGCGGCCCAATGGAATGAGGTCGCTTCTTTATTGTTGGGCCTGGTTTGCTGTGCTGCCCTCTTTCGACCATTCTCTCCCCTACTTTTTATTCAAAGAGGCATTTCTGACCACCCCTTGTTTTTATTTGTTGTTCCACCTGCCCGTCGCAGTCCGCAGCCATGCTGGACATTTCCCTTCCCGCCGCGTCCTTTGGGGGTAATCCAATAAGACTTATCCCCCCCCCCCCCTAGCTATGCATGCTGATGAGCTGATGGGTTGAAGGCCCAAGATCTGTCCTCGATCTTTGCTCTCTGCACCGCTGTATCTTTACTTCTCTGTAAGTATTGTAGCCTTGATTTTCTAGTTTGTGCTCACCTTTTGTCACACGCCACGCTCGTCCACCTTTGTGAGCGTGCTGAAACCCCCTCCTCTGTTCTTCCCTTAATTGATATTGCGGCTTTTTTACATCGGGTTCTTGAGTTCCGGAACTCGGCGCCCCCCCCAAAGAATTGTTTACAATGCAACCCTCGTTTGCTAGGCCTGGAAAATGGAGCATCACGAGCACGTGATATCTGTCCCACCAGAACTTAAATTGGCGGCCATAGGTTCTTGCCCCCGACCCTCAGCCGAATCCTTCGGTCCTACTCTGGGTATAGGAACCCACCCAGTCCCTTTGACCGAGGGGAATATGCCCCCGCACCGCGCTTCCGACGTCTTGGCCGCTCATCCATGTTTATTTTTTCTTTTCCAGAATGTCCCGGGTTGCTTTGACTTTAGGCTTTTAGATGCGCTTACGACGCCGGCGGTCTCTTCCTTCCGTCTTTTTATCCATTGTTTCGACACCGAGGTTATTGCCGCACCCCATTTCGAGTGTTTCAGTTTTCCATGACGTTTCCTTATTGTAGGCAAGGCCGGTACGCGCGAATTTATTCCCCAGAGATAGTCAAGCAGTCTCTTTGTCCTGTATTCCCTTTTTTCACATAGACTAAGATCCTGCTTCTTATTTTTCCCCCCCCCTGGAACATGCGTTCCCTTTCCCCCTATTTGTGTCTTGCTCCCTAGATCGATTCGTAGAACGCCGTGCAATTTGCGCCCTTCCCGAGTACACAGGCGCGTTCGCCGTTGCCTCTGACACAGACCGGACGTACAAAAGGTCCAGTTTTCCTGTTCTTTTTTTGCGCACCCCTCATAAGGAGCAATCTGCCCATAGCGTTTGTCTCTCGTGCGTGCCTTTATCACCACTACGTCGTTCAGGGGCTGGTTAACCGCTATATAGTTGGGGGCGTCCCACGGTCGTTGGCTGGCATCGGGGGGCCATCTGCTCAGAAGTGTTTCCAAATTACACTGGCAACCCGATACCTATCCAATTCTCTTTTACGGTGTCGGTCCCCAAGCTTCCGGAAACTCAGAGGGCCCCCTTATTGGCTCTCAAGAAACCATCCCGGTCCCCCCTTACTTCCCACGTTGTTGGGGGACAGCTTAGTCTCTGCCACACCTGCTTCCGTTTCGGCTAGGATTTTGTCCTTGGGGAATATCTTTTCTCTGATTCACTATGTATCTTTCCAGTGATTCCCACGGGTCTCAATATCAACTCCCATTTTTTTCGTTTGTCCGCCCCCGCGCGCGACGTCCCTTGGTCTTTTTTACGACTGTCTTTGTTCTTTCGCTTTTTTTACTGCCCCCCGCCTCCCCCGCGCTGGGACACCACTTCGGCCCTTACCTGCGGGGCCCCAAACGGTCATAACACGTACCCTTTTTATTTTCCCCCTTCTCTTAGTCGGTATTCGTTGGTCGGTTTTGACGTCCCCGTAGAGAGGGGACGGGTGCCCCCCCCCTCCAACCTCTGTGTCGTCAACTCTCCCTGT
>Ga0179593_1256596_pt1:2500-21146 | contig 21146 bp, 17 predicted proteins | sample CZODoug2_1_08_16_FD_185931 | JGI IMG/M metagenome (GOLD analysis project Ga0179593, IMG submission 185931) | Vadose zone soil fungal communities from Angelo Coast Range Reserve, California, USA - CZODoug2_1_08_16fungal (PacBio error correction) | ecosystem: Environmental > Terrestrial... | reverse complement strand
AGCTGTGCCCACATTCCCCGGGAGGACTCTCTTAGCAATAGCGGTCCCTTTCTTCGGCGTTGTTGTTTTTTTTTATTGCCCTATGGGAATCTCCCCCAGTTCTTTTCCTCAGGTTCCCCCCCGACATTTCCCGATTGTGTCGCGTGCTACAAACCTGGTGGGCAGGTCGGTGCCACCGGCGTCGTGACCCTCCCCTCTGATTTGCCCGCGGCGGAGTTGATATATTCTCCTCTCTACCAATTGCGAGTTTTGATCTCCATTTTTTTTGCCTTTTCGCTTTTTTCTGTCATCTTTGCTCATTTCGATTTGACCGCGTCCCAAACGCGAACTCGTCTTTCTCATGAAGTAATCCCACTTTTTTTTTTTTGAGTTGAGAAGCTTCCCTTTTGCCGACGTTTTCCTTCTTGTTTCGATCGACCCTTCCGTCTATTTAGTGTCTTCCCCACAAGGAACCAGGTTTCAAGATCGCACACTCCAGACAACGCCCGAACGGATCGTTACCTTTTGTCTTGAAGATCGGCAAATCTTGCTTCTCACCAGGATGTCTTTCCCTTTATTTAACCCCCTCCCCAGATTCCTTTAGTTTTAATCGTTTTTGATCAGACCTGTTGCCTTGTCTCATCCCCTCTCTTCCCCCTCCCTGAAATTTTTACTTCCCCTCCCCGAGAGGGACCCCACCTGGCTGAGTGTCACTTCTTTCTTTGATTTTTTCCCCTTGAATTGTTCGTTGCTAAAAATTTTTAGAGATTTCATTCCTGTGGCCCTCCCGTCCGGCGTCGTGCATCAGCCGCAAGCGAGGATGGCTACGCTTGCCCGCGGCTGTGCTTGGTTCTCCCTGGCTAAGTTGCTCAGCGATTGCCCCATCTTTTCCTTCTTTTCTTGCCTTCCTGGTCGTCCTTTCTTCTTTCCGAAATTAATAGGCCCGTACATCAGTTTTGATTTCTTTTACTCTTCCGACTTCGAGTTTAACTTCCTCTCACCTTCTTTTTTAGCCCTTCCCTGATCTCCCTCTACATTATGCGCAGTCGAGTCTGGGTTTTTCTTAAATATCCTCATGTTTTCCTTGCAATGCGTTTGAATGTCCCGTCTAGCCCCCCCCCCTATCCTCCCCACCTTTCATTTTTTCATCCAGAGGTGAAGTAGGATTAATCCCCTTTTCTTGCTCCATGCGAATCATTGTATTTTCACTCTGTAGGGCCTTGGCCCATTCGTATTTCCGAATTTGGCCCTCTCGGACCAAAGGAAGTAATCACCTCCGCGGAGTTCGCTTCGTTTACCAGTCTTTTTTTACACGTTGCCCGGATTTCCCTTTCCTGATTCCATCTCAGTCATTCCCGACTATGAGGTAATGTAACTATCTCTTGATTTAGCAATACCTTTGGCTTTCTGATTCAAATTTTCAGCGCAGAGATGCATTCCTTCCCCCCGCGGAACACTTCCCGCGCACCTTTTTCCGGCCTATTCTTTTCTCTACGCGGCAATCCCACAAGTCCCAAAATGCGTGGAAATCGCGTAGGTTCCTTCTACTCCCCCACGCCGATGAAGTCGCGATCAACCGCTTGACCATAATTCCCCTTCGCCGTCACTACACTCCTTTTTAGGCACGATCCAAACCCCGTTTGACATTCCCCCACCCACGAACAAATGATAACCCTTTCTCGTCCACATGCAGTTGGCCGATTAGCCAAGCTTCTGCGCAAACAATTCCCTCCGTGATCCAATTCAGGATGTCTGCTTCTCAGCTTTTTCACTGTTCGTTTGGTCTGCCCCTCGCGCCCCCGTCGCGGCCCTCATCTCCCGTGGCGTCTCCCGCGTCATGGAGTTTTAATCTCCTCTTTTCCTTGTTGTTGTTTTTCTCTTGCGGGACACATCCGACTGGGCCGGACGGTACGTAGCCCACGTTGATTATTCCTGCGCGATCCTTCGCGTTTTTGGACAAGCTCCCCGTGACCAACACACCGCATAAGGAAATTGGTCTAGTTTTTGTCGCAGGCAGGGGTTCTTTATCGATGCACAGCGCATTTCTTTCATTTTTTGGAATTTTTTGTGTCCGGGTTCATGCCCATTGGCCGCGGTCGCATGGGCTCCCACCGTGAGGGTCGTGCGGCGCTTTTTTTTGGGAAACGGTCACTAGAGTGGTCTCGATCGTTAGGGACCTGATTACCAAATGGCCTCTTTTCCGCTTTGGAGTTCAGTATTGCCCTCTTTATGCGCCGGCACCTTTTCTACGAAGTGTTCGCTAATGCCTTCTATTGGCTTTTCTTCATTCTTTACCGCATTTGGATGTCACAAGAGATACGTCTGACACTTCCTTGACGCTGGGATATTCCCCAACATGCTACCCTGCATCGATTGTCGGCGTTTCCCGCTTTCCTTTGGACGTACTGCCGCTGGCTGTGATTTTCCGCCTTTTTTGTCCGGTTTGCTTTTTAGGTCTCCAACAGTCATCGACTCGACACGTCATCTGCCGAAGGTCAAGACGAGTTTTTTTAAATCTCGCTTGACCGCAGTAGACGAACAATGTCTCTTTTCTTTAATGTACTCCGCAACTCTTCACGCGCTTCGAACCCTTCCAGCTGATTTGGTTGTGGTCGGTTTTTGTTTGCAGCCTTCTCATGGCTGCGTAACGGACGCACCCCCCTTGAGAGCGGTTCTTCGGTCTGCATCATTTCGCTTTCCGATCCGATTTTCTTACTTTTCGTGTGCGGAAAACTTGGATGGTCAGGAAGTGATCTGCCTTCCCTTCTCTCGGGATTTCGTGCACCTGGACCTGGGGAAGTTACGATGGAAATCTTGGCTGGTTTCTAGCAGCTGACGTTACTTGCGTCCCTCACAGGTGCGGTAACAGAAACCTTCGATAATTTTCTCTGCGCGGAAGATTCACGCCGCCTTCTTTCTTCCCTACCACAGGCAAATGACGTCGACTACCAATTCACGGTAACAAAACTCAACTAGACACTTTCCACTTTCTCAGACAGGGAATCCTCACTGGTTTTCCAATTCCAGTATTCGGGGATGTTTCCTCTGGGAATGCGACGCCGTCTTCACAGTGCCTGCGATTGTGTGAGCAGGACTTAGTGATTCCTCTGGGTTTTCTTTTCATTTCCCATACCCTATTCAAGGGACCTGAGGAGGAGCCCAGCTAGTTCCTTTTTGCAGCGTGTGCGCCTCTTCAGGACTTTTTCCTTGGTGGGGCGTGCCGTTCACGTTAAGGGAGCGACCCCCTTTTGACGTTAGGCCGGAATGTCTCTCAACCCCCCGTCTTTTTTTACCTGGCGCTCCCCTGTTTTTCTCGCGTCAAACCCCTGCTGGGCCCCCTTTAGGCTTCGCTCAAATAGCGTCTCCCCAACACATCGAACTCCCCATGCAATTTTCTTCCCGATTCGAATATACTCCGTAAAGCGTTAAGTATCCTAGTATCTGAGGTTTCCGTCCTTTCATTGTGTTTTGCGCATGAGAAAGTTTTAGCGCCCCATAACGGATGCCCATCGGGATTTACGGTCTGCCCCCCCAACCCTCACTGGGGCCTTGATTGTCCCCCCTCTGTCGAAATGGGCAATCTGAACCTGCTTTTGTCTCCCCTCCTCTCCATCTTTTCTTTTCTCCTTCTTTTTTTTTTCGAGAGATTAAAGGGTCGACCACAATCCCAAGAGTTTTCTTCAGCTTTGTTTTTTAACACATCTTCGACGAAGACTTGGTCACATCATCCCGCATAAGATTTTACAGGTGCTTGGAGTAGACTTATTTCTCCAGTTCTTTGAGGTGTTACAACTACATTACCCTTCTCGCTGTGGCCTCCTTTACCCACCTGGTGGCCGGATGTGAAAAGAAGTTCGGATCTATCCGACTCAGTTAACGCTGTGTGGCTTTTATTCTATATTGAATCCCCGTTAGCCCGCCCCCCTTGCGATGAGTTCGATGTGTCTTTTGCTCGGCGATTTTGAGCTAATCCGGGGGCCATCCGGCAGCATTTGTAGACCGTACGCGATACAAAAACTTCTCTTTTTGTGCAAGTGCACTTTTTTGTCCCCATCCAAACGCGCCGTCTGTTTAACTTTTTGCACACCCTCCGACGGCTCGCTTTACGCTTTCTCCTCTCCTCTCCGTATGGACGTTGACCGACACCGAGAGGCGTCTCATCCCCCCCCTTCCTTCTTTACTCCTCCCGCGTTTCCGAGAGGTGCTCACCACACCCATTCCGGTACCAAACTCCCCAACACTCCCGTCGATTTCTTGGCACGTTTCAGCCAGCCCTGGTTGAAACGTCTCGCTCCTTCCACGAATTTATAGACAGAACCCGGCGTGACACACATGTTTTTTTTCAATTCTTGACTCGTGGGGGATAGTTTGTCTTTTCTTTTTTTGACCCGTTGATGTTGCGGTCACTGGCTCAGGTTTTTTGTGTTTAGCGGGCCCCCCCTCAGTACTGCTGCATTTTCAGCCTCAACTGCAAGTCTTCTTTATCTTCTTTTTTTGTTCGAATCCTCCTGGATGGGTTTGAAGCACCGTGACGCGAAGGAGCTAACCCCTTCCCGATGTTTTAGAACTCTGCTTCCGCAGTCAACCTATTTGCAGTGCAATTCCGCCTTCCAGTTCATTTCTCCCTTTCTTCCTGTGACTCATTGTCATTTCTTTTCCCGCCGCTAACCAGTTGCGAAGTTCCAATTGCCCGGGCTCCTGGTTGTCCAAGGTTGAATGCGAATACGCCCCCATTTGGGAATGCATCGATGACTACCCACTCACCCTCTTTTCGTCCCTTCGGAAAATCTCGATGACAATTTGCCGCAAAAGACTTTCTCTCGTACCCGGCTGTAATCGCTCAGGAGCTTTTTGTGCCCTGTTGTCCCTTTCATTCGCTGCTGTCCCCGAGGTCGTATGCGGTTGTATTAACGGTGCCCAATCCGGAGACAAAGAGGACGTCAACAGGATTCCTTCTTCGCGCACCCGCGCCGCCCGGATGCCCCCCCAAATCTCCTCTTTTGACAGTGGACTGTTTAGCCCGCGGTCCCGTGAAAGTACCCTCCTTGTTCGTCCCGTCGAATCTCTTGTCGGATGTGATTTGGAACTTAAGAGAACGAGACGCATCGTCGGACTTATGTTCCTCAGAGGACGTTTTTTCTTGGATCGCCCTAGTACCAAAATTCACAACCGCGTGAAATCGCCCCTCCCTTTGAGGTCCTCCTCTAATCTTCCAAGTCACTTTTCCGGATTTCCCAATCAAAAGTTTTTCCTTCCGGCGCTCCATATTTCTCCCTGGGACCCGCACTGCTGCAAACAATCTGACGCGACATTTTCACCCATCCAAACAAGGCCTCACAATTTTGAACACGCTTTGGCCAACTCTTGCCCTATCATTCCTGCGGTTTAAACACCCCGAGCCGTTGGTTCCCCACCCTTTCTGGAGGAGTTCAGGTCGTGGCTTTTTCGTCCCGCGAGAAGGATACTCTTTCCCATCGACCTTGTTCCCCCTACGCCGAGGCCATATATTACACCCTCCGGTGTTCTGCATCTACGAGGCTTTTCTTTTAGGGCGGTGTCCGGATTCGCGGGTTGCCGCGCTATTCCTTCTCTCTTTGTCTGACCAAATCCCTTTAACCCTCCTCTTCTCCCCCGTCTCAACTCGCGGCGGCGGTAGTTTTGCAGGCAGGGGTTCTTCCTCGAGGGACTTCTCTTGAGTAAATCGGTGTCCAAGTTTGGGACCCTCCCCAAAGGGGCTGGAGTCGGCTCCTGGGTTCAAATCCTTCAACGTCAGGATTCGCGCCGTTCTGAGTTTCTTCCTCCCCACTCAGGTTGTCTGTGATTGTCTTTTTCGGCAGGCTCCGGAATTTTCTCGAAGTCAGCGAATGTATGAGTCAGCTGCTGCTCTCCAATGTGCCCCGTCTCACTCTCCCCAGTTCTTTGCTCCCCACCTTCTATTTCGTAGACGGGTTCATGTTGATCTCAGTTCCCTAATGTTTTTCCTGGTCGCTTTCCTCCCGCCGGATTTGTTTTGCTCGTCTCGTTTCAGCGCTATCCTTTAAATTCCCCTCCCTCCCTACCTTTTCGACGCCCTTTTCTGCCCCTTCAATCCACACTTAGAAAGAGATGCAGAGGGTCGCGAAAAGGAGCTCGTGAGGTTTTCATCAGAAGTGTCTTCCTTGCGAAAATTGCCGGTTGGGGCAGGTTTAGATGTTTTTAGGCATTCTTCATTCCGCACTGGCTCGTTTAAACGGCTTTTCCTGTTTTTTCATTCGAGGACGGCGGCGATATTGCCCTGATACTTTCTCTTAGTTTTTCCCATGCTGTGGTGAAAAACTCTACTGCGGAGTTGCTTGATACCTTGTCCCTGTGACATGCCCGCATTTCATTTTCTCTGCCACTCGTGGTCGCGACCCTTTTTCACCCTTTCTGAAAAATTCTGGGCGTAGTGCGATGCGTCTTCAAGTTTCTTGCACCGCCAGAGGCTAGGCCAATCCATTCCTTGCGCTGAGCGGTATTCTCACTGCACGCTCAGTTCTAAAAAGAACAAACCTTCTTGAAGTCACACCAATTCCCGGTAACCCATCAACAGCCCTAGCTTTTTCCGGGTTACATTCCTCAGCGTTCGGGTTCCCTTCCGCCGAGTATGTTAATTTGGAATGACTCGTCTTCAACCTTTTCTGCCTGCGCCGTGTCCCTATTTTGAAAACGATTTATTGTTCTGGTTGTGGTTTCCGCATTCCCTTTCTTCCACGGTGTCCTAAATCAGTTCGCTTTTCGTGCGCTTTCTCTTTCAGGTTCCTCTTTCTGGGGTGTGCCTCCATGTCCGACCAGTTTGCCCTTTTTCGGTCTGGAATTCAACGTCAAACCTTTTTGGATTGAATTGCTAAGTCAAGCCTTTTTATCGCTGTCAATTTGACTCATCTTTTTTTTTGCCTGATGGCCCAGTTAGGACTCCTCTCCCCAAAATCGCTGTGAGCCCCCGACCCCCATTTGCTTCGCACCACATTCGGCTTTTAGTATTAGGTTTCCCTCGATTGTCTTCTTTTCCGTCTTCAAAGGGTGGTGTCTGGACAGGCGACACATCCAACGTGTATTTTTTTACACCTTTCCCCATACCTGATGCCCTTCCCATTACGGTTCTCTCAACGCCGGTTTTTTCCCAATGATGTTCCCGCTGGTCGTCCTGTGACATTTATGTTTTACAATCCTTTGGGGTCACACAGTCTCATCCTTCTATCTGTTAAGCTTTTGCGAGCGAGACGGGTCGCCACCCTCCGCCTGCTCTTTCGACCATTTGAGCGGGGGGAACAATATTCTTTCTTTGAAGTGTTTTTGGGTCTGACCGTATTGTATACATTGTACGGTCCCTAAACCGTTTCGATGTGGCGCGCTGTCCAACCCCCCCTTTTTTCCTGGTTTTTTCCCCCCCCTCCTTTTGATCTCGATTCCGAGCTTCGTGTGGTCCGGCGTTCACTTTCGGCCCTTACATTCTCTGTGTGTGCTCGGCGATTGAGTCCCCTCCTCCTAAGAGGGGGCATCAGGAGAATATGAGTCGTTTTTCTCAGCAAACAGTTTAACGCGTGGTCGTTTATGCAATTTCCCCACACGAGCGTGTGAGGGCCTTTGATTCCGTCCGGACCTTCCGGAGCCGGCCGCTTTCTTTGCTTTAAGCTGGACGTCTCCTGGATAACTTTCTCCCTTCACATTTCTTTCCTCTTGCCCCTTTTTGCGCTGTCACGCGAAAAGTTTTCTTTATTCTCTCAGTGCCGTGAAGTGAGGGCACATATTTTCTCCACCCCAGCTTTGATGCACAAAAGGAATTTTTCTGGACACGGCTCCTCAGCCCTTTTGACTTGCCTCTCCTCTTCACCAAACCCCTCCCGAAGCTGTACTAACTCCCGACGAGGATGCCACCTGGATTGATTGTAATCTTGGCCTTTTCTGTCTGAATTTTTTTTGGACCGTTGAACTTTTTCGCGACCGGATTCTTTTGGTTTTAAAGTCCCTTGTTCCGGATCTTCATAATTACAAGATCTCAGGTTGGTCTTCGAATTTGCTACGGCTTTGATGGTACTCTCGTGACGCTAGCAGCTCTGTTTTCTAGCCAGTGTTAAGAGACTTTTTTTTTCCTCCTGTCACCATAGGTGCAGCTCCATCCGTACCTTTACAGTTTATGTTATCACTTTGTAAGTCCGTTAAGTTCAAGCCAGACGCAAGGATGTTCTTTCCGTATCGACAAGACTCCCCTTCATTCCCGGCCTCTTCCCGTCTCCTTGGTTTTCTCCTGATTCCTCGTCCAGTTTTCTCGTGAACCATAAATCTTCCGCTTCCAGGCTTTCTTTGTCGATTCCCGTCGAGAAATCGCATTTTTCGCTGTATAATCTTTTTCACGAGCGTCGCGTTGTCCCCCCTTCCTTTCCTGCGGCTCGGCGTGACGACCTATTTCTTACTTTGGAAACAGTTAGGTAAACCACCTATAAGGTGGCCCTCTGGACGTTGATTGCAACTCCCGCTTCCAGGACTCAGCCTTTGGAATGTTCTCTTTTTTTTCCCGTTGCATCGATACTCTTGAGTTGATGGACTATGTGAACATTGTTACTTTTATCCGAATACCATTTTGAGGAACCTTAGTGCCCTCTATGCCTTTCTCCCGAGGCCCTCACCGGTCCAACCTTCCCCCCCACTCCTCTTAGGGCTTTCCCCCGCCCGCAGTCGCGTCCATAGAGCTCCCTTACCTTCGCACTCCCACTCTTTTGCGCCCATGATGCCCTGTCCACCCCTTTGTTCCTCCCGCAATGCCCTGTCTAGCCCCACGTGGCATCGATGATACACATGAGACCCCCCCCGCCGCCAGAGACGTGGGCTTTGATGGCTTTATTGATTGTGTGCGACCCCTTCGTCATTCTCTCTCTTCTTCATGCCCGTGGCGACCTCTCAGGTTCAGCGGTGCTTATCTTTCCTACTTTTTGTGACTTTCCATTTTTAGGACTGCCGGCTTCCCTGCGGCCGGCGCCTTTACTTACCCCTCTACCAGTTTCACACCGCCGCTATCCTCCATCCGGAATGCTCACGTCTTCCTCCTTCTTCTTTTTGGGTTCTTGCTCTGATTGCTGCTGTGGCGATCATTGATTACAGTGCGTGGTGAAAGCTTTCGGTTTCTTTGAATTTTCCTTTTTTTAACGGAGTGGTGCCGTGAGAGTCCCACGTCTTGGATCGCGACTTCCTGTGTTCGTGCTCCGATTGCCCCTCACGTCGTTTCTTTATTAATTTTCGTAATGTTCGTCTGTTATACGGTCCAGCGCTTCGTTGACCTCTCCGCTTTAAGTGAGCATATGCGGATGGCTTGAGTTTCAATCCCCGGCTTGGCGGAACTCATGAGCTCTCCCTGGCGACCACTCCTTTCGTTTCCCGTCACTCCATGATGATCCGGCAGTTACTCCGGTAGTTCAATTTTTGAATCCTTTTCCTTAAGGGGGTGTGGATGACGTCGTTTTTTCGGGCGTTTCCTCGTTGTTTGGGGTGGGGGTGGGGGGGGGGGGGTTTGGGTTGGGGCACTATATTTTTCCTCACAGCCCCTGACTCCCTCTCTTCTTGATGTCAGCCCAAGGCTCCGGCTCGTTCTGCACTCCCCTTTTTTTGATGCAAAAAGGTGACGTTTCTGGAGACCGCGCAACCGTGTTTTCCTTCCCTTCTACCCAATGCCTTTGCGGGGAGAACATTGTCGGCAGAGCTTATTCCGAATTTCCTCTTTTAACTGCCTCTTCTGCCTGGTTTGCAGGTTTTTGAGCAGCCTGTTGCGATACTGCTGCCAAATCCTTTGTGTTGGAGTTGTTTCACAACGCGACTGCGTCCGTTGGACTCAAGTGCTCCCCTTTCCCCCCAGATTTTCTAGTCATTTTTTTATGTTTTGTACTTGTCCTTGACTGCGCAAACAAATCTTCTTCGGAGTCGCTGGTCTGCGTCACCGGGACTTCCCCATAGCCTCCTCTTTCTTCTTCCCGCAAGTCTCTTTATGTGCCTCAGTTGAATTTTGCTCCCGTTCTGCTTTGATTAATTAACAACTATAAAGACAGTTTCACTAAACCCTTCACTGGTACCATTCCCAGTCCCCCCCCCTATCCACTCTTCCCTCCTTTCCTCCCCTGTTCATAATCTTTTTCTTGGGGAGTAAAACTTCGGGATTGGTAGTGGGAATGCAGTTCTCCAGGCTTCCCGTTTTCTGCTCCAAGATGCACGGCAGTTCTTTTTTCCGCAGGCTTTTTGTTGATCCTCAATTATTTCCCCATCTCCGGCTCTGTTTGAGGTTTTCAAGCTCCGTTGCAGACCGTTTTCTCTCATGGAATTGGTTGGGAAGTGCCGTTGTTAATATCTTCTGACGCGAAGACAGTCGAAGGTCCCCCCTGGGACTGTCTTTTTTCAACGGCCGCCCGCAAACCCCTTCTCGTTTGTTCTTCCCTGCTTACGAAGCTTTTTATAGCATCTCCTTATTTTTTTATTGGTTTTATTTTCTTAGATCCCCTAGTTCCAACACATCAGAATTTTTAGGGCCTAGATCCGCCATGTTGCTGTCATTCGAATGGAAATTTCCTTGGACGGGCGTTCCTTTTTCCCAATTTTTGTTTGTGGTTTCCGTTTCTCACCTCGACCTGTTTTCTGTTTTTTACTTTCTGTCTCCACATAGGAAACTCAACGCCTCCCCTTTCCATGTCTATCTTATCCATGAGTCCCCCCCCCTCTGCTTTTCCCCCCTCAATTTGGTTCCATTCTCGAACTGGATTGTTTTAATGCTCTCTCTCTTTCCCCTCCCTCTCGAGAGAGTCGTTTTTCACTTAGAGTTTTAGAGGGCCCCCACGTTGACCCTCATGCTTGGTCCATCATTGGATCAGAATAGTTCACCGGTTCTTTTTTTTTTCTGCCCTTTCTGGGGCACACTTCTGCCTGGTAACATCACATACACGTCGTTTTTTTCGCGGACACAGGTGTTCCGGCTGCAACGCCGGCGTCTACCGACTCCCTTGCTCGCCCCTGGCTGCCGTTTCTCCTTTAGCCCCTATTGACTTCGATTTTTTTTTGCTCTTTCTTCGCGTGCCTACCTTGTGGCAATAATATTTTGTCGAATTTTTGCTGATTCCCCCCCCCCCGCGCACCGTGCTTCCTTGCCGGTCCCCCCCCCCCTCTCCGGTCCGTTTAAATCCGTTACGACTTCTCGATGGTTCGCTCCTCTTTCTATTTCGGGTGCAGGCCCCACAACATTCCATGAATGGCGCACGCTGTCTTTCACCTCTGCACTGAGCGTCCTCCTTCTTACTTTCCCTTTTTCATCCCCCGAGGTGGAATCTTTGATAACCCCCACAATTCTGCGGCGCCCAAGACTGCTTTTTTTTTTCGCAATGCCGACCCGCAGACCTGGTTTAAGTGCCGGCGTCGGCCCTCCCCTTCCCCATCCCACTTTTCCTTTACACCCCGCAGCTTGGCTCAAACATGGTCTGACCCCCGTGCTGTGGCTAGGGTGTTGATTGCGTTGAGCTCACTGGCTTCCGTATTTTTCTTTTGTCGAGTTTCCTCCCCCGGCGTTTTTTACCTTTAATGCTAACGGTAGGTGCATGCCTCGCGGTTTCATGGGGTCCGAAGCGTTCGTAGAGCCTCCACCCGCCCGATTTTTCGCGCATGTTCCTCTGCAGGAATGACCCCATCCTTTAGCATTGGGATTTCAATTTCTGACAGTTTTTCGCCCCCACCTTTTACTTTTTTCCTCCCGCCCGCCCCCTTCCGACTCGTATCTGGAACCCCTCCGCTTTTTTCCTAGCTTCAAGCCTTCTCAAGGCGCTTCCCCCCGCGGACCTGTGCTTGCCTGTACCCCCCTAATTCCCACGAAGGATTCTTGACACGTTTGCGGATTAGATCCGCAAGTCTCGATCTTTCTTTCCCTGACTTCAGAGTTTAGACACTTTCAGTCTTCACCCCTTCCTCATCAGCGGAGGAGCGGTGTCTCGACTTGTGCCCACGCTGAGTCCCATAGGGAGTAATACCAGGCACCCCGGCTGTGATCTCACCCCCAAGCTGCAGTTTTCCTTCTTTGGCACTAATCGATGACCTCCTTCGTCATGTTTTCGGCGTTTGGTGTCTTTTTCTTCTTTCTCTTATTTCCGAGTCGCAAGCCTTTTCTGATGTCGTCTCACCCCTGTTTTGACCTTTTTCCTCAAGCAACGCGAGGTTGGATTCGGCCGCCCCATCGAGAAACAGTTGCGCATCGGCTCCATCCTTCGTGCACACTTCCAAACCGCTTTCTTTAGACGTGAGGTTCCAAGAGATCCCCTACGCATGCCGTCCGAGATATTGGATTTTTACCCTTTCCCGCATCCACTCACTTTTATGCCCCTTCTACCGCTCCCCCAAACCCTTTGTTCACTCCCACCATGATCCGCCCACGATTCTCGGAATCGATTTCCTTTTGAAAACTGATGCGAAACAAATCCGCGCCAGCGACTTGTATGATTCCGGTCTTTCGGATCGCGGCTTTGTCCCTTTTCTTTCTTGTCGGCCGGCTCCGACCTTAGAAAGCGCTGCCGCCCTTACGTCTCTTTACCCATTCTATCTTTTTCCCCCCTCATCCGTTGGTTTGCTGCCATTCCTCTTCGGCCTGCGGCGTCTCTCCCCAGTTCCCCCCCTATTATTTCCTCTCTCTCCTTCGCGGCTTCCCTTGGACCTTTCAGAAACTCGCTCTTTGTCCCTGGAGGTTCTTTTGTTTTGGATCGATTCCCCCACGCGAGTAGGGGCGCTTGCGCGGGGTCCTGTGCCCCATGTTTTGGACGCGGTCGATGTTCGAGGGCTTTTCGTGCTTTTCGTCTTCTGGTTCACTAGAGTCTTCGCCCCTGACGGTTTTTTCGGTTCCGATTCTTCTCTTTCTTTTCGATTTCTGAAATGTTCCGGTATGCGGCTTCTATGCGCCGGCAACTTTTCTCTTTTTCCGCAGAAGCCGCGCGGTGCTTTGCGCTTTTTTCACTTACGCTCCACACTTCTCTTCTTGCGAATTATCGGCGTTCACCCATCCGTTCGAAGAAGGTGGCCAACATGTTTCCCGTCCTTTGGCATCGTATTGGCCCTCCGGGCTCCTCTTCGTTATTTTCTCGAAAGACGGCTTGATGTGGATGTTGACCTACCCCCCGGTTTGCTCGTTTTCTCGTTTCAAACCACTCTTTCGACTCTCTATGTTAGGGAAGCCCCCTCGTCTCTTCTTCTCACCTCTATTCGATTCTCCTGGCCTTCAACCTTCTTTCCTTTTCTTTAATTTCCGAATGAAAGGTGGGTTGCCCCTCTATCATTTTGTCTTTATTTCGCGTCCGAAGTGCACTGCCGTTTACCTTAGCCTGTTTTTTCCCGGCTCGGCCTTCCCTTCTCTCCTTTTTCCGTGATTCAAGGATCCCTTTGTGCGTGTGGCGGGCACCGCGGACTGTCTGCTGCCTGACCTTTTTCTTTGAATTACCGTTCTTTATATGATGGTCCCTAGCGGGAAACAAATTTTTCTTTTTTTCGTCGCTGCCTCGTCTTAAAGCTCTCCCCGGGGGCGTTGCACTCCAGCGATTATCGTTGCTTGAGAGGCTTAATATAATCCTACGTGTTATTTCCCCCTCTACACAGGTCCCCCCTACTGCAGCTCCCTAAACTCACAATTTTCATTACCCAAGCCACGAGATCCCCTCCATGTTAGAATCAGTTCCCGTTTCCCAGACTTCTTGGGTCCAAGCCCTGCTCAACAGGCTGTTTTCCGTTTTTCCCTGCTTCCCCTCCCTCCCCTTAGGTCTTCTTTTCTCATTGTGGTGCGTCAATACTGCCCTTCAGTGCGTATTTCTTACCCTTTCCGTTAGCGTATGCCCGAGTGGATCTTTTGGGGGCCGTCGCCGTGATTATCCCGGAGTTCCTCCTTTTTAGCGACCGCGCCGGTCTACTCCCTGCGGTCCGGCCTTTTCCCGGCGCCACTTCGTTTTTTGATGGTTGCACTTACGCCCCTTTTCCTTTTTTTTATGTTTCTAAACCCAACCTCCTATTCTTCCCTGCTGGCCCTTCGCGTAAACGTAGACACTCCATCTCCATGTTCGGGCTCCGCCTCTTTCCCCTCCTCCCCCTGCATCGGGTAGAACGGATACCTGGCCTTAGTTTCTTTTCCAAGCGGCACACTGTGGGGTTTAGGATCGACAATCACGTATGTCGTTGTACCCCCCATTTTGCTCCAACCTGGGAGGCCCATCGGCAACTACTTCAACCCGCCGTCCCGTCTCTTCTTATCACCGGTCACAATGCGGCATCCATTGGTGTAACTCCATATTGTATGGGAAAATATCATCTCCTAAAGTTTTTCTTTTTTCGATCTCTTCTTACGTTGCCCACCACTAGTTGAGAGGGAATGTCCAAACTTGTTCTCGTGTAATCACCTAGGCAACCGGAGAGAAGTCTTGCCTCTTGGGCATCCAATTCTTTTCCTTTTTCCACCTCCCACTTCCGATGTTGCTTTCCTTACAAGGTCCCGAGTGAAAGTTCCTTATTTTTTTCGATTCTCTCGTCGAAGAGTGGCGTGCTTGATACTTCGATCGTTTCTCCCCCCCATTACTCTTTATGTTAGTCTTTTTTCTTTCTATTTTTTTCTCTTAAATCCTTTGTTCCCCCATGGCAATTTATGAGGACTTTCCTTTTCTGATACCCCCTTTCAACGAGTGGGAAGTTTCCTCCAAATCGGCCGTTGACCTTTCGTACCGCCGACGTCTCCGGCCGCTGTTCTCTCTTTTCCCCCCCCTTCTTATTGACCACCCAGGCCCCTGCCTGGGCACACGCGCAACCCGCAGCGATTCAGTTGCCCGGAGGGGCCTATTGCGGATCCCAAAAACCCCAGCTTCCTGGTAAATTACCTCTTCCGATGCGTTCGTTTCAAGGAGAAGAACGTGGCCGAACGCGTCTCCTCCATCTTCCCCACTTCCCCCCTCTTTCTTGACCTCACCCTTAGGATGAACCCTGGTAGTGAACTTGACTCTCTTTTTTCTTGTTTTTTTCCCGTCCGGTTGAGTTGGATTTTAGATTTTTTCTGAGGTTCATTACAGAGTTGACTTTCATCTTTCCTCCTTTTTCACGCGGTACTTCAGCTTCTTTTTAATAACTCTCTTGCCGTCTTTGCCTCCGAGGTTTGACTTCAGAGCAGAAATTATTTTTTCCGGCGCATTTTTTTTTTTTTCTCATCTTCCCCCATCTGTTCTAGATTGTCCCTTGCCAGCGGTTCAATAGTTGCAGGTCTCATCAATTTTTAAGAAGAGGATGTGTACCAACGTCAAGTCGACATGATTTCTCCTCCGGCCGCTCTTTTCACAAAGTCTTCCCTCTACTTTTGCCCGCTCCATTGTTGGCCCTACCTATGCTACAATAATCCCTTTAAAGCCTTTTTTGAGTCTCTCAATGTATAAGACCCTGCGCCCGACTTAGCTTCCGCGGTTTCTCCTGAGTTTGTCCCCCTTTTTCCTTTTTTGTTTTCTTTACTTAGAGGGTGAGGGAGAGAAGGGATTAACGGACCCGATTGACCCTCTCTTACCCCCCCTGCGGACGTTTTCCTCAACTCCCTCCCTTCACTTTTCTCGTTTTTCCTCTTGACCATTTTCACGTGATCCGCTTCCTGATGTGGAATGATAGACAAAGTTTTGAAGGAATTGGTTTTTAGCCCCCCCGCCCTCTCTTTCGTTCAGAAACCTCCCCTTTGGATGTTTCTCGTTCCCTCCCTCACCACGCGTCCCTGCGGATTTTTGAACGAGAGACTTTCCCGGATCATGTTGAGTCCAAATAACCCAAACACGATTTGAACTCGCCCCCTCTGTGGTAGGGTTCCAATCTCCTCCCACTCCCTCCTTTCGTGCTCCCTCGACTTTTTCCCAGAATTTTGCGCCGCAATCCCACTGGTTCTGCCGCAGTAAAAAAACGTGTTGCATTACACCGAACCCCATCCTCCCAAGTCTCGAACAAGTTTTGGCCTCGACGCTCTACAATCTCGACCCCGAAAAGAGTGTTAATAAGACCCTGCTGATTTTGAAAGGTTTTTTCTTAATCGAGTTCATTCTTAGCTCGTACCTCTCGGACCTTTTTCCTCCTCTCCCTCTTTTTCTCCATCTTTCCTTTGGCATACTTCGGTTGTGAGATCCTTCGACTTCCCAGATGAAGGCTCTTCGGTCCCGTGCATTTTCGAGCTCTCGGCGGGGGTAAAGATCCGTTCACCCCGACTCCTCCCTCCTCGTCCTTTCCTTTTCGTTGGCTTTTTTTTTCTTAGATTTTTCCTTTTAGCCAATAGTTGGTCATTTTGTCGGAATTTAAGCAACTGGCCAAGCTGTTCTTGCGAACAGTTTTGGGTGCGTCTCAGGTTTGTTAAATTATGGACCTAGTTGATAGTTCCTTTCTCGTTTCGTTTTCCTCTTGAGCCCCTGTACTTTGTTGTTCAGGTTGACGTCGCCGCAATCCTGTGTTCCGCGCTCCCGTCTTATTCTTTCTTCTTCCTTTCCCGTCCACTTCCACCCCCTGTTTGCGACTCATCTTCTAGTAAAGATTCTTTGTTTCGCCTAACCATTCAAAAGCTCTTAAGATCCCTACTTTTTCCCAATCAGTTTTTCGCGCCGGTCCCTTTCCCACTTTCTTCTCTCAAATTTTCTGCTTTATGAGTCAAGGTTTGACTTTTTTTTTCTAGGATCCCTATTGAACTCGACTAATTAAGCCAAGCGCTCGTGCTGCCTCCTTCGCCCAGGGCCTCTACCCATTTTCTGCGTCTTTTTGGTTTCTCCGACTCACCTCCGATTTTTTCCCCCTTCGCTGCGGAAGAAGGTATTGCCGTTTGCAGCTTCACTCCGACATGGCCTCGAATTGAAGCGCCCCCTTCTTGCAGGTTTTCATCCCTTTTTTTTTAGCGGGATGACGGCATTCGTGAATTTTTCTTTGGGAAAAACTTCCTGAGTCGAATCATTGATAATGAAAATGCCTCCTTCTATGAACATATTGGCGAGCAAGCTGTGAACCCCCTCTGGGTGTTCTCGTCTTCCTTTTTTTCCCCTTTTGCGTCTTGGCTTAGCTTGTTAATGAGATGCTCCGTTATTTCCTCCTCAGTCTTTGTATGTGGACTTTTTTTCTGTGAAACATCTCCTGAAGCCATTTTTCGAACCCCCCCTCAGGTTTCCCACTTCACCTTTTGCCATGAGTCAAGACCCCTTTTCATCAGGTTGTTCATCCTCAGGTTTCCGTGCGTATTTCTTCTTTTTTCTTTTGTACGTTGATTTGCTTCACATTGTGTGCGCCGCCTATGTCAAACTCCGCCCCCTTCCTTTTTTCTTTTTCCTCCCCTTTGTTTTTTTCCATCCCATATTTGCCTTCCCTGGTCTCTTTTTTTTTTATTACGTCGAGTGAATTTTTGAGACTTTTAACGAGATTCTTGCTCCTTGGGAGAAGTCGGCGACCCGCTCCTTCTTCCGGTTCCCCTGAATTTTGGCGCCCTTTCCCCCCTTTCGTTTTTGACTTTCTCGCCTGCGTTTCGCTTTATTCGCTCAAATTTCGACTATATCTCTTTTGCAGGACCACCTACACAACCTTTCCTATGGTTTTGATAATCTATTCGTGAATATTATAACTAAGACTCCCTTCCAGTCTGTCAGTCTTTTTTTGTTTTCCGTCCCCGTGTTTCTCTTTCCCAACACGGTGTGGGTTTTTAAAGGCCCAAGCCACTCGTATGTCGGTGTACACGAATTGGAGCCCCCTTCGGACACCTTGCTTCTCACCTCTTACCTTTTCTTCTTCCCTGCGTTTTTGCACTGTGACTTTCCAAAGATGTTTTTTTTTTTCTTTTTCTTTTTCTTCTTTCTCTTTTTTTTTTTTTCTTTTTCTTTTTCTTTTTCTTCCCTTTTTTCTTCTTTTTTTTTTTTTTTTTTTTTTTTTCTTCTTTTGAGGGTGTTTTCGGTTTTTTCCTTCTTCTCTTGTGTTCCTCTTCTTCTCTTTTTTTTCTTTTTATTCTTTTTTTCGTTCTGTGTTTTTGTTTTTCACTTTTCTTTTTATTTCTCTTCTGTGTGGGTTTTTTTTTTTTCCTTGCTTTTTTTTTTTTTTCTTTTTTCTCTGTTTGTTTTGTTCTTCTGCCTCTTCTCTTGTTTGTTTTTTTTCTTTTTTTGTGTTTCTTTTTTTCTTGTTCTTGTCTTGTTTTTTTTTCTTTTTTCTCTTTTTTTTCTTTTTTTGGTTTTTGTTGTTTTTGTTTCCCCTTTTTCTTCTTGGGTGGATTGGGGTTTTTTTTTTTATTTCTTTTTTTTTATTTCGTTCTGTTTTTTTGTTTTTTTTTGTTGTTCTTGCGGTTGTGTTTTGTTGGTTTGTGGTTTGGGTGGTTGGCTTTCTTTTTTTTTTTTTTGTTCTTTTGTTTGTTGTTTTTTCTCTCCTTTTTTTTCGTTGGTGTGTGGGGGTTCTCCTTTTTCCCTCGGGTTCTGTCTTTTTTTTTTTTTGTTGTTTGTGTCTTTTTCTGGCTGTTGGGTGTGGTGTGGGGTTGTGGTGGTGTTTCTGGTTTTGGGTTTCTGTGGGGGTTTTTTGGGTTTGTGGTTCTTTCTCTCCCTCTTTCTTTTTTTTTTTTTTTTTTTCTTTTTTGTTGCTCCTTTGTTTTTTTTTGTTGGGTTTGTTTTGTGGTTTTCTTTTCTTTTCC
>Ga0179593_1324164_pt1 | contig 21149 bp, 26 predicted proteins | sample CZODoug2_1_08_16_FD_185931 | JGI IMG/M metagenome (GOLD analysis project Ga0179593, IMG submission 185931) | Vadose zone soil fungal communities from Angelo Coast Range Reserve, California, USA - CZODoug2_1_08_16fungal (PacBio error correction) | ecosystem: Environmental > Terrestrial > Soil >... | reverse complement strand
TCTCATCCATCCAGACCGATCCGGGCTTAATGGCCCCCAATTGATATTCTTGTCCCCCTTCTTGTCCCCTTCACCTCGTCCGCGAAGGGTCTCCCTTTTCATTTCGTTCTGCGCTTCTTGGCGCGGGTGAGTTGAATAGCTGGTTAGGTTTTTTTTTCGAAGCAGTGATCGAGGTAGGGCTGTTCCCCCGCCCGTTTGCAGCGGTCTCCCACTCTTCTGTCTCATGCCATCTGTGCGAAACTTTCTCCTCTGTTGAATCTGTTCTTTCGCCTTGGCCTCTCTCAAGAACTTCCCCTGGTCTCCAATCCTGGACCAGGCTGTACGTCGTGTCTTACAAGCTCCCCTTTGGGATGGGGAAGATCCCCTTCTCTCCCGATCTCTGTTGACATAGCCTCCGTTTTTGTTTTAAATTGTTCTCACCCCCGTCATTGATGAACCCGCATGCTTTATAAGGGGAGATTCAACCCCTTTTTTCCGCGAAGTACTGTTTCCCCGTTAATAGGTCTCGTGCTGTTCACCCGCGTGGAATTTTGATTTTCCTCTAGGGCTTGCACCTCGAAGCAGTGCTCCGAAAGTTGGCTGGTTTTCACTCCGCTGTACCACTGTTTCAGTTTTCCTGGGTGCGTTTCGTGTTCTTCTTCTGGTACGGGTCGGGTCTCTTACTTTTTGGATCCCTGGGCAATCGAGCCACCTCCTTAACTTCCTTCAGTGTGAGGTTTCAGTCTAAATGTTGAAATTATCTCCTTGACCTTCCCCCCGATGCGGCCCGGTCTATTCGCTATTTCCTTTTTGACCGGAAGTCCGCCTGCTCGTGCGTGTTTCGCCGATTTTTCCTTCTCTTTTTGTTGCCATGTGTTGGTTCAAATACTCTCCAGGTTTGTGGAACTTCTGTTTCTTGCCGTTGTTTTCCTTCCTGAGCCCCGACGAGCTGAGTAGGTGACTTTTTTTTCTTTTCCTGCACTTTTAGTGTTCTCGTTCAGTGTGGCACCAGCGTTTCCTCTTGCCCGCTCGCGGAGGTTTTTCCTTGGAGTTTTCTTCTTCCCCGTTGTCCCTCTCGAGGTCTCTACTTTTCCCCTTTCTTGGCTGGTGTTGTCTCGGTCGTTCTCTGTTCGTGTCTTCTTCCTGCTTAGAGGGACTCCTTTTTTAAGGGTTTATTCCAGGTTTTAGGTTTTCGTTCCCGTCCCCCGTCTGGTTGGCGTCTTTCTTCTCTTCAACAGCACGTGGTGTGAAACCCTTTCTTTCTCAACTGTCGTTTTTCTTTGTCTCGACTTCCGAATCGGCCGCTGGAGGTCTAGCGATTTTCTCCTTCCTCCTAAAAGGACTTGCGTGGTGGGTAGGTATCATTACCAAGAAATTTTTTACGTTAGCTCCTTCTTGGAAAACACCCTCCTGACCTGATCCATCGGTCCTAACTTTGCAGAGTTTTTCCCAATCTTGCTCTCAAGGTGTCCTTCCGACATCTTTTTGATCGTCTTCCTAGAGGAGGAATCAGTGTTTTTCTTTGCATTCGTTATCTCTGGATTTTTATTCACAGGAGACCGGTACTGGCCTTCGTGGTCGCTTCGATTCCACCTATTTTATCTACATACGTTGTTGTTGTGTGATTGGTCGCGTCCTGCGCCCCTTTTTGGGTCTGGTTTGATCCTCCCCCTCCCCTCAGAAAGAGCCGAACCGATTTTTTTGCCGCTTTGTTCTCACTGACCCTAGTCTGCTTTTCCTCCCCCCATTTTTCCGACTCCCTCTTTCTGATCCAACTGCCAACGGGGCGGCCGCTATAAGCGTTTCCGCTTTTTTTGTTTTGCCGAAGCGCTTTTCTCCCCCCTGTGGATATAAGTAGCCACCCCCCCCGTTGCCTTTCTGAGGCCCCTCTTATCCGCGCGGGCCGCCTTAGTCCTTCTCTCCCCCAGTATCAGTTTGTAGGAAGCCCTTTTTGTTCCCCCCTTTGACACCCCGCCTACTCTGCCCCCCCCCGGCCTCGCGTTTAGAACTGGTACCTTTTTGTTGACTAAAACTTAAACGGTCTGCTCTCCCTTCCCTGAACTCCGTTTTGACCTGCGACAAACCGACCGAGAAAGTTTCTCTAGAGTTTACCGTCAGATCGCCAACTTTAATCTCTTCCCGTAACAGCATAGCGCGTTCGAGATCTCTTTGCCCCTGTCAAACTCTGCCAAATACCGTTGAATTCCATTGGAGTTTTTTCCCAGCCAGTTTTCTCTCCGCGGAAAGTCCCTTCCCCTACCCGCAATCCACGTGACCACCACTTTCCTCTTGAGAGAGTGTTTCCACACAGGGCGCCACTCTCTAGACTACAGTCAATTCTACACCCCTTCCTCAGCCTTCTTCTTTTTGCAAATGAAAATAGCGTCCGGTGTTGACGGCCCCATAGTGGTTTTTCAATTCTCACTCCATACAAGGATAAGCGTTTCCCCCCCGAACGCCCAGGTTTTGGCAGATTTCACCCAGTTGTCCTAGACCTCCCCCCCCCCCCTTCCCTCGACGCCCCCCCGCTCCTCTTTTCCAGAAGACGTTGCAGTGGTCACTCTTCCTAGCTGTCCCCACCCACGCATCCTGTCGTTCCGAGTTCTTAAAGACAAATCATGGCGACCTCCCCCCCACGAGGTTTAAGAAGCGTTTATTTTTCACGGCCTAGTTACCCTTTTCTTGCGCCCCGGATCTTTTTTCATCAAAGCCTTTTTCCTCAACACCCGTCGATTCAACCCGTACAAGCCGGGTGCTTTTCCGGCGCTGAACTCCCCCTTTGTTCGATGTTACGACCTGTAGAAAGGTTCAGGAGATCTCCCCTCGGTTCGACAGAGGCCCCCCGCCCCGCCAGAGCGAAGTCGCGGCGATGAATGATTAAAGCCGCTTTTCTCTTTCCGTCTGTTGAATTGTCAAAGTACTGCTATCTGGTCTTTCCCACAATGATCGAGTCACTTGACTTCTTTCCCCCTTTTTCCGACCCTTGCGGTACGTTTTGAGATCCCGGCCGATCAATTGCGTTTAAACCCCTTCGTCCTTTCATTTTCCCCGGATTCGTTTTGGTATGTAGGTTAACTCGACCACAAATCCTTTTTTTCGGGCCCAATGAACCCAACGTCTGCTTCCGTTTCCTTGTTCCAGTGAGAAAGGTTCTTCAGCACGTGAAGGATTCCCATATTGCCAAACCTTCCCAGGACCCGTCCACCTTCCCCTTCCTTTAATTGTCACCGGCCTTTTTCCTACTGATTGTATCATACTCAGGTCTCCCTGTGCAAGACTCCGTTCCCCTCCTTCCTCCCTTGTATCCGTTCCTCCGTTCAAGCCTCCTGACGTCCTATTTCTTTTCTTTTAGATTGGGGTTTTCCCGCCATCGATGTACTCGAGTTCAAATGACTGTCTTTTTCTCCCCTTCTGATGCGGGCCTGTGGTAACGATGCTCGGTTGATTTCAAAAGTAGAGTTTCGCCCCCTCCTCCCTCGGCGGTCTGAGACCGCCGCTTCCTGGGTCTTCCCTTTGAGTTGACGTACCGTTCCTTTTGGTCTTCCCCTTTCGAACGGCCTTTTTTTCTCGGGCGACGCGGCTTCGTATTTTTTGGTACTAAGAGACAAGTTGACGGGGGCTTTTTCACACCATAGCCAGGCAGTCGTTTCTTCCTTCTATTACCTTTTGGCCCCCTCTGCGTGTATTTTTTCTCCTGTCGGCTCCAGTTCCCTTTCCCGAGCCATGCCCAACTAACCCAGGCTGGTTTTCGCGTTCCCCTCTCGCAGCCGCCCCTCTTCTCGGCTCATGTTAGTGGTCCCCCCTGTTTGACCGATGTTACCATACGACTTGGTCGCCGTGCTACGAACGACATCTCTTCTCTTTCTCCTCCGTTGTTGTGACTCTTTAATCTCTGCCCCTATAGTTTTTCCCCTCTTCCCAGGCTTAATGGGACCAGAACTTTTTTGCCGCTACATCGGCGAGTTGCCTTCTGCCAGGGGGGGCGCGGACCACCCGAGGGTTTTTGTTCTTGTTGGTGCAGACGGAGTTACCTCCGATACCGCACGTTTCCCCGTTGGCGGCACTCCCTCCGTCTCTACCTCGTCCTTTCCTTCTTGTTCGCCCCGCACGTTTTTTAAACGCTGGTTTTTCCTACCCCGAAAGACGCCGATCGCGGGTCCACGGCTCCGCTGTCTGTTTAACAGCCGCCCCCGTCCGTTTGTTTCGCGTTCCCCCCGCTCAGTCAGCGGATTTTGAAGGAGGCGGGTCGCCCAAGCTCGCAGATTTCCGAGTTCGTCTTTCGTTCGGCTTTGCATCCTACCATCGCAGGCCCCTTCGTTAGACTTCCTAAAATACGAGTTTGTGGTGCCCGGGATTTCCTTTTCATTTTCGCCACCGACCCCATAGCAATCAAAGCCAGTTTCTTGCCTACCCGTTAGAGTGGCCTTTTAGTAGGTTTTTTTTACTGCCCTTCCTTCCCTTGGCCAGGCTCTCTCTCCGTTTTTCCTGTTCTATTCTCCTCTCTGCTCAGACTTTTCCCTTTCGCCGGCCGCGTTGTTCCCCTTAATCCTCTTCCCTTTTTCTCTTCGATTTGGCCATCACTCTTTTCGTTCTGTTTTTTCTCCCGTTTTTCGCCTGTGGTTTTTTCAATTGCTTTCCAGCCGTTTCAGACTTTTCGGAGTTTCCGCGAATGTGTCTTTCTCCCGCATCCAGCTTTTTATCCCCCCAGGCCCCCATTATTTTTATGTCAAACATCAGGACTACTCTCCCATCGGACTTAGACCGTACCCCACGGGCCTTGGTCGACTTTCCGTTTGTAGTTTTCCTCCTTCCTTTTCCTGATTTTTATGGAGGGTGCATGATTTGCCGTATCGCCCCCGTTTCTCATGCAATAGACGATGGCGAACTGGATCTGCGTTCCGATTATTTCTCCTTGGTCTCATTCTTCAATTGCCGGTCCCGGAGCCCCCCCTTTTGCTTGGTTGGCGCGCCGAGCTGTTTGAACCCCTCCTTTTTCACATTCTAACGTAATGTGTCAATGGCGAGTAGATAGGGGCTTTCCAACAGGTGTGGACAATTCTTACTTTAATATTAAGGTCACCTTATGAGTCCGATGTTCTTATAACGCGCCTGACGATATTTTAATTGGTTCCTGATATACTCTACCCCCCTTAGTAGTTTTCCTTTTTTCTTTGAGTGGGTCCCCGGCCCCTTTATTGTGGCCGGTCAATCCGATCCAGATGCGAAATCATGAAAGGACTTGATGGCGTGTTTTTATCCTCCTTTTTCCCTCCTTGGAATTCCCGTTTTTCCAGTTGCGATCTTCTCTATTTACGGTGCGACCCTTTCCGCTCTGGTTTTTTTTTTCGCACTCTTCTTGCTCTCTCCTGGAGTTTTCAAATCTATCCGCGAAGTTGTTTCCTTTTGAGGTGCGGTCTTGCCTTTTCACGGCCTGGCCGAGGATTCTGTCAAGCCAATGGTATTCGTCCTCTACGTTTGCCGTTAAATGTGGACCTCGGTCCGTAACCTATACGCGCGGGTTCTGCGTGTCTATCCCAAATTTGCGGTCCCTCTCGCGTGGCTCCCCCCTTCTATAGCCCGGGTGTAGTTTCCTTCGTGGGGTCTTGAGCTGCTGACTCTTCGTCCCGCGGACCCCCGACGTGACTTTCCACTGAAGGGGGAGTCTCTCTCGCGTTTTTAGGTTTTTTTGCTGTGCAAACCTCCCTTTTTTGGTGCCTGTCTTGAACAAGCGGCTTACCTCTCCACCACCCAGTTCTGTCCTGACGTTCACTGGCCCCTCGCGGATTCTGGTCTGACAGTATCATAAGCCAGTCTTTGGTTTTGGTCTTAGCATTACACAGATTTGTTGCGATCAGACCGGAGACGCTGGAAAGGAAATGTCCAACTTTTCTCCGTGGACTACGCAAAGGTGCTTTTAGCAGGCGACCATTCCCACTAAGGGTCGTCTGCACCCGATTGAGGAGTTTTGTTGACGGCAGTCGGCTCTGAGGGCCGTTCCCCTTGGCGACGGACAAGTGTGGTCCGTCTGCGCGCTCAATCTCTCTTTTCCTACCCCAATTTTTTTTTTTGATGATCGCCTACCGCCCCCTTCGGGCTGACGGTACTCCCGTCAATCGTTATCGCTGCGTCCCCCTCGACGGATGCGCCGGTGTCCTACGCTTCCTGGTCCCTGTTCAGTGTAAACCTGATCCTTCTGCCCCTGGTTTTGCACTCTTAAGGCTCGTTGGGGTCCGCCTCTCCTTCGAAAACAGTTCGTTGTAATCTTCCCCAGTTTCATCGCGTAGAAGTCATCCTCGTTCCCGTATCCGTCCCCTCCTTTTGCAGCTTTTTCCCCGACCAGTCCAGTTTGGGAATCCCTGATTGTTCACCCCTTTCTTTTTAAACCCAGCACGCGCCAACCGACCTCGCGTTATGCTTTTTGTTTTTTAACCCGTGCCTTTGACGAGATGTCGTCCCTAGACCCACCCACGAACCAGCCACTCCCTTCTCCCACCCACCGACGCGCAGTGCCCGTAGAGACCTCCCCGTAATATCACCCTCCTCGAGAGCGCCCCTTTTTTGCGACTGTGCCACCATTCTTCCTGTGCCTGCCAATCCCCTTTCTTTGACCACTGCCCTTCTGCCGGCCTCCTATTCCTCTCGGGCCACAGGATCGTGCGCTTTTTGTTTTTGACCCCACCTGCCCAGCATCGTACCGGCGACCAACTCCGAGTTGACCTGGGAATAGCGTAGCTCTGCCACTCGTGTTTTCTTGTGGAGATACACTCCCCGGACGCTCCCAGTAAACCTGCGTAGTTCGCGTCTTCCCATCACAGGTCATCCCCCCCTCCCCCTTTACAAGATTCTTCCCCAATGCACCCCTACCGTCCCTGGTTCCTTGTCGGAAGCCCATGAGCGTGCGAGGCTTTTTGGTGCTCCCAAATCGGGGACCTGAACGCGTTTGACGTCCTTCCCCCCGCTCCAGGGGTGGACTGGCCCCGGTTTCCCCTTCGCCCACTTCTAGTTCTTGTAATTTACTTCGATTCACCCTCCCAATTTCGGGAGGCTGACCGCCTGCACCCCATCATTTTCCCTTCCGAGAAGTAGTCCCTTAGTCCCCCAGGTCTCGCCCCTCGGACCCCCGCTTCCCCTCTGGCCTCGTTTGCGCTTGGTACGAAGTCTGTCGCGGGCAACGGGGCTTGGTTCTGCGACCTCCCGCACGCTTCAAGGTCCAGAGATTAACATACGCTTCTTCGCTCGGCCCGTGGAATTACGTTGTTTCGGTGGCTACTTTTCCTTTCTTTGAACAATCCGAGCCAGTGGCCCGGTCGAGCTCGCTTCTTGATGTCGAGGCCCCTCCACCTCCATGCTGCTCTTCCCAACGTTTTCCTCGCCGTTCCTTTTACGACATGGACAAAGGGCTTCCTAAACGGCACTTACCGTACACCTCCGGAGTATCGATCCGTTCCACACCGGTTTTGCATTCCGGCTAGGATGACCTTTCCCCACTCAGATTTTTTTTGCACCAACGAACCGTGCCTCGTCTCTGAGTGTTTAAGCTTCTTCCTCATTCAATCACTATTCTGATCATCGTTTGATGATTCTGTGTCTTGGTGCCGAGTCCAGTCTATTCGTAGCCATTTGACTTCACTCCCTTTTTCGCGTCGCCTCCTTGCGGTAGCGATTTCTCCGTTCTCCCCGTTGCCAACGCTTTTTTTGACGACATCTGGCGGCGGTTGGGGCTTCCCACGAGTTTTTCGCCCTCCCTCTGTTTCTCCTGCGGGTTTCGGACTTTAGCCTTCCCAGTCTTCCCATTCCGCGCTTCTTTATGCTGTGGGGCCGCGACAGTGACCGGTGGTCGAACATCAGCTCTTTCGTCGATGTTGGCGCCAATCCAGTCCTTGTTCTATCTTTTTTTTACTCACGTCCACTGTCGCACTACTCCACAACCAGAGGTCTCGACCTCTTCTCAACTCCGCCGTTTCCGGACCTCGTTCCCCTTCCTGCCCGACCCCTAATTTCCCATTCACACACAATGGTCCTGGTTTTGATACTCCCACTCTCTCTCTCTCCTGGCGAGATCGTACCAATCGGCGACCCCCTTATTATTGGAACCCCCGCGCCCCATTGGCCGAAGTCCCTCTTCGGACTTCGAATCGGATCTTCGAGGAGTTTTGTCCCTCGGAGATTAGGTTTCGAAGTTTTTCCTACTCTTTGCCCCTCTGAGCTTTCCCTACTGAACGCGGCTCCTGGAGGCCCCTCCTCAACAGCCTGGCTTCTGACACCCACAGGTTTCCAGCTTTTCCAGCCTGATCTACGCTTGATGTTCCTCCTCCCCTACGTCCGCGCCCCTGCCGGTCGTGGCTTTCGACGACCCCTGCTAGCGTCCCGTTGCACTTCCCCTCTTGAGGTCCCGTTGTGATCCAAGTGCCCACAATCTCTCAGCAAAGGCCCTCCCCTTCGGAGAACCAACCGTTTCTCACAGGTTGATGGGATCCTGAAGCATTCCCCACCTGAACAAACGAAAAATCAATAACAGTCATCCTTTTTCTTCAAGATTGAAGTTCGTGAGTCCAGTAATCTCCCCCCCCCTTCTGTTTTTACGTCGCGGTTCCTGCTTTTAGTTAAATGCTGCATGTTTTGGTTTTTGGAAGTTTTTCCGAGATCTCCTAGGAATTGTTCCCGTGTTTCTGATCATTCAGCCTTTCCGTTCGATTTGCAGTATTTCCCCTTTTTTTGAGGGTTTTGGCCTCTTTTGACACCCCTGAAAGCCTTCCCTACGTGCCCATTGCTCTAGCAGTGGCCGTGTTTGAGCGCTTTACAGACATCCCCTGAGTGCTCGCCTTGCCTCGGATTTCCCACTTGACTTCTCCACTTCCCCGACTGCGAAGTTTTCCCTGGCAACTGTCGTTGCCGTTGACTGAGCCCTACCAGGCCCTGCGGAGGTCGTCCCTGACAAGTCGTTCTTATACGACGCTCTGGTATTCAATCTCCCCTTATCCCGAGGCTTGTTTTTTCTTTTGCGGCTCGCCGTGATATCCATCTCTCCCAGCTCCAACTTTGATGGTTGCCCCCTTGCCCCTGAGTTGTTTGAATCTCTCCCTGTAATTGTCCTTTCATGAGTCACTCGGTTCTGTTTGTTCGCTTTCACCCGCGGGTGAATACCGTTCTTGTTAAGAGCACATTTTTTTTCATATTTTAGCTTTGAGTTGAGAGCCCTGCGCATTTTGTTCAGGCCTCTCTTGCCCCCATTTTCTGAGAGGTGCGTTGTACTTGGTCCAGTTGTTATAGCCAGTGTTTTCCCGCTTTCTTTCCTCCTTTTCGGCATGGCGTTCCGTTCCTTTTTTTCGTCCTGTTCGTTATCTAATTGCTTCACAGGGGCCAGGGCGACCCTCCCTATTCCGGTTGGCGGCGGCTCGCCTGCGGCGCGACGCTCTTCTTTTTTTCGTTTGCGGCGTGGGGGTTCCCCAACTCCTTCTCCGCGTCACGGTTGGATTGGTGTTCGTTGCTGGTAGGCTTCTCTTTTGCTTTTTTTTCACCCCTCTTGCCCTTCATCAAGTGGGCGCTACACCTCCGGTTCAGATACACGTCCCCCCCCCATTTGAGGGCGTATTCAGTTGGCGACATTTGGTTCCTCCTCATTCGGCGGGTTTTGGCGGGTGTTGTCGCTTTCTTTTGTGCTGCTTGTCCTCGTTCCCCGTTTCTTCACTGCCCCCCGGTTTTGCTGTTTCTCGCGTTTTTCTTGTTGTGTCGTTCTTCTTAAAGCCCGTTTTTGTTTTGACAACAGGACCCCCCCATGACGTTTCTGTCTCGCCCCTAAATGACGGCCGCGGCTATGAGGTCTCTCGAAAAGTTTCGGGCGTGGAAGGAGTTATTTTTGAGCTTGGCGGCCCGAACGCCCGGCGTCGGGACCCCCGTTGTCCGATGGTCGGTGGCGGGTGCCCCTGACTTCCTCCTCCCGTCGTATCAATCGGCGGGACGGCAGTCGTGGCGGTTCCCCCGGCACTGGCGGCTTCCTCGCGTCCTTCCTCCTCCTGTTGGTTCGTTGTTGCGTTTCGCCCATTTTTTTTCCCTCCGTCGAGCCACGACCGACAACAGTTGTGCCCGATGGTGGCACACCACCCCCACACCTCTCGACTCACACCCTCTGCCAGACCTACCCCGCCACCGCCACTTCATCTCTCAGCCCTTTCCGCGGCCACCTCAACCGCGTAGCTCGCTTCTCTAGGCCTGCGTCTAGCCCCAAGCGCGTTTTTTTTTTTTTTTAGACCGTCCCACAAACTCCCGGGCCTCGTACCCATTTGCCCACTCCAACCCCCCTCCCGGCCCCCTCACTCTGTTAGCACCTACCCCGACAAGGTGTCCCCCCCAGGTAGGACTTCGCTTTCACCACGGATTTTTTTGAACAGCATGGGCCTGACAAAACCTTTCTCCGACGATACCCCCTGGCGTTGAAGGTTTCTCACAACTTTCTTCGCTGCTGCCGACACGCCCCGACGCGACAAACCCCGCAAGACCTCCCCGTAGAAACGAAAGCCTGTCACCGGTTGTCCGCGATCTTTACAAATCAAAACGCTTTCCACTCTGCCGGCAAGGACAGGTGTGACCAACGCCTATTGCTAAAGCAACGCCATTTTTCTCCCGTGCCCCCGCTTTTTCTAACCATGATCTTTTCCCGTTTCGTCTGACACCGGCCTAGGCGACCTCCACCGGCCCCAACTTTTCGGGCTCCCTGCCCAGGCTCGTTTCCCCGCCGGAGATCCCCAACAGCTCGTAGAACCCTTTTAAACTTAATGAGTGATTTTTGCTGTCCCGTTCGACACCTCTTGCCGGAGTGAACAGAACGCCCAGTTAGCAGCCAAGTTTTCTTGCGGAGCGGCGCGTGACCACCCATCCGGGCGAACGCTGTGTGATTTTTTTTTGTCACGGGCCCTTGGTTGGTGCGCCCGGATTCCGCTTCGTCAATGTCACTTGTGCGAATTTTCTTTTTTCCGCTGTCCCCCCTTCCAGTCGGGACTTGAGTTTCAATCAACGGCTTGCCGACTAGAGTTCTCACCCCTTCTCCGCGGACCCTGCTCTCCGCATTTCCTGATGGCTGATACAGAAGCGCTTTTTCACTTGGCGGGGTCACGGCCCGATCCCCGCCCGCAGCGCGGCACGTTTAGCACAGGTCAGGCCTTGGATGACGCGCTATTGGAGAGTCGGACCGACTTTAAGGTTTTTTTTTGGTTTGTGTTTTTTGGTTTGTTGTGTGGTTTTTTTTTTTTTTTGTCTTTTTTCTCTCTTCTTTTTTTTTCTTGGTTTGGGTTTCCTTCTGTTTTGTTTTTGGTGTTTTTTTCCGTGTTTTTGGTTTCTGGTTTGGTTTTTCTTCTGCCCCTGTCGTGGGGTGTTTGGGTGGTCTGGGTTGGTTTGTTTTGTTTTGTGTTTTCTTTTTTTTGTTTTTTTTTGGTTTTTGTTTTTTTTTTTTTTGTTTTTTTTTTTTTTTTTTTTTGTTTTTTTTTTTTTTTTCTTTTTTTTCTCTTTCTTCTTTTTTTTTTTTTTCTTTTTTTTTCTTCTTTTTTGTTTTTTTTTTTTTTCTTTTTTTTTTTTTTTTTTTTTTTTTTTTTTTTTTTTTTTTTTTCTTGTTTTTTTTTTTTTTTTTTTTTTTTTTTTTTTTTTTTTTTTTTTTTTTTTTTTTTTTTTTTTTTTCTGAACCCTTTTTAGCAAGTTTTCCAATTGGCGCCCTCGCCTGGGTCTTGAGTAATTCTGCCACTCCAGCTGCTCCCTCCTCCCCAAAGTTTTTGCCCGTTCCGTTGGTATGCTGAAACTTCCCTTTCCTCCCCCGTGCAACCATATTACGTCCACCTCGAAAGATTTTTTTTTCATGAAACCCCTGTAACCCCGGCCGCGCTTTCTGGGCATCTCATCCTGCACCTCCCCCATTTTTTTCTTGCCCGTGCTCTCGGTTGAGCCAGTCGTTTAACTCATCAACGCCTTTCGCCGCAGGATGTTGACGATGTGGTCTTTAGGCCCTTATTGACGCCGCCCTGTGTACGGTACCCACCCGAAATGTATCTTCGTCAGATGCGGCTGGTCCGCTCTCTGTTATCACGCGACGTTACGACCGACAGTTTGTCGCCGGCGTCAATTTCCTCCCTATTGGGCACGGGTTTGTTGGCGGACTTTCGCCAAACAGTTGATCAGGCCCTCCTCCCGCGTCGTTGGGGTAGAAGCCAAAGTACCTTTCCGCCATCCAGGCACGTCAGAGTTCTGGCCCCCCCCTTGGGGGACGACTTTTCAGCGTCTTCTGCACTCGGCCAGCGTCGCCCACCTGCCGTGGTCCAGTAGAGAATCCGCCTTCCGCTCAGGTTAGTTCCCCCCAGGATTGGAATGCCCACGTAAGCAAATGGAACGGGGGAGAAGAACCTTTCAATTATAATTTCTTCAAATCCTCGTTTGTGTTGTGTTTTTTTTTTTCCCCATGAGCCACTTTGGTGAACTTTCACCGAAAGCCAACCTCGGCGCCATGTCTGCTGCGCCAGGCGTTAGAGTTTTACTTCTCGGACCTGTCTCCTTGCCGGAACCTGAGTTATTTACGACGACTGCCTTGCTTCGCTTTATAGACCTCCTGGCTCTGTTCCGCCACCTTAAGTTCGCGACCCCGACATGCTGTGCGTTGATCCGCTGACTCGACTTTCTCTTTTAAAGTGTGTGCACGTAAGGCGACACGCTCTGAAGGCGGCGCTCTGACCGCTGATCCCCGTTTTTTTTCTGAATGCAACCTCCAGCCGTCGTCGGCGACCACTACTCGTAATGGTTCGAGAACGCGATCATATAGCGACCCCATCGAATCGCTGCGGCGAACGCGTTCTTTTGCCCGGAGTGTGAACGGACTTAACACCGACCCCGTTGACGCGTGCTTCATGGAGGATCATGAGCAACTCTCCCGCGTCGGGGTCGCAATTCTTCGATCTTTTTCCCTCTGGCCTCTGGCAATATTGTTACTCTGCAAGTTGCTGAGTCAATCCCTTGTGACCGGACCACGCAGTGAGGTTAATTGTGAGTTTCTGAAGGTTGTGCATTTTCCCACGAGAATCCCAGACCTCGACTGACCAATCGGTGCTGTTGGTCATTCCCCCCCATAGAGGTAGTTTGACTCCTCCCGTAATTCCGTCATTTACACGGGTGCTGCGACGTCCGCGGAGTTGAAGCGCCGTGGGGAGGCGTTGTCGGGCCTGGACCCCTTCTCGCCGGATCCAACGCTTTCTGTTTCTAGGCCGTGGTCTTGCGGAAGCGGGCCGATTTTTTTACTTTTTGCTCCTGCTTTTCCTTCGCGGGACCGCGCCCCTGTTCCCTCATCCCCTCCCCCGCGAGGCTTCTGACACCGACTGTCGAACCAACTTCATTTTGAAAACTGCCAATCGCCGGGTCGCCACCCCCCCCCGCGGGGGCCTTCCGGACCCGTTCATGGCCTTTTGCGTCCCTCTTTTTCTGAGGTCGCCGATTGGGCGGACGCCCGCTCCTGGTTCATCTCTTACCGTTCTTTTTCTTGTTGGTTCGTGCTCGGGACGGGTGTCGGGGCTGCGCCTTGCACTCGCAGCAATCCTTCCTACTTTGTCGGCCTTCGCACCGTCGTCGTAATCATTCCTTTGAGTTTTACAGGCCCTCCCCGCGCCGGTCCCCCGGCCGTAGTGTTGATCTTTGACCGTGCCGCTCTGGTCCCCGCTTGCTGCCTGTTAAATCCTGCTCTACGTGTGGCACCGTCTTGCGTGCCCCCCTTTTTTTCGTCGCGTAGCGTCGGCTGGTCAGGTCTTTGCCGGACATTTTCCCTTTGGCGCGTCCACTCGTTCCGCCCCCGCTCGCCTGCTTTGAGGCGGGGTCTAGTCGGTCTATCCTCTTTTTCTCTAGTTTTCCCTTTCGGCGTTTCGGGTCGTCTTTCGGTGTGCTTTGCGCCCAGCTTACGCTTTTCTTCTTCGGGTTTCTCTTCTCTGCCGTGTTTTCGTCCTATCGCTTTTTCGTTGTTTTGGGTTTTCACAGTAGTGAACCCAAGCGGAACCCACTGACTTTCGAAGACCCCCTTCTTCGCGGCTAGCTCCGTCTCGACCGTCTTGTTGCGTCCGTAGAATAGAACTTGGGTGTGCTTCCAGTCCCCACGACCGGGTCCTGATCCTCAGTCCCCCGTTCGAGATGGAGCATTTTGCGGTTGGCTCGGGGTCCCTTAATGACCCGGATTGATCGTATGCACCGTGTGCTTCGGCAAGTCGTCATGCGGCCGGAACTGAGCAACCGCTTTTCGCTGCGCGCCAATTCTCAATAGTTTTTTGTTCTCTCTCTTTTCGCTGATGCCGGGCGTGGGATGCCGTACTCCTCCCCCCCTGAGACTCCCCCCACCCCGACACGGGCAGTGCCCTTTTTTTCGATCACGACTCTTCTTAGAACTCAACCCCGGATCATATGGCCCGGGCCCGATGGATAAGGGCCTGTTTTCCGTAGTTTTTTTCCCTACAAAGATATTTCCGTCCGACCACGCCCGTTTTTTTTCGTAGACGGGCCTCTCTCACTCAAGGGAATCCCCATGTAGCCTTCCCCTTCGACCAGGAGTTTCCGGTTGTCCCCACGGTTCTTTTCACAATGCCTCCCCCCTGACCCAACAGCCTGCGGACACTGCCCCCAGGTGTGTTCTAACCCCTTTGGTCAGCTGAGCACGATTTCCCTGGCTGACACACCAGCCTCTCATGGCTCGAGCCCCGATCGCCAAACCTTCTTGCCCGCCGTCACCGCCCGCGCGCGTTGTGCAGGACCGATGTTCCCCCACAACTTCCTCCCTCCTTCCCTGCACACCAGGGACTTTTGACTTTTTCCGTCGCGGCCTTCAGACCAACTCCCTTTTCCCACGTCCCAAAGTCGGCGGACGAGTTCCACTTGGCTGACTCTCTTCTACGACCGGCGAAACACCCTTTCGAGTCGACCCGGCTTGGTCTCGCCAATACCCTAGGTGCCGGGTTATCGCCAGGGAACCTTCTTGGCGGTTCAAAAGCCCAACACCGGTTTCGTCCTCCACTTAACCACGGCGTTCAGGCTTGGTTTGGCCCAGCATCATAGCAAAGACAGCCCTCGGCCCCCCCCGCCACCAGCAGAACGACAGGATTTTTTTTTTCGTTCCCCTCCAATGAGCGTGGTCTGTTTTTAAATCCTTTCGGCGTCCCCTTCCTGCCGGTGAGCGTTTTTTTTTTTTTTAAAAGGGGAGTTGACCTGCCGTGCCCGTTTCGTTTCCCTCAAGCCTTGTGCGCAATACTTTAAAAATTTTTCTCCTGTTTTCTTTTCCAGTTCGTGGCTGGCTTTGGTCCGACGGACTAGCCTGGGTCGAGAGAGCCCCCTCAGAGTCGCCGCGGCACCGCTTTAGACGTTCGATTTTTTAGATCCGGTATAGTATGCGCGGCGGCTTTCGGGTCAGGCTTCCTCCCTTTTTTCTCTTGACTGCAACGCGTAACTCCGCGGCCACGGCGCAACCAACCCCCCCCCTGGCAGGCCTTTTTGAAATGAAAGGAGAATGCCCCCCCGGTGGCTCTCTTTCCTTCTACTGACTCCGCGTCCAAGGTCCTAGGAGTTTTGCCTCGCCTTTGATTCGAGCCTTCGCCCTTTGCTGTCTATCCGCAACCTCCAAACCTTTTTCATTCTGGCTCCCTTGAAGCGAACAGGCTCCCCCTGGCAGTTACCCCTCTCCAATCTTGCCGCGGAACAGAGAATGCGGAATTGGTAAACCGGTACCCTTGCCGCGGCGGCGTGTCCTCTTCATGAATTACGCCTGGACCCCCCTCTTTCACGCCGTAGCCGGTCTTTTAAAGCCAGGTACTCCTTCGGCCCTTTTGCCTGGGTCGACGCACGCGGTCCCCTGTGATTCGATGTTCTTTTTCGAGCCTAGCTCTCAGCCTTTCCCATTGACCTGTCGTTTTCGACTTCGCCGAGTTGTGCAGAACGATTGTCTTTTTCCGTTTCCAAAGCGTAGACGCCCTTCGGCCTGGGCGGGCCTGGTTTTATGCGGTTTTTTCTCAGCCTTGCGGGCAGGCAGTTTGTTTTTTTTTTTTTTGTTCGGTTGGCCTCCCTTTTCTCACAGCCCATAGGCGCCTCCTCCCCAGTTTGTCGAGCTCGGGGTCGACCCCGACCGTGACCGGTGGCTTTGATCCCCACGTCGCTTCCCATCGGCAGCCCCCCCACGCCGGCTGGTAGAAGTCTCCTTTCACTTCTGCTCCGACAAGAAGTTATCCCGAACCCCGGCCTTGGTGCTGAGCTCGCAACGGCGCTTTTTCCCCGTTTGTCTTTGCCCTGTCTTTGTGCCCGCTGGCCCCGTCAATGAAAGTTTTGAGCAAGAATGATACCCTCCATTCTCTTCCTGTTGTTCGAGTTTTTTTCGAACCCCCTCGGCTTTTGGTTCACCATTCTCCAGGCCTCCCTAACTTCTTCAGGAGATCGGAGTTTGATGCTTATGCCGCACGTTCTTTCTCGACCACGAGCCGTTTCTACCTGCTTGCCCTGACTTAGTTACCCGCAGCTAACTGAGCTCGGTGACATCGTTCGAGAAGATCCCCACGACTCTTGCATCTGTCTTTTAACTCACCCGGTCTCCCTTGCGTGCTTTCTCACCATCCATGTTCTCTTTTCCCCGCGCTCGCTTGATACGCGTTCCCTTTCTAAAGAGAGACAACGCTGGTTTCCCCCTTATGTCCCGGACCGTCGAATTCGTCATGCCCGCCGACGCTTGTCGTCTCGTTTTTTTCAGACCTCCTGTTTTACGCCCTTTTTTGACATCGTTTATTGCGAACACTACTTTCTCCGTCCAGTTTGGTTTCTTCCCATTACGGGTTTTTCGTGCTCGCCACGCCCCTCCCATCCTTGCTGCTGACCGCCTCGTGTTGCCTTAGTTTTCAATCTGGTCTTTACAACGTACTGCTGACCGAGTTTATCCTTCCCGGTTGTGGAGATTCAGTACGCGCTTCTGAGAACCGGCCGGTGTTTCCCGTTTTTTCTGACAGCAGATGATCTTTCCGCTTCCTTTTGGAATCTGGTAACTCTAGGGGACATCTCTTCTGACTCGTCAAAACGAACGTACTAAATTTTGCCGGATCTCGTTTCAGTCTGTGCGAGATTTCCTCGACGTCAGCTCTTCCTTTTTCTCGAAAACCATTCTTTACCTCCTGGTTCTTGCAGAGCATATCAAAAGATGATGGAGTCCGTCATTTCCCTTTCTGATGCTCTTTTCTTGATCCTGCTGCCTTTTGGGCCGTTCCAGCAGTGGGAGGTACGCTTTCCCCTGCCCTTGTCGCGTTTCTAAAACGCTTTTTAATCCAGGCCATCCGAATGTCTTTCTTGAAGTGTTGTGGTGCCCCCTGCTGTCTTGTAACAAGGGTTGGTAATTCCGTCGGACCCGGCGCCTTTTTGATTTTCCTTGAACTTCTTTTTTTGTTGACCCTCTACTGTATGCGCCCCCTCATTATGAAACCAAGATTCTCTCCGGCTAACGGCACCCGCGGGGTCCTTACCTTCCCTCATCTTTACCGTTTGAGTGTAACCAGGTTTCATCGGTCTGCCCGTATGTTTTTTTTTTCTCCACTCCTGCATCTAGTCTCCGCCGCTCACTCTTTCAGCATACGCTGTCTACCAATTTTTTTTTTTCCCTTTCGTTGTTCGTAGGGGAAGTGTTTCTTTGTCTATTCCCTGTTGGTCGACCTAGAGCAAACTCTGAACGTGCCGCGTCGTGGTTTAGCGGTGAGGAACTCCTACTTTATCTTCCCAGGCCCCTTTTGTGTTCCACTAACTTTCCACGCTCTTCTGTAGTGACGTAAGTCCGGATATAGGAAGGTCGAAGTCGTTTCTGGATTGCTGATTTTTTTCGGACCTTTGTTTTTCACCCCCTTTAAACGATTTGGGAACGTGCTGGTGAGGTGGACCCTGTCAACTGGCCTCTATCCAGTCGAATATGTTGGAGTCCCATCCAATGCTATGGACGTCTTAAGTTTCGCGTTCCCTTTTTTTTTTCAACCTCCCACAGACGTTCTCCTTTGACGGAGTTTCTATCTTCACTTTCTTCCACCGACGCGGTGTCTATACGGTGGACGAACTTGGGGGGTGTTTTGTAGACGTTTCGCGTCGGCGTTTTTTTTCTGCAGCGGAAGACTGGACTGTCTTCTATCCTCAATCAGGGGTCGAATTTTCTCTCTCTCTAGAGTAGGTTTCGCGTGTGCTGTCACCCTTTGGACAAGCGGATTCTACACCTACCCTGTTCCCGACAGTCCCCCTTGATGTTACTTTCTTAGAGCTAGGAGTTCGTCTACGACGAAAAGGCCGGGTTTTTTTCATACTTAGATTCCCCTCCTTTTTTTGAGAGCCTGATTCGGAACCAATACCGGCTTGACCTCTGAGGTCTCCCTTTGGCCTTCTGGATCAATCTGGTGGCGTGGGATTTCTGCCACGTTCCCCGTACTCTTCTTCTCAGTGCTAGTTCCCTCCCTTTGGAGGTAACTGTAGGAGGTGACGGCGTATTTGGCAGGTTCTCGCCTTGCGACTTTTTCCGTTTTTAGGTCTCTTTGCGACGAAAATTCTCTTTTCTTCCTTCCTACTCCCTTGTTGTTTTTTCTGATCTATTTGGTTTTCTCTTAGCCGCCCACTTGAAGTTCGCGGGGAATCAGAACTCCCTCTATCAAGCGGCTTCCCTCCTTCCTGCCTTCCCCTTCTTCTCATATTCACGATTCCAGGATTGAGACATGATTTCGCAGTTCCAACAGGGCCCTCCCCCGTGTTTTCTTTTTCTTACCGCCGGGATCAGGTAGTACTTCTTCGTGGGCCGCTCCTTCCGTCAGTGCAAACAGTCGTGGTACATGTCCCGTTTCCTCACCCACTTCCCTTCCCTTTCGTCTTAGCCTTCCGAATCGGTAGACTCCCCCTCGGGTTCCTCCTTTTTATCTTCTGAGCCAGGCCATCCTAGTGTATTCATCCGCTTTTTTCCCCTTGCTGTTGTAAACGCCGAAAGACTCCACACAACTCCCTTCTGCATCCTCGTATACACCACCCCAAAAATTTCCCCCCGTCTTTTTAAGGCTGAAACGTAACCCGGCGTCCCTCTGCAGCAAGCTAATCCCTCCCCTACTACTTCCCCGGCCTCCCCAGAACCCTGAGTAACGTGTCAAGTAAGAGAACCTTACTCAACTTCCCCCCCTCCTCTAAATCCCTTTCCCCCCGCCTCCTTAGCTTGCCTGAGGAAAGAGCTGACACACCATTTTACCTCTCACACTACTTTTCACATCACACACGGGTTTAAAAAAGATAAGTCGTGACAAGGACCCTACAGCCCCCCCCTTCCAGACCCCCCCTCCCCCTCCACCGTGCCACCCTTTTTAGAGTGATAGATTTTTTAACCCCCCCCAGGGAAAGCACTATAGCGATAGAACGCGTCGCCAAACCCAAGGAAGTTCGCAGGTCCCTTCTTCCCTTTCGTGGAACCTTCCCTAGCGTGACATTTCTCCCTGGCAAAATCGTGGCCTGGTCCAGGAGATCCCGCACCTTTTTTCACAGTCTCCTCGAACCAGTAACCCGCACGCCGGAAGTTTTCAAGGAGTTTCTTTCCCGAGTTCCCGCCGGATCCTACCAAGGTAATCCCGACCACCTTCCCAGAGCAGGACCCACTCCCCTCCTCCTCCCCGAAAGTCCCTCCCGTGGAATCTTAAGCTGCACAGCCCCCCATGTGATCGTCGGCGTTTTTTTGCCTCCACATCGAGGGGAGAATTCCTCGAACTGTGATTTTCCGCCCCCTGGCCAAGATTTTCCATTGTCCGTATTCGGCCCCCGCGGTTGCCGTGCGAAAAGGAGCTCCTAGTTCTTTTCCATCACGGTTTCTGTGCTCCCCCTTTACCGTCGTTCTTTCCACCCCCGTCAGATCTGGAGGCTTTGAAGCGGAACCCTCAAAAGTTGTGCTCGGTTTTCGACGACGTAGACAGACTTTTTTTCCTGTCCGAGATCCCTCGCGTCTTCCCTTCCAACTCTTCGCAGTACTCATACGTCTCGCTTATCTTTTGCTCCCTCTGTTTGGCGATCGCGCTCCCTTCCACTTTCGTGGTGTGTTCCCATTCCCCTCCCTCACTCCCCTTCTTCCAGCGATCCCCCCCCCCCGTCCGTCTGCCACTTTTTTTTTTCCCCTCCCCCGGCCCAGTTCGCGCGGTAGTCCAGTGGACCTACGTTCTCTTCTCTTTAGCGCTCCCCCAGGAGTTCCTCTTCCGGATTTGGAACTCTAGCCTTTTCAGGGAGGAAATCTAGTCTGGATATTATTTTCCCGCCAGCACCCACAGGTCCCATGCTGCTTCTCAATCCCCCCCCCTTCTTTCCTCTTCCATGACGTGGTCACTCCCTGCTGACCCCCCTTGGCTCCCGCCCGTGTATTAACCTTGTGCCCCCCCCTTCGTACAGCTTTTCCGATTTCAATCTCGTCCTTTCTGAACAAACCTTTAAACGGCCGGGGGCTCTTTCTTCGATTCCTTATCTCCGTAGGCACTCAAATTGTCAGAAGACGTGAACCTTCTATTTGTTCAAGAAAGCCGTTTTTCCCACCCCTTCACCGAATTTTAAAGAGGTCTACGCAGTTATTCATTTATTGCCTCTTTTTCTTGTTCTATCCCTGCTCTCTTCGCCGTTCTCCAGCCCTGTGATTACCATCAATGAAATTTAGTTGTCGCCCTTTCGAACGATCGGGCTTTTTGGCAACTTTTGGGCTTTTTTTGCTCACCCCTCCCCTCATCCGAACTCGGAACATCTTCTGACTGACTTTTCTCCATCCTCCTTCCTTGCTTTTTTTTCCATTTCTTTCTTTCTGGATTCGGACTTTCGAAAATTTTTCAAGCGGTAAGGACCTCTGCCTAGAGTCCCTAGCATGTAGGTGTTTTTCGAACCGCCAGGAACTTTTCCTTTTCTCCCCCTCTCCCCGGGAATCGTCGTCGATACTCTCGGCCTAAAACCTTTGCCCTCTCGTTCAGTTTCTTCTTCTTAAATTTTACCTTGCCCCCTCGCCCAGTCCGTACGACCAAGAACCCCATTTTAGTGGTTCTCTCCCCTTTTCTTGCAACTCGCCGATTCGCCGGCCCCTGAATTAGTCGGGTTTCTTTCAATTACGTGTTCGGGCCCTTTGTTAAAACCCACGAAGAACTTGTCTCCCGCATGATTCCCCTCCA
>Ga0179593_1815851_pt1 | contig 21152 bp, 30 predicted proteins | sample CZODoug2_1_08_16_FD_185931 | JGI IMG/M metagenome (GOLD analysis project Ga0179593, IMG submission 185931) | Vadose zone soil fungal communities from Angelo Coast Range Reserve, California, USA - CZODoug2_1_08_16fungal (PacBio error correction) | ecosystem: Environmental > Terrestrial > Soil >... | reverse complement strand
CCTCTTTTTTTTTTCAGATTTGCTGCATGTTAGGGTATCTTTTCCTTCTTTCTTTCTTTTTTTTTTCCCTCTCAGTTCGTCAAACTTTACAAACTTTCCCGCAGAGCCAAGAGGTGTTAATGGCCGACACCTTTCTGCACTTACTTCTAATGCAAGATTGAATTCCTTTCCCCCTTTCCTTTTTTTTTCCCCCTTTTTCTCCCCCCCCCTCCCAGTCTTCTTTTATTTGTGAGATTTCTTTCCCTCGCGGCTGCCGAAGTAGTCCTCGTCAGGGAATCTCCTTTTTCTTTTCTCGCGAGGGGCGCTTTCGGAAACAACGCTTTTTTTTTTAATTTCCCTCCCCCCCTTTTTTTTCTTTTTTTTTTGATGCTTCCTCCCCTTTCCTCGTTCCTGTTCGAAGTGGGGAAGGATTAATACGCACTTTCTCTCCTTCTACACCGTAACACGAAAGAACAGGATGGACCATCCCCCCTCCTTTTTCCCTTTCGTGTCCTCATCACAAAATACAAAGACTGTCATGCGAACCTTTCTTTTTTCTTGAAAATACGCCAGCTGAGTACGTCCCTCCTTTATCTTTCCCCTTTTTTTCCCCATCCGGAGTTCTTTCTTAGGCTGTTTCCCTGAACAAAGATTTACAAATTTGGTTTCCCCCCTTTCTTCCCCTTTTTAAGCCAAGAAAGGTGCGTGCTCATTTTTTTCTATGAAAATGACCTCTTTAGAGGCCCTTTTTGAAGAAAGGGATTTCTGGTTGACACACCTGTCCTCTTGGCAGAATGAAGATTTGTTTCTTTCCCTCCCCTTTCCCGGCGACAATTCCCCTCCCGCGCGCCCTCATTGTGACCCTGAGTATGAAGAAGGATGGCTTCCCCTACTCTTTCCCCTTTCTCATTTCATCGTTCGTCCCCCCTCTTCATAGAGATATAACTCGCACTCTTTTTTTTTAGTGAAAACCATTCGAAGCATCATTCACCCTTCCCCCCTCCCCCTCTATATGCTTAGAACCGTTCGGCTCCCCCCCCTCCCTTTGACCGAGAAAATACACCTTTTTCCCCCCCCCCCTTTTCCACCGGAAACCCTTTTGCCCCCGGGTCACAAGCAATCTTTTAGTCTTTCCCCCGGACCATCTACGACATCGCGCGGCCCGTCGTTTCTTTTCCCTTTCTCTCTCTTTTTTTTTTTTTTTTCTCTCTGACGATTCTTTTTCTCCCTCCTGAGGAATACAAGCTGTAATATTTATCCTTTCCTTTCCAATCGCGCAGATAAGCGCTAGTTGCCCTTTTCTTTCCTCTTTCCCATTTTTACTCGTTTCTTCATCGTCACCTGAAATTATGCGTTTTTTCTCTGTCTCCCCCCCCCTCTCCCACCTCCAGGTCATTAGGAAGGGAAAATTAAGTACATATCTCCCTTTTCCCCTTCCCCTTCTTCCCCCCGACGTAAACCCTCACAGGATCTTTTTTCCTAAAACAAGTCGAGCAGGGATCCAGTACTCCGTCCCCATTTCCATTAGGAGTGATCTCGCCTTCCTCCCCTCTTCCCCCCAGCGCCACGCCCCTCCTCTCTTTTCCCCCTTTCCGCACGATGAATAGTTCCTGCTTCTTTTTCCCCTTTTCTCACTTCACAAGAAGTGTTGACTACTCTGCCCCTCCCTTTTTAGGACGCCTGCGTCCCCTGAATCCTATTCCTCTCGAAACGACAAACGTTCCCCCCCTCTAACAATAGTCGGAACAAACGAGATTTCTCTCCCTTTTCTTTCTTCCAGCTTTCCCTCCTCGTCTTTTTTCCCGCCGAAACTGCGGAGGAACTCAATTCTTGAAGGAAAGGACGGGGTTCTCTCTTTTTCTTTTTTTTTCTTATCTCCCCCCCCCCCCTCTGCTGCGCAACCAATAAAATTATGGCGATTACCCATTCCCCCCTTCAAGATAAAGGTAAATCTCTTCTTTTTTTTCCCTCTTCCCTCTTTCTTCCCCCCCCCATCGTTTGGGCTTTTTCTCTTTTTTGCGCAGCGAGGATCTTCCTTTTTTTCCCTGTCACATTTTCTACAGTAAAAGCTCTCCCCCTTTCCCTTAGCTCCTCCGTTGATTCTTTTCTGCGAACTCAAAAGGGAAATCTCCCGATTTTTTTTCTACGAAAGAGCCTCCTTCTCTCCCCTCTACTATTGTTATCGCCCCCGTAGATCTTTTCGTTTCGAGGGTCTCTCTGGCTCTTCCCCTTGAGCGCAGTGCGGCATTCGCCAGCTGCTCTTTTTCCCACGGCGCGGTTCCCCCGGTCGTTGAAAACGACAGGTACCTTTCTCGCAGTATTGAAAAAATGAAAGGCTTTTCCCTTTTCTTTCTTTTTCCATGTCGCCGCCTTTCGATTCCCCTGGGGACCGTCTTCAGAAGCGACCCCCCTTTTTTTCAGAAGAAGCGGGAAGTTCTCCTTTTCCCTTCCCTCTTTTTCATTCCCTCTTTGACCATCTCTGGACGGATTTGCAATGAATTAAAGGCCCGGCCCGGTTTTCATTTTTTTGTTGCGACCGAGAAAAGAAGGAGATTTACAGGTTCCCCTATTTCCCCCCCTCCTGAAACGTCCCCAGAATCCCACTAATTTTCAAAGAGACTCCATCGTCCTTTCCCTTTTCTTTGAAGGGTACTTGATTAGAATTGCGACTCTTTTCTTACCCCTTTTCCCTTCGTAATCCCCTCCACCTTTAAGACCCCCTTTTTTTCCTCCACTGACAATCCAAAGAAGGGAACTTCTATTTTTAGTTATCTTTCTTCCTCCTCGGTGAGAATCCAGGATTTGCTTTTACCCTTTTTCCCCCTTCTTTTTCCCTTCCCCAGTTACCTTCTTAAATTGGATTTTGAGAGGTTCCAACCCTTTTTCCCCCCTGCGAGTAGTAGCCGAAAGGTTCTCCCTCTTCTTTTTTCCCTTCCCGCCGTTCCTGGGTTATGTTCCTTGTGCAATCCCAATGCAAACCGCCAGACTCCCTTTTATATCTCTCTGAAGATTTTACTAACTTCGTGCACTCCAAGTTTCTTGAAGACAGTCCTTAGCCTGCCTCCCTTTGTCATGAGGAGCGATTGCTCTTCCCCTTCCCACTCCCGTGCAGACAACATCGAATGATGCCCGGATCGGGCCTCCCCTCCTTCTTTGTGTAAAAACGAACGCCTTTTTTCTTTTCTTTCCTTCCCTTCATATTCCGCCTTTCCCGAACCTTGCTTGGCTTCACGCGACGTTATGCCCTCCAACTGTGTCCCCTTTGTTCCTTTTTCGGCCCAGCGTGCGCTCTCAAGTCTCGCTTCCAAAACCTCTAGAGGGAAGGGCGAAATCCCTGGTGGCTTTTTTCCCCCCAAAACCTCCCCCCCCCCTTCCCCTTTCCCCCAGTCCCTTTCCAGCTCTTGCGCACTTTTTCTCTTTTTTTCAGTGGGTAGGATGTACAGTCCTGTTTCTTTTCCCTTCTTTCTTTCTTTCTCCCTTTCTTAAATCTTTTCCTCCTGGGAAGCACATGAAAGCTCCTGAAGACCCCTTCGAAGACGAGGCGGATTGGAAACATTCTTTTTTCTCCCTTTTTCCCCCCTTTCCTCCTCCCCCCCCCTCTCCAATTCTCTCCTCGGCAGCGGGCGGAGGTCCCCTCCCCCCTCTGTATCCACGCAGAATGCGACTTGCGGTCCCCATTCCTTTTCCTCCCTTCTTCTCCCTTTATCCTCCGTCCACATGAACACCTCTTTGGCTATGAGGTTTGCCCCCCCCTCCCTTTTCTTGTGCACCAGGTTCGAGACCTCCTTACGGTTGTCGTCCACCTTTCTGAACATGCAGCAAATCTAGAAACGATCTCGCTCCCTTTCTTCCCCCCCTCTTTTCCTACACTAATACGGGGTTGTGGTTTTCTCTCTTTCCCCCCTTCGTTGCTAAAGTGGCTTCCCCGTTGAGCCTTTTTTAGTGACTCCGCGACGAACTCGTAAGGAGGATTGAGCAGTTTTCTTTTTCCCCCCCTTTCTTTTTTTTTTGACCACGAAGAGCCAAGGAGGTGTCATGGCCGTCCTTTTTTCCCTTTCTCTATCGTGCCCCCCCTTTGAGATCTTCCTGGCAGTCTGCGTGGAGACAATATGTGAGAGAAGCCTTTTCTTTTTCCCCTTTTTTTTCGTCCTGGAAATCGCACATGGGTAGTCCTGTTGTCCCCTTCTTCCCTTTTTTTCTTTCCCTGCCACACGCTTCATCCCCTTTTTTCTTCGGGTGATGTGATCCTTCATTCGAGTTCATGGGTTCCCAGGATTTCCTTTCCCTCAATGGCGAACGAAGCACGCGGCTTTTTTTTCCCTTCCCCCTTCTTTCTTTACCCTTTCCCCTTTTGCCTGCAGCCGGCCCCTTTCCTTTCTGCGAAATGTAATGGTGCTATGGGGGTGGTGCTCTTTTTTTCTTTCCCCCTTTTTCTTTTATTTTTTCCTTCCCTCTGAGTTTTTTCGGCTTGAGAAGAGGGGAATGTCCGTTCGTTCCTCCCCCCAAAAGATTTACACCTTTTTCTTTCTTCCACGTCTCGTTTCTCCGCAAAGGAGTGAGAAGTAAATGGCTGAATCTCTTCCCTTTTTCTCGGCAAAGGATAGCAAGAATTCCTCTTTCTTTTCTTTCCAATGGCTTGCCTTCGCTTTCTTTTTGTCTTCACTCATCAGTGAAAGAAATTTATTGCCCTCCACTCGAAAGAGATAATAATGACCCTCTTTTTTTCCCCCCCCCATCTACTTCCCAAGATTCTTCTGATAGTTTAATAGTGAGAGAAAAAGAGGATCACCCTCCCCTCCTAGGTGGTTTATGGGGGTGGCACTTTTGGTTTTTTTCTCTTCATCATCTACGTAGGCCTTTCTGCTATATTCGAAAAGGGAGGCGTCCTTCCTCTTTTTTTCTTTTTCCCGGCACCCAAATTTTTCCTGGAACCATTGCTTGGGCACTATGAAAGTTTTCCCATCCCCCTTTTTCTTCTTCCCCCATCGACTACATCGAGGGCAAGTAGGGGATTTTCCTTTCCTCTTCCCTTTTTCTCCCGCTGTCCCCCCAGACTTTCGGCTTCGCGCAATGCGAAAAGGAACCGGCAACCACTTTCGTTTCCCCTCTTCAGATGGAGTCTCTGTGAACCCCCCCCCCCCCTTTTTTTTCTTTTTTCTTCTTTTCTTGAGTGCGACGTAGACCAAGCCCTCCGAAGAAGGGAAGCATTCTTTTTTAATTACTTGCAATCAGTCCTCTTTGGCAAAGTTAAGGTCAACTTACGGTTAAGGTTGAGAAGATCCCTTTTTCCCATTTCCCCCCCCCCGTAGCGCATTATCCCATTTCCATCGGCGTTGATCTTCGATCTTCTTTCCCAAAAAAGTAGCAAAAGAAAAGGAATCTGCTTTTTCCTTTTTTTTTCTATTTCCCCCCCCTATAATTCTTCTGGTTTCCCCTTTAAGTCTTCCCCTTAAAAAGCAAGTGTTTCCTATTTCCACTCCCTTCGGTACCCCCTAAAGGTCTTTTATGCGATATATCTGGGACTCAGCCACCCCCTCCTCGAAAAGAAACCTTTCCCGACTTTTTTTAACCCCCCCGAGAGGGGATATAAAGAGGCCTTCTTCTTTCTACTCGATCGGATATTGACCAGTTTTTCTTCTTCCTCCCCTCTCTGACTCCACAACCTCGTGACGGAAAGGACGGTGGGCCTTTTCGAAAAGGGGAACTACTCTTCTTTCCCCCAAATTCTCTTCCCGAGGTCTGGGATACAAGAATAATAACTCACACGCTTCTTTTCTGGTAAAGAGAGAGAGGGGACTCCCTCTCCGTTTTTGTTCTTCTTTCTTTCCCGCCATTCGTACATTCTTCTCCCTGAATGTATTGTGTTTGGACATCCCTTTCGATATCGGAAGGTAGTTCACATTTTTCCCTCCCTTGAGTCAGTTCGTCACGTAAGAGAGCAGCTGCTTTTCCAGTTCGGGATGAGTATACTCCACTTTTCCCCTTTTTCCCCTTTGTATCCGTCCCCCCCTAGCCGTTGTTGTACAGAATATTGTTATCGCCCCCCCCTCCTGTGAGTACGGAACGTTTGGAGTTTCCTCGCTTTCCCCCTTTTTCTTCCCAGATCTCCTTTCAAGTAGCCTGCAGATGCGAGAGTATTGGACTTTCCTTTTTTTGAAAGGAGGTGAGAAGCCCCTTTTCCCCCCCTTTTCCCCCCGACCCGTTCCCCCTTAATCAAGTCTTGAAACCTCCCTCTTTTTTGGACGACTTTGTGGGAAATCTTTCCTCTTTCTCCCTCTTCCCTGGTTCGTCCTTATCCCTGCTCGACGTTGTGTTTCGAAGAAGCTTCCTGTTATCGGTTTTTCCCCTTTAGAGGGTCCGTTCCCCTCTTGCCAGCGCCCTTATAAGTCTTCTGACTTAAGAAAGGGCCCGTTTTGTCTCGAGTCGGAGATACTTCCGAACGAAGGAGATTTACATTTTTCCCTCTTTCTTCCTACGAACCCCCCTCCCAAGTTGCCCCTTTTTCACAGAGATCAATAGTCCCTCCCTTTCCTTTTTTTCCGGTTCCGTGATAGAGTGAGCATCCTTTTCTCCCCTTTTTCTCCCTCCCGCTTCCCTCCTAACGAACTTCCTCCCCGACGGGCCCGCGATGTCTTCTTCCTCCTCCCGCTGTCTTCCCCTTCCCAGCCCTGGTCCCCTAGTGACATTGATTTTCCCTGTGCTAAATTGGGATTTTGCGCGGTCCACCAACGAACGACGAGTAGTCCTCCTCCGTCCCCTCCTTTTTCTTTTTTTACGTCTGGTGCCTTTTTGAATGGGTGCAAGCCAAATGCACCCCCCTTTCCCGGAGTGATATCTATATGAATGAGTCCTCCCTGGCTCCTCCTTTCGTGCCCTTAAGAACGGCAGAAATTAAGAGCCGTTTTCCTTCCCTCCTGCGCCCCTACCGGATCATTCCTCTTCACTGATGCCCAGGTCCGCGATTGTCGCCTTCACTCTTTTTTCCGCAAAATCGGATTCTCCTTTCTTCCCCCTTGTGTCCCCCGCCCTTTCTCTGGCGATCCTTTGCCGATACACTAAGGTTTTTCCCCTGACTTCTCATTCGACCTCCCCTCTCTTACGTTCTTTTTTAAGGTGTCACAATCTTTGTTCCGGAACATCGTGCGGCCTCCTTTTTTTTCTTTTTCAACCTCTCGATTTCAGTCAGAAATACCCTCCTTCTTTTTTCCCCCCAATCCCCCCAGCCCTAGCCAGTTAAAGTTAGCATACATTTTTTCTTTTTTTTTTTCCTACTCGTGACCGCCGACAGTAGGGAGGTACCTTCTTTTCCTTTCCCTCTCGCTCCCCGTATCCTCCTCCTTCCCCCTGCTTCGACGGAATCCTGGGAATGCACCTCCCTTCCTCTCATCACCAAGACTACAAGAGAGTTTTTTCCCTACTCCCCTCCTTCTTTTTTCCTCCCAATAGCTAGCACCAAGAGCTTACCCCCTGGAGATTTCCAGTTTTTTTTTCCCTCGCGAGAGAAGCCGTTTAAAAGGAATCTTTCTTCTCCCCCCCCCCATCTTTTCCCCTTCCCTTTCTTTCCTTCATTTTTGGTAAGCCCTCTCCCTCTTATCTGCCAGTTAGAAGGGAAGTGATAAGGTCACACCCCTTTTCTCCCTTCTGCGGGGGAAAAAAACATTCCACCTCCCCCCCCCTTTCCATTTGTTTTCAGCCTCCGTAAGAGTTCGTCTTGCTTCCCTCTCCCATCTCCAAAATTCTCGAAAAGAATAGCGAACTTTCTCATCCTTTTTCTCTTTTCCTACTCCTCACGTCTCGAAAGAATCCCAAGGCGTGCTTCCTTTCTCCTCCTTCCTTTTTTTTTGTGGACTTTTCTGCGCCGTTTTTCCCAGTTCGTCGAAACATGGTGCACAATCAGTTTGTTGCCTTTTTTTTTTTGTTCATGGACGACACCGGTGTGTGCCTTCTCCCCCTTCTCCCTTTTTTTTTCTTTTACCTCCCTTTGACCCGTTTTTTGAGACAATCTGTTGAGAGAAGAATTCTTTGAACCCTTCTTCCCTCCTTTTTTTCTTCTCGTCCTGGAAATAGAAGGGGGTGTAGCTCTGTTGTTTCTGGCTCCTTTTTTCTGCCCCCCCTTTGGTGCCTTCCCCCTCTGTAGTCGTGGGTGATGATGATTCCTTAATTCGCGTTCTTTTTCCTTCTTTCTTACTACGCAACTGGCGAAGACGAAAGCGTTCTCTCTGCCCCCTCCCCTTCTGTCTGCTTTCCCTCTTTTTGAATGAGCCCCATACAAAGGCTGTATGCGAACGTAATGGTGAGCTTGGTGGTTGTTTCTTTTCTCTTGGTTACGTCACGCATTTATTGCGGCCCTTTTACCTCTTCCTCTTCTTTTCGAAGATGAGCTTCTATTTTCCCAAAGATTTACAAATTTGTTTGACCACAGTTGTAGGCCCCCCTTGCAAGGTTATTTTTTTTTTTTTTTTTTTCTGCTCCTTAGAAGTCAAGCTTTCCCTGAACACCCCCTCGCCAGAGATACGATGATTTCTGGTTTTCCCCCCCTCTGCCGGGCAGCATGAAGATTTGTCTTCCCTATTCCCTTCTTCCTGCCTTCTCCCTTCGCGGCCCCCGCAAGCGCTCTGGAAATTCCCAATAGGTTTCTTTCAGGACTGGATTAAAGACAGCGCTGCAGTTTTCCTTTTTTTCCCCGAGGCTCCCTTTCCCTCATACGATCTTTTTTCTGGCGGGTGGCATGGGGATGGCCCCCCTTCCGCTCGTACGTGCCGGGACACAACCTCCCTGCTCCCCTCTTTCCCTTTTTTTAGTCTTTTTTGCGGTGGACGACTCTGCCTTTTCTCCCCGGTTGACGCGCAAAATCCAACTTTCCTTCCTTCCCATTTTTCTTTTCCCCCCAGTTCCATTTTTTTCTTCCTCTGGCTCAAAGGACCATCTCCTCCCTTTTCTACCGGCGTTCTCAGTGCTTCGGGCGTTCTCGTCTTTCCTCCTCCCCCTCCACACTCTCTCCTCCCTGGCTCCCTGCAACAATGCGAAGATTCAGCCTCCCCTCTTTTTTTCTGTGAAAAGTCGGTTTTCTTTTTTTTTTCTCCCTCTTTTCCTATTTCCTCGGAACTTTTTCGTCTCCGAGAGAGGGAAGGAATGCCACACTGTTTCCCCTCTCTATCGAAGTGGACTGGGCTTGTCCAACCTTTACTTTCCCCCCTTCTCTTCCCTTCTTCTCCCTCAGCGTCTCTTCCTCCAGTATTCTATTCTGAAGACTCCCCATTCCTTCTTTCGCTGCAGCATGGCCAACAAAGTCTGCCCCCCTTTTTCTCCTTTCCTTCCTCCGGGCCTCTTTCTTCCTGGTAGTTCACCGACCGCTCTTCCTCCCCAGTGTGAAGATCGCAAAGCCCCCTCCTCTTTCTTCGCTCCTTTTTTTTTCTTACCGCTTCGAACGCCAAACGGGCCTTCTTCCTCCTCCCCCCTAGTCGGACAAGAGCTTTTTATTCTCCTTTTTCTTCCGCTCCGGTTCGATCGTATATTTGAACCGTTTGCGTATCTCCCCCTTTTTTTTTCCATCAAAGACACTCGAGCTCTCTTTCTTTTTCTCGCTTTCCTTTTTACCCCTGCCGGATATCGAAACCCCAAATTATCTCGGATACAAATCCCAGTAAGAAATAACACGATGCGCGATGTCCCTCCCCCTTTTCCCCCCCTCGTTGTTGTGTTCTCCCCCCTTGATCTTTCGCAACCTTTTCTTTATCCCAGAAGGTATTGGTTTTCTCATCTCGTCTTTTTTTTATTCCTTCCTTTTCACATTCCCCCCCAAGCGCCGCCAAAAAGTCAGCATTTTCCCCCTTGAGGGGGTCGTTTCTTTCCCTCCCCCTCTCCCCACTTTCTTTCTTCGAGTAAAAGCTGCGGTATCGCCCCCCCTTCCCCTTTTTGTGTTGATATCCCTCTCGTTCCTCCCCCCTTTCTTTCGTGTAAGGCCGTTTTTGGAGTTTCGCGAGTTCTTGAGGCCCGATAGCTTCTGCCTTCAGTTTCTTTTTCCTCTTTTTAGAGTCCCCGTGGTGAAGGTGACTCCGCATTTCCTGGGCGTTGAAACGACAAGGAAGCCTTTCTCTTTTCTTGACCCCCTGCGTTTTCTACTTTGTGGGCAAATGCCTGCCGATGATCTCGTGCCTCTCTTGCCGTTTCAGAAGAGGAAATACGGATCTCCCGCCTCTCCTTCTTTGGAAATTTCTCTTTCAGACCTCTTTTTTATACGGGTCAGTGACAGGAACGTTGACACGCGGTTCCCTTTGGCCTGCTTAAATGACCTGGCCCTTTCCCATTTTGTCATGATTCACGTCGTTAGGAGAACGAGGTCCTTTTTCCTGCCTCCCTTTTTCCCCCAGACCCTGACCCCCGAAACAAAGAACAAACCCTAATTTTCACAGAGAATCAATAGTCCTCACTTCCCTTTTCTTGTCCGTTTTCATTGCTAGCTTTTGTCTCCTAATTCTCGAAGGGACATCGTTCATCGCCTCATTCCCTCCTTTAAGAGCACTTACCCTCCCTGACTTCCCCTTTCTCTTATCTCTTTCCCCCCCCTTCCAGTTTCTTTGAGCATATACGATTTGATTTGACCCCCTTCTATGACAGTTGGAGTTGGAATGAATTTACCTTGTTTTTTTTCCCCCCACCTCCACGCCCCGTAGTCCGAATCCCCGGTTTTTCTACTTCTCCCCCCAGTTCCTGGGTGGACTGGTTACTTATTTCTTCTCAATCCCAATGCCACAGCAAGAAACACCTCAGGGCGCTTTTCTCCTTCTTCTTCTGGTGGCGGCTCAAGTTGAACTTGTTCCCATCCCTCTTACCAGTTCATACCAGCCTCATTGTCATGAGCGCCTTTTTTCTCTTCCTCCCATTCACTTTCGTGAACGGATGCTTTTCCTGCCCCCCCCTTCCCTCCGCTGTCCTCCACCAGCGCCCTTCGATCCCCTAAGGGAATTTCCATATTCATCCATTCTTTCACGAACCTTGATTGGATTACGCTCTTCCCCCTGTGTTTTCCCCAAATTGGCTCTTGCGCGAAGGAAAAGTCTCTCTTCCCCCCTCTCTTTCATTTACAGAACATAAATGGCGGGACTTTTTTCAAATTCTGAGCACTTTCCTACAGTCGCATAAAGGTTGGTATTGTGTGATGCGCGTTTCTCAGTCAAACCTCTCTTTTCCTTCCTGGGAGTTCGGTTGACGGTGTCCCGTTCGTCCCCCTTTCGTATTTTTGACTCCGGGGACTCCTCGGAATCATCAGCACCACGAATCATTCCTTTCTTCTTCCTTCCTCTTTTCCTCGCTTATCCCCTTCCTCCCTCCCAGCTATTCCCCACCTCTATGATGCCCGCTCCGTCTCACCACAGCCTCCCCTTCCCTACTCCACCCCCCGCTACTCCCCTCATCTCGTACGCTATCCTCACTCTTTCCTATTGGCAAGGTTCCCACGAAAGCGCAAATCGCGAGCCAGCCGCTCGTTTTCCTCGATTTCCAGGACGAGGAATAAATCGGCAGCGCGCGTGTCTCCCTCCCCCAGCTTTTCCGCGCTTTAAGAATCTCCGGGGCCACAGTGGGAAAGATCATCTTTGAAATTAGTACGTGTCCTTTTCCCATGAAACACATCCTGTCTCCTTTTTTCCCACACTTTTCCTTACCTTTCTACGAGTTCTTGCGGAGTCACGGCCACCAATAAACGACTCCTCGCCGCCCTTAGAAAAGCCTTTCTCTTCTTCCTTCCCTTCTTTTTCTGTTCCAGTTCACGCGATTTGCTGCCTGTTCGGGTAGTGGGGGAAGTGACTCGCTCCTCCTTTTCCGAAACATGGTGCACCATCACGTTTGTGGCTTTGAGTGTTTTTCCCCTTTCCTCCACCTTTTTTCTGCACTTTTTGTGCCACGGGAGATTCTTACCGACATGAATGGAACGCAGTCGTCCTCTTCGTGAGAGAAGCATTCTTTGAACCTGTTTTTTCCCTTACTTCCATTTGTTGTTGGTCGGAGATCGGCTTCTCGCGCTTTTTTTGGTGCCAATAAGACATCGTGCTTTTGAACCTCGCTTATTGTTTTTTTTTTTTTCCTTTTTCTCCCCCTCTTCAGATCTTGGTCCGACGACGCACGCGGCGCTCGGAACCGTCCCCCCCTCTGTCTGCGGGAAAGAGCGTTTTGCCTTCACTTTACACCCTTAACGGTACGGGTGCTCTGGGGGTGGTGATCTTGTTGGCTTGGCCCCCTCTTTATTTCGGAAATGAAATCGAGGAGGTTTCCCTCCTCTTTTTTTTCCCTTTCTTAACACCCTTGGAGGGCATAACGTAGGGAGAAGCACAAGCCTCTGGCTGAATATGAATGAACTTAGGGGATCTGTCAACTTCTCTTTTCCCCACCCCTTTCTTTTTCCAGCTTTCCTCCGATTTTGTTTCACGCAATAAGGCAACGGACATTTCCCCTTTTTCATAGCAAAGCGATCCTCATGACAACTTCTTTCTGCTCCTTCCTCCATTGCCGTTCTGGCACGAAAGTTTAAAGAGTGAGCAGCCCCCTCCTCTTATCACTCGCAATGAGGGGTTCTGGCTTTTTTCATTTTTCTCTCCTCCCCTTTCAAGGTCCCTTCCCCCTCTGTCTGCTGTAGTCGAAAGGGAGGCGGAAGACGCTGTCTTCCTCGCAAAATCCAAGATTTCACCTCCCCCCCCCCCCCTTCATCCTTAAAAGGGCACATCAATCGTGAGATGATCACGCGTTATCTTCCTCTTTCTCCCGCGAGGCCCGTCGGGGATGGTCAGTGCGTGCCCCCCTTCCCCTCTCCGCCTTTCTGAATAACCCTGAATTCTGCGCAATGCGATAAGAAACCGGCACAACCCTTTTAGTTAGGACGATGGAGTCTCTGTGTCCCATTATTTTCTTTTCTTTTTTTTCACCTTCCCTTAAACTCCTGCGTTCGCGGTGCGAACAGTCTCGCTCCTACCTCCCTTTGAGGTCTTAAGCAGGGCAAATAAGTCCATATTCGACGTTTACCTTCCCCCTTCCCCCCTTTACCCTCCCAGTTGACTCCCGATAACTTCCGAGTCTTCGAACACACCTCCGTATTTCCTTCTGAAGGAAGTCCCCATTCCCCTTCCCCTTCCTTTCATCCCTCCCCCAACCTTCTTCCTCCACTACTTGACAGTTTTTCAAGACGGCGCATTCTCCTTTTTTCGTTTCAACGAACGAGAGGGCCGTTCTTATCCTTTTTTCCTCTCTCTGTCCCCCCCCCCGCCTTTCATCTGCGACAGGGAAGAAAATGCGCTCCTCGATTGCGCTTTTCTTCCGCTCGAAACGCCAAACGGGCCTTTCTCCCCTTTTTCCCCCCCCCCGAGCGGGATATCAAGCGGCTAGTGCTAGCGGCTTTTACTCGAAAGGTATATTTGACCCGTTTTTTCTTCTTTCCCTGCTTCACTATTCTTCTCTATGAATGACGGACTTTGCGCGCTTTTACTGTAGACCATGTGAAACGTCTCTGCCCCCAAGTCTTTAACCATATCTGGGATACCATCCCATTATACTCCCCCAAAGATCAAGGCCCTCTCCCTTCTTTTTTTTTTTCTCTCGATTCCTAGCCTTTGTGTTTATCCCAAGAATGTATTGGTTGCGCCCTATCCCCCTTTTTGATATCCGGCAGGTCGCTTTCCCCCCCTCCCAAAGTTCCTTCAGAGAGCAGCGAGGGTCCGTTTCTTCTTCCGCAGGTTCGGCCTGCGAATACTTCCCCCCTCCTCTTCCAAGCTTTTCCTTTTGCTATCCCTCTAGTTGTAAGACGATTGTTTCTTTCTTCTTAGTAAGGCCTATCTTTCTGGCTCTCTCCTCCCTGAGCGGAAGTGCGCTGAGTATGTGGCTTTGCAGATCTTAAACACTGTGTTGATTTTCCTTTCACCATCGAAGACTTCATCGTTGCGGATTCGCGTCTTACCCCGGTCTCTTTCTTACCTTCCTTGGCTTTCTTCTTTGATCTTCCCCCGCTCACTTGTCGTCTTCAGAAGGAGAAAGACTGGCTTCTTCCTCGAGGAAGTTCCGGGCTTTCCCGGTAGTGTACCCTGCCGCCAGAGTCAAAGGAGATATGGACGGCGGGCCCTCTTTTCTTTTTCTCCGCGGTCCCCTTTTTTTTCCGCGCTGGTGACGATGCCAACTGTCAACATCTTAACGAAAACAAAGAAAACACGAGACGCACTCCCCCCATTACTTCGCTGAATCTGAGCGAGTTGTTGCCGCGTTCCTTGATAGCCTTCTGTAGTCTCAATTGCTTCAGACTTACATCTTCATCTTCCCCCTCCTTTCTAAGTCTGTAGTAGATGTAGTAGATATGTCCTTTGTCTCCCCTTTCTTCCATATCACGATTGATGTGACCTTTTCATAGTGCCCCTTTTTTTCTCCTTGAAGGTGTCCCTTTCCCCACTTTCAATTCCTTCAAAACGAAGCCGCGTCGTCCGCTCCCCTCGAGTTTGTGCGTGCAGACGTTCAGGGTGGCGTTTCTTTTTTTTTTCCATGTAACCCCTGAGGGATATCTCTATGAAGAGTGATTCTCTGACTTCGTTGCCAGACCGTCCCCCCTTTCCTTTTTCTCTCTCAGCTTCTCATGGCATCGCCTTTCATGAGGAGCTGCTTGCGAGTCCCTCACTTTTCCTTGATTGATCTGCTTGCCCGGACTCGGAATAAGAAGATGACGCCATTTTTTCCTCCCATCGTATCTCTGGAGATCCTTTGCCGATGCACTACTTCCTTCTTTCTCCCTCCCACCCCCCGCGACGTTATGAAAATACACCCTTTTTCGTGTCCGGCATCGCTGCGCCTCTCCTTTCTTCTCCCCAGCCTCTTCTTCCTTTTTCCGAAATAAATGCGGGACTTTTTCGTTTTTTTCCCCTCCAACAAGAGCACCAAAAAAAAAGAGAACCCTTCCTTTGATGCGCAGTTATCACGGCCAAAAACTCTCTTTCCCCATTTCTTTTTACTTTGACGGTTACGAGCGAAGCCTTTTTAGTAACCTTCCCAAGCTAGCGGAATCCTTTCCTTACTTCCCACCCCTCATCCCCCGTGGCGGAACTTTAGCGCCCCTCAGCGAGAAAGCCGTCCGTCCTTCCCCCCCCCCTTTCCCCCCCACCCTCATCAGCGCGCGGAGAAGCCGTTTCAACTAATTCCACGCAGGATGCCCGAAGAGGGTCCATTCATGTCTTTTCCCTGTCTCTTGCCGTCCCCCTTTTTGGCCATGAAAAACCATCCTTGGATTCTGCGGTTTCCCTTTCCCTTTTCCCCGCATCTCGGAGTCCCTTACACCAATAAACGAAAATGCATCCCCCCCTCCGCTCCCCTCCTGGCTCCTTTTTTGTGTTGTGTGGAGAGAGATAAGAATCCCACTTCTTCGTTTCGAGAATTGCTGCATGTTCGGTTATTGGTGGAGTGCCCCTTTTTCTTTTTTTCTCCTTTTTCTTCCCCTGGTGAACTCCCGGCAGAGCCAAGGAGGTGGGAATGGAAGAAACGGTTTCTTTCCTTGCAAGATGAAATCGTGACAAAGGTGAACACGGGAGATTCTTACCCTCCCCCTCCCCTTAGCCCTCTTTTCCTCGAATTCGCGATTTGTCTCGTGAGGGAACTCTCCTTCGCTCGGCTTGCTAGAGAGGGGCGCTTCGAACCCTTTCTTTCACCTCTCTTTAGTGACCTTTGCTTCCCAGGATTCCGGCGAAGCTGGGGAAGGATACTACGCACTGTTCCTCCTTGAACCGTAAAAGAATCACAGGACTTTCTTTCCCCCTGTTTTCCCTCTGGCATCACAAAATCAAAGCCTGTATGAGACACTGTCTTGTTGGGAATTGGCAAACTAAGACCGCTGGTACGTCCCGCCTTCTCTTTTTTTTCTATCTTCCTTTTTTAGGAGACGGCTTGAAACAAAATTACAAAGTGGGTTTACAAAGTTGGGGGCATACCTTTCGAAGGAGAAGTAAAGGGCGAACTTCCCCCCCCTTTCGCCCTCTGGCTTTTTCGCAGTTCGGATTACGAAGCAGGGCAGCATGCCGATTTTTTCCCCTGAAAGTGAAGGAGGACAATTCGTTGATTCCATCTTCCGAAAATTTGATCGCATGCGAAGACTTTCTCTGAAGCTTGAAGTTCTTGGCCCTCTTCCCTCTTAATTTTCTATCCCTCGCCTGAGGTGTTCTGGCGATTTTTTCTGATCATTCAAAAGGCAACCCCCGGAACCTTCTGCCTCCTTCTCCTTTGGAGGCGGCTTTTCTGAATTGCAAGGTTGACGCGCAAAAATCCCCCCCCTGTCACTGGACATGGAAAACATGCTTGGCCTCTTCCCCCCCCTCCCTCCTCCCCTTTGGCAAACGGGGATGGTCAGTGCGAGGACCGGCGTTTTTCCTTTTGTTAAAGTCTGAAGAATTCGGATGTCCCCGCTCCCTGACCCACTCCCCCCCCAATCGCGAAAGAGTCAGCGCTATGTGGAGTCTCGGTGAAAAGTATTTTCTTCTTCTTGTTTCTCTTGGCCTCTTCCCCTGGAAAACTCTGCGGTGCGCGGTCGCCCCCTTCCTGGACCCACAGGGCAGGTCATTAAGCCGGGCCACTCTTTCCCTTCCCACTCTTTCATCCCCCCGGCTGAGGCCCGATAACTTCCGCGTCCCTTTAGACCAGTATTTATCTTATTCCTTCTTTCGTTTCTTTATGCCCCCCTCCCACGTCGCCAAAGAAAGGAAGCGCCCTTTCTCCGCACGAGGAATTATTCCTGGTTGGTTTCCCTTCTTATGCCCCCCAACAGTCTTCCAAGCACATAAGAGAGAGAATCTGCGACCAGTCCTTCGATCTATCTGGGCCTCAGACAGATGGGACCGCTCGAAAGCCCTCCGTTTTCCCCTCAAATTTTTGGCTCTTTCGTGCGAGAGTCTTATCCATCGGTTCCTTTTTTTATCGCCCCTCAAGGAAATCGCTGCTCTCTTCCCCACTGAGGGTGGGCTCCTCTCCCTTCTTCTATAGACAAAAACATTCGCTCTCCAATACATTCTGGATACCATCACAGTAATAAATCACCCCTCCCCTGCTATTCTTTTTCCGAGCTGAACTTGATCTTTCGCCCTGGGATGGTATCCCAGAATGGATGGGTTCCTTCTTCGGGCAGGTAGTTAACATTTCCCCACAAGGCGTTCCGTCCCCCCTTTTTTCCTTTTCCCTGGCTGCGTTACGAAAAACGGGCCTATCGAGTAAAAGTGAAATCTTTCCTCTTTCCCGAGCACTTCCTCTTTTTGTACCGACTCCCTCGATGATTATCCTCTCTCCTTCTTGTTTTCCTCTCCCTCCCGGTCGCCGCAGTGAGTCCTTTCGCCGCTTCCCCCCTTACTTGCAGATTTCAACCACTGCTGGTGACTTTTTTTGGTCGTTGGGAAAAAAGACCATGGACCTCCGTCTGAAAAACTGCAAAGCGGCTTCCTTGTCCTTTTTTTTCTTTTAGCCGCTTCCCTTTTTTTTGGCACGTCGTCAAAGAAGAGGACATACTTTCTTTTTTTCGAAGAACGCGGAGGAATTCTCCCCCTTTTTTTTCACTCCTTTCCATCGCAAGGTCAACGTCGATATGTCCCTCACCTGGCCGGTGTGTCATGCTTCACTTCGTTTCCTTCTTCCCTTCCTCGATTAATTCCCGTTTTTTGTCACGAAACAAGAAAAAACCGAGACTCCTCCCCCACGAGCTCCATCGTCCTAACGTATAGCGCTTCTTTTTTTTCCGCAGATTTCCCCTCCTTCCGCCTTTTAAAATAGTAATCGCTCACGCCCTTCCTGACCATCCCCGAAGGGAAAGAGAGAGTATCTCGGCCTACCGGTGAGAAGTTAAGATTACTTTTCATAGGGCCAAGCAATGGTTCCATGTCCAGGACCTTTTTCTGCTTTCCAACTCTTCTTCCTGCCCTCCCGGTCCGCACTCGTCTCCCGCCGTTCCTGGGGCCTGGTGGAATGAGGCTGCCGAATGGGTCCTCCCAAATCGTGATCTCTCTATGAAGAGTGAAATTCTTTTCTCTCCCTTCTTTCCTGCACGAACGGCAGCCTTTCCTTTGAACCTCAGGAGGCATTTTCCTCTTTCATGAGGAGAGTTTTTTTTTTTCCCCCCGCCCCCCCGCCCCCACTTTCGTGCACGGAGATGTGAAGCCCCCCCACCTTCCGGCTCGGAATCCGAAGCTGCCGCCATTTGTGTCCCCCTCTTTTTTCCTTGCCATTTCCTCTTCCTCCATTGATTCTCCTTCTTCCCCTTCTTTTCTTCTACGCGAAGTTATGCCCTCCCCTTCTTTCCTGGCCTTTTCTCCCTCTCTCCTTTTCAAAAAATAAGAGATTTCCTTTCCCTTCTTTTTTCCGTACAAGCGGGGTAGTTGGCCCCCCCCACAATTTTTCGGTTTTTTCTTTTTTTTATGAGAAGGTTTCTACGACAAAACGCTCTTTTTTTTTATCTGTGAGGTGGTTGACGGTTCGATCTCCTTTTTTTTTGCCCTCCTCCCTTCCTCCCCTTTTCCGCGAAATGAAGGACCTCTCGTTTCCAGAAGCACGATGGCGGGATTGGCACCCTGTTTCCCCCTATGTTTCCCCTTTTTTTTCCCCCCCATGGGAGTGTACAGGACGAGGATAAATCTTTTTTTTCCCAGAATGTCGCTCTCAAACGATTGTCTCACGCAGACATTTCTCTCCCTGGCTTTTTTCCGTTAGAAGGGAGTGCTAAGGTCCCTTCCCCCTCCTTGTGCTCTGGCGGAGGCAAAAACCCCTTTTTGAAAGGCTCTTTTTTCCCCTTGAAACAAATGAACCCGCCCCTCTATTTTTCCTCGCCCTGTAGCAAAGCTTGGGATTCCTTATCTCTCCTTCCTCTTAGCGCTTTCCCTTTCTTCTTTTCTCTTGACATTTGCTGAAGTTCGGTTAATGTTTTTTTCCTTATTTATCAGTTTCGTCGAAACATGGTGCACCCCCTTCTAGCCGGTCTTTTTTCCTCTTTCCCTCTAACTGGCACGATGAATAGTGCCCCCCCCCTTCTCCTTTATGGAACGCAGTCGGCAGTCTGCGTGTCTTCCCGATCCATTTTTCTTTTTCCCTCCTTTTTTAGATCGGTTGGTCGGCGCTCTTCTTGCCCCCGCTGGGGCCCAATACGCAATCGGCTTATGAACCTCGCTTCTTTTTTTCCTTTCCTCTTTTTCCCCCTCCCCCTCCCCTTGCGACGACGACACGCGGCTCTCCCCTGGACTGTACATACTAATGTCATGCGGGCACCCTTCCTCCCTTTTTCCTCCTCCCTCTTCTATGCGAACTGTAATTGGTGATCTGTTTGTGCCATCCGCTCCCTTCCCCCCTACGAAAGGATGGTACTCCCCTTCTTTCCCCCCCCCCTCTTCCTTCCCTTTTTTTGAACTTTTCCTCCTTTTTTCTCCTCTTAGACTGTACGTCGTCGCACGATGTTTTTTCCTCACCACTTTGGTTACACAGTTGGAGGTGTCTTTTTTCCCTTTCTTTTCCGACCTCGGCTCTCTTCCCTTTTTTTTTCCCTTTTCTGAATATGAATTCTATTTTTCCTCTCCCCCTTTTATCCTGCAAAGGATCGCCATTGTCTCCCCCTTTTTCCCCCGCTCGTTCACTTTTCTTTTTTCTTTTTCCCTCTTTTTCCCGGAAAGTGAGGAGAAATTCCTCCCCCCTCCCCCCTCCTTCCATGACAAGAGCTGTCATGATCTCCCTTTCCCTCCTTCTTTCTTTTTTCCTTTCCTTTCCCTCGCTGTTTGTTTTTTTCTCTCTCTCTCCTTCTTTTGTTTTTTCTCCCAGAGGATCATTCCCCTTCCCCCTTCTTTTCTTTGTCCATTGGATTGCACCATCGCAGCATCATTTCCTTTCTATTTCCTCTTCTCTGCTTCTTTTTTTTCTTTCCTCTTCGTTCAGTTGAGGAATTTGAAAAGGTTGACCTGTCCTCTTGCTCTTTTTCCCCCCCTTTTTCCCCCACTTGTAAATGGAAATGGAACCTTGCTTTTGTTCTTCCCCCCGCTCTCCTCCCCTTTTCTCTTCTCCCCCCCCCCCCTCCCTTGTCAGTAGGGGATGGTAAGTGCTCTTCCCTCTCCCCTTCTCCCCCCTCTTTTCCTTTTGGTCTTAAGTCTGAAGAATGAGAGATACTCCTTCTCTTTTCCCCTTTCCCTTTTTCTTCCTCCAGGAAAAGGCAACAATCGCTCCCCCTCTCTCCGTCCTTCTCCTTTCTCTGGAGTCTATGTGAACTTCTCTTCTCGTTATCCTTTTTCCCTTTAAAAGGGCGCCTGCGTAGCTTTTGCGCGTTCCTTTCTCTCTTCATCGTTAAGCATGAAACAACGAGGCCCGTTGATCCTTCCTTCTTCTTTTCCCCCTTCCCCCTGAGTGCCTTTCTCCTTATAAACAGATGGTTCAGGTCTTTATCCTTTCCCCCCCCCCCTTCCGAGAGGAGTAAAGTATTTTCTTCTGAAGACGTTCCCCAGACCGAGCTTTTTTTCCCCTTTCCCTCTTTCCTCTTTGAAGTTTTAAGATTCTTTTTTTTATTTCTTTTTCCTTTTCCTTTTTTCGGTGTTTTGAAAAGATTCTCTCTCTTTTTCTGTTCGCCTCTCTCCCCGCTTTTTTCCTATTTTCCGTCTTTCTCCTTTTCCCCTCATATAGGAATATGCGAAATTTGTTTTTTCCTTTTCTTGTCTCTGGGCATAAGACAGATGAGGACTCCCTCCTCCCTTTTTTCTCTTTTCCCCTTTCCTTCCTCTTACCTTCTCTTTTTCTTCCTCCCTCTTAGTAGGCTAAAGAGAGGGATATCAAGCGGTCCCCTCTTGTTGCCCCTTTTCTTTTTTTTGGGGGGGGGGGGGGGGGGTTTTTGTCTCTCCCCCTTCTTTGTTTTTTCTTTCTCTCTTTCTCCCAGCTGTACGCGATCGGTAGATTTGTTTTTTTTTTTTTCCTTTCTTCTTATTCCCTCAAGGACCCCCTCCTCCCCTCCTCCTTCCCCCTTTTCTCTTTCTTGCCCCCTCTTGTTTTCCCCTTTCTTTACTGTAGAAATAGCTCTTTCTTGTTTTTTTCCCTTTCTTTCTTCGGATATCGCCCCCCCCCCCCCTTCTCTCCCCCCCCCCCCCTCCTTGCTTCCCACCTTTCTCCTTTCTCCTTACATCAAACGATGAGCGAGGGCGATGCCCCTTTCCCCT
>Ga0179593_1725013_pt1 | contig 21153 bp, 32 predicted proteins | sample CZODoug2_1_08_16_FD_185931 | JGI IMG/M metagenome (GOLD analysis project Ga0179593, IMG submission 185931) | Vadose zone soil fungal communities from Angelo Coast Range Reserve, California, USA - CZODoug2_1_08_16fungal (PacBio error correction) | ecosystem: Environmental > Terrestrial > Soil >... | reverse complement strand
TCCATTCTTCTCAATACCTCCATTTCCCCTTTTTTCCTTTAACGCCCAAATCTTCGGCCGGCGCCGCGGTGCGTGAGTTGGTTTTTTCTTTTTTCTGCGTCGACAGCCGAGGGGCTACCCCCCTCTTTCTTCCACTCGGGCGTTCTGGCCCTGCAGAGCGCGCTGGATTTTGCTTCTTGTCGGGCGATCGTATTAATCGAGCCCCCCTCCTTTCCCCCCTGATCTTCTTTGCCCCGCCTGCGGCGGCGGTGGTTTTCATGCCGCTGTTGCTGCTGCTGTCCTTTTTCCCCCCTTTTCGGCTAAAGCATCAGAGCCAATCCTCCCCCCCCTTTTTTCTCCCAACTGGATCGAGGACTCCTGGGTGAAATGGCGTTGCCCCTTTTCTCCCTCCTGTGGACCCACGGCCCGGATAGAATGCTCCGCCGCTTCATGATTGTGGGACTTCTTTTTTCCTTTCCGCCTTGCTATTTCAAACTCTTCACGGCGGGGCATGGACCTTCCGTCCTTTCTTTATGAGCGCGGCAAGCGGCCCCTTCAATCCTTTTTTTCTCCTTCCCGCGCTGTTCGCTTGCAAAGCGTGGTTTCCGACCATTTGCAAAACTTCCCTCCCTACCCCCTCGCGCTCGGCCATCATGACGCTGGCGATCCTTTTTTTTTCTCCTTTCCCCTTCATCATCGCCACTTTCATGCTGGCGATGATGGTTTGCTGACCAGCAGTAGCGCTTTTCCGCTCGGCATAATCGTGATGAAGGTTTCCTTGGTAAGCTGATCGGGAAGGGTTGCTTCGTTCGAAACGATCGGTCCCCTTAACTTTCCGTCAAAGAGAAAAGTTCAGATCCTATCTTTTTCTTTTTTTTTTGGTTCGCCGCAATATAATAGGAGACGAGATGGCTATATCATTTCCTTCGGGACATAGGCAAGCTTTCCTTCCCCCCACAATTCCTATTTGAACTGCTTCATGTAAGGCGGATGGATCACCGTCGTCTGCTTACCCTTCTGTGCTTGGGGTCATCACCGTCATCAGGGGTTTCTCCCCTGGAGCGAGCTTATTCTCGCAATTTTCGCGGCCTTCCTCGTTCCCCTTCGGCGAGAATTTTGTGATCGACACGCCACTGGCTTTCCTTTTGATGATGCTGGGAGCAATGTGAGGGCATGTCGCCGCCGCGCCTTTTTACTTTCGGGCGCAGCCGAAACAGTCCCTTTTTTTTTCTCCGCTTCAGGCCGCTCCTCGCAGCAATGGGATAAGACAGCCCCAGTCTTCTTTCCCTTCCCCCCCTCCGCTTGATCAGTTTGTCGGCACATAGCAGCACCGGGGTCCCCTTTTTCCTGCGGGCACATACGGAGTGTCGCGCCAGCAGCAAATCGCCTTTTCCCTTTCCTGTGGAAGCCATAAACGGGATCGAGGTTGAATTGAAAGAAATCTTTATCCCCCCCTCCCTTCCCGGCGATGGCGAACTCCTCCCTCTTTACAGGCCCCGTTCTCATGATCTTTCTTTCGGACGGGCCTTTTTTTTTTTCCTCCGCTCGGCGGTGACGGCTGCTCCCAGCTTCTGGCGTTGTCTTACCCCCTTTTTTTCCCTTCCCCGGTTCAAGGACCATTTCGTCATAGACGAAAGTCGTTGCGTACGGCCTTTCTCCTTTTTTTTCTGATGGTCCGCCATCAGAAACGGCGCTGTCCACGACACCACCCTACGTTCCCTCTCCTTCTTTTTTGCCGCGCGAGTTTGGGGCCTTCGAACCTTTTTCTTCGAACGGATTTGCAACAGGGCGACCAGGCTAGGTATTTCGCGGATGCCGAAAAGTCGCCTTTTTTCTCCCCTCCTCGGTGCCGCCGGAGGAAAACGTTCCCCTCATTCCTCCTTCTTTTTTTTTTTTCTTTTTCTTTCGCGCTCCTGAACGAAGAACAAGACGAGATCGAAGGCAGCGAGTAGACCACCTCCTTCCCCCATGATGGAGCGCCGCCTTCGATTTCGCTGATGCCCTTTTTTTTTTCCTCCTCCCTCCACACCGGCTCACGCAGAGATCGAAATAATTCCCGTTTCTTTTTTTCTTTTCTTTTCTTTTTCCTCCTGTATCTGATGCTGGATTTGTATGGTAGACCAGGCTTCAGTCGACGCGGGTCTTTTCCCTTTTTGACAATCAAAGGGGGTCGGCCGTGGCGCGACGATCGCGTCTCGCACTTTTTTTTTTCCTTTCTTTCCTCGGCCTTGTAGTTCGAAGCCAAATATTTCAGCAGACCAGTTGGCCGGGTCCCCGGTGGGCGCCATAGAAGATGATCTTTTTTTTTGACTGTTGTGTTTTCTTGTCATTGCGAGCGAAGCGAAGCCAATCCAGTGTTCGGACGCCAACCCCCTGTCTTTTTTTCCTTTCCTTCTCTTCCTCCGCAATGCGGTCCGGGCTGTTTAAAAACACTCTATATTTTTCCTCCTCCTCCCTTTTCTTTTTTTCCTTCTATGCGACCTCTCGACGCAATCATTTTGACGCGTCCGAACACTGAGCCTTCGCTTCGCTAGCAATGTCCCCGACCCCCCCTTTCCCCCCGGGAATTCGAATATTGTCTTCGTCGAAGTTCGAAATCCATCGTCTCTTCTTTTCTTTTTTTCCCCACGGCGCGGCAGCCTGAAATGGGAGATGGCCGGAAGACAGCACGGACAAGCTGGCCGCGTGTCCCCCGACCCTTCTTCCCCCTCTCCGGCCGACACCCCTTTGATTGTCGACAGATTTTTTGCCTTTTTTTTTTTTCCCCGCCCCAAATCCATGAAGATCGACCGTGTTTCGGTCCTTTCTCCCTCTTCTTCCTTCTTCCGAAATGGTGGCGCTCGCGCCGCCCTCCCTTTTTTTTTTCTTTTCTTTTGCAGATGATCGACGCCCAAGAGGAATAAGATGAAATCGAGCTTTCCTTCCTCTTCCGTTTTCTGCGGCTTAGACTCGCTGCCTCTCTTCTTTTTCCTCCTTCTGAAGTGAAGGACTTACGGAGCCCCGGGGCACTCGCGTCAAAGACGCTTGCTCCCCCTTTTTTCTTTCCCTTTTTCCGGCGGCACCGCGCGAGAGGAAAGGCGACGTTTTTCCTTTCTTTCTTTTTTCCCTTCCCTTTCGTACTGACCCGGGGTGTCGAAGGACCCAAACAGCCGCGCGGCAAACCCAGTCTTTCTTCTGCGGATATTGGGTTGTGGACAGAGAAGTTCGTGATGGAGACCATCAATACCTTTTCTTTTCCCCTCTGATGAACTTTACGCGGCAAAGACTTCGTCTTATGACGAAATGGTCTTTTGACTTTTTTTCCCCCCAGGGTGAAGCCAAACGCCAAGAATCTTTTTTCTCTTTTTTGCGCCGGCTGGATGAAGCCGGGAGAGGGACCCGGTCGAAGAAGAGCAGGATCCCTCCTTTTTCCCCCCTCTCTTCTGTTCGGCGCAATCGCCGCCGACGGGCGCAAGGTTCCGCGCGTTTCCTTGTTCTTTCTCGACCTCCGACGTCCCTTCCCTTCCACAAAATGAGCGATTTTGCCTGCTGCGCGACCCTTTTTTTTTTTCCTTTCGACAACCTGATCAAGCGGATGTAGATCACGCCGGCATGACTTTTGAGGTCTTAACCCTCTCCTTTTTCGGGACTGATCCCATTGAATGCGAAGGCGGCCTTTTTTTTCCCCCCTTCCCGCGACCGGTAACGCTTGCGAGGCGGCGAACATAGCCCCCACATTGCTCCCAGCATAATCCCCCCCAGTCTCCTTTTCTTTTTCGATCACAAAATTATCGCCGACTTTTTTTTCCCCTTGCGAGAATAAGCGCGCTTCCAGGGCCCCCTGACGAAATTCCACTCCCCCCCCCCTCATCCCATGATGACGGTGATTGCCCCCCCCCCTTTCTTTTTTTCCTCCCCTTCGTTCCCATGAATTGTGGGTATCATCGGGTGAGTAAGCGGGAAAACTGCTCGGGCGATGCCCGAAGGGCTCGAGTTCCTTCTCCTCGTTATATGGCGGCCGAACCGGCCGAAGCGACCTCGTCGTAGTCTTTTTCTTTTTTCCCCTTTTTTCTCTTGGTCGAACGACAGCAAACACGGACGATCAGCAGTACCGCGATCACAACGCACCACCGTCATCACGTGTTCTTTTTTTTTTCTTTTCTGTCTGGTTTCCGGCACATCAGCGCAAGCATGAAGGTGGCGGTGTGACGAGGCCTCATTCTTTCTTTTTCCAACGCCAGCAGATCGAAAGCGTCATGATGCCGATGCTCCCCCCTTCTTTCTCCTTTTTTTCCCCATTGTCGGAAAACACCGCTTTGCAAGGCGAACAGCGAGGTTGGACCTTCCCCCCTCTCCAGCAAGTTCGGATCTTGAAGGTGCCGCGGGCTTCCCCCTTTAACGGAGGTTGAAATAGCCGGCGATCCCAGGAGAGGCTGACGATAAGCCGGCCCCCCTTCCTCCGCGGAGGAGCCATATCGAGCGGGCCGTTTCTTTCCTTTCCCTCGGACGGCACCGCCATGTACAAGGAGGTGCGATCAAGTGGCGACCTTGCTTCTTCCGGTCTGGCGATGATGATGAGCCGAAATGACCAGGAACTTTCTTTTTTTTTCCCTGCAGCCGCAGGCGGTGGCACAAGAAGATTTTCCGGTGAGGCGAGAGTCACCCTCTTTTCCTTCCCTCTCGGCACTGGACCGAGCCGACCAGCCATCTCCTCCGCCGCCGCGCCTTCCCTTTTCCGTGCGTAATCGAGGGTATGCTTCTTTTCGCCGCATTAACACCCATCCACACCCTCCCCCCCCCTTCTTTTTTTTTTTCCGTAGGCTTCTCGTTCTTCTTATCAGCCGCAGCGGGACGTCTTGAGAAGAATGAATCTCTCTCTTTTCCTCCTTCCCGTTTTTTTTCCTTCCCCTTCTTCTCAAGGATCCGCTGGCGCTGATAACGAAGAACGAGAAAGCCTACTTCCTCCTTTCCTCGGGAGTGCGTGAGTTTGCGGGGGTGTGATGTGTATGCGGAAGACAGCCTCTTTTCCTCCCTCCATCGATGACGGCCACTCTTTTTCTTTCTATGGTATGGCTGGTACGGCGAGTCCAGTCGATAGTATTCATCGCGCCCCCCCTCCTCTTGTGACGCTCGCATCAACGTGATCTTCCCTCTTTTTTTTGTTTTAATGCCGCTGTTGCTGATGATGTAATGTTCAACTGGAGTTTTCCCCAACTCGAGCAATCCGTTCATGGACAAGCCCCCTTTTCCTTTCTCATTGGTACATGCGGGTGACCGTAATCTCTTCTTGGTGTCTCCGAAGACACAAAGGCCCGGCCTCCTCCCCTTTTGCGCTTGATTCGCAGACACAAGAGACGGGATCGCGGGCTATTGCAACACAGTTTCCCCCCTTTTTCTGACCTGACTGAAGCTATGAGCGCGCCCCCTCCCTTTTTTTTTATCCTTCCCGCGCTGTTCCCTTGCAAAGAGTGGGTTCCTACAATTTTGCAAAATGTCCCCCTCACCCCATCGCTGCTCGGCATAGTGACGCTGGCGAATTCTTTTTTTTTTTTTTTGCGGCCTCGTCATAAACGAAAAATTCATTGCTGGGGCTGATGGTGCTGAACAGCTTTTCTCCTCTCCATCGCTCGCGCCATAATCGTGATGACGGTTTTCGCTTGTGTGATCGCGGTAAGGATGATCGGAGTGTTGCTTTTTCTCCCCCCTCGAATGTTCAGGACAATCTCCCTCTCTCTCTGTTCTCCTTCGTCCGGTTCGGCAGACGCCATATACTCGGCTACGAGATGGCTATCCTTCCCCTTCTATCGGCCCGCTGCAGTTTTGACCAGCTACTTACCCGAGTTCTCCCCCCTTCCTGCGGCTGGAGAAAGGAGTATAGGCTATCGGCGATGGGTCACCCCTTTTCCCCCTTTTCTCCCCTGCCGCTTTCGTCAGGGTGCCCTGAAGGCGCGCTTATATCGCCCTTTTCTTTTTCCTTTCTCCCAACGACCATGGCGGAACTTCTGGATGATGCTGGGACCATTTTTTTCTTCTTCCGCCCGCGCAGCGTTACCGGGCGGCGTTCTTTTCTTTCCTCAGGCCGCCTAGAAGTCAATGGGATCAGCCCGAAACATTATTTCTTTCTCCCCTTCCGCCCCGGGCTTTATCTCCCTTTTCCTTTTCCCCCGATTCCTGCTGGAAAACCTAAGGAGTGAGAGCAGCAGGCAATAGCGCTACCCCCTCTCCCCTCGTTTCGAGCCATAACCGGATCGACGGGCGCCTTGGACGCCTCCTTCTTTTTTTTCTCTTTGGCGACCACAGCAGATAGTACAGGCAGTTCTACTGTCTTCTTTAGACGGCCCTCGCAGTGCCCCCCTTCCCGCCGCTATCGATCGGCATTTTTTCTTTCCCTCCCCCTTCTTTGGCGTTGGGCTTCACCCTGGTAGGAAACACGACCGGTTCTCCCCCCCCCTTTTTTTCTTCTAGAACGAAGTCTTTCAAGTACGGAAAGTTCATCCTTTTTTTCTTTTTTTTTTTATTGGTCGCCATCACGAAAAGGCGCGGTTCACGGAACCCACCTCCCCCTTTCCCCCCTCAGCGGTTGTTGCCGCCGGCTGTTTTTTTTTTGTCGTCAGTACAGGAACGGATTTTGCAAACCGGGCGAAAAAGGCTTTATTCTCTTCCTTCCCCCCCTCCCAACGTCGCCTTGACGCTCGCCGCTGTTTCTTTTTCCCCTTTTTTCTCCTATTGCCCGGTTCGCCGAGAGTCTTCTTCGCAGCTTCCTGAAACGAAGAAACAGACGAGCTTCTCGGCCTTCTTCCCTCTCCAGGGAAAACATGATTGCGCGCGACGCTCGATTTCTCCTTTTTTCTCCGCCTCCACACAGGATCACAGAAGAGATCGAAATAATCGGTGCCGGCTTTTTTTTCCGCCTTTTTCCCCCCCGTTCCGGAGCCGGTAGAGCTGAGACGGGCCGGACGGTAGAGATGATGGAATTTGTTTTTTTCTTTTATGCCTGCATAGGCGGCGAAATCAAAGGGGTGTAGGCCGGAGCGCCGATCGCGTTCTTATTTCCTTTTTTACCCCCCTTTCATGTCTTCCCTCTCCCTTGTAGTTAGAAGCCAAAATATTCCGCGGGACCAGTTTTCTTTCCCGGTGGCGCCATTAGCGATGCTTTTCTTTCTTCTCCTTTTTTTTTTTTTTTTTTCCCTTTTTCCTGCGGCGAGCGAGCGAAGCATCCAGTGTTAGACCGTGTTTTTTTTCCCCTCTTTCCCCCTCTCCTAGCAATGACGGTCCGGCAGTTAAACCATTCGCTCTTTTCTCCTCCTCCTTTTTTTTTTTCTCTTTTTTCTTTCCCCTCCGCCCTCCCTTTTTTTGACCGCGTCCGACACTGGATTGCTTCGGTCGCTCGCAATGACAAAGAAAACCACCCTTTTCCTTTCTCCATGTCTTGTCGAAGTTCGCTCATCGTCTATGGCGCCACGGTTTTCCCCTCCCTTTTTTTTCCCCCTTGCGCTTCTTGCCGGAAGCAGAAAGGACACAGCTGGACAGCGTTGCGCGTCCCCTAGCTTTTTCCTTTTCCCTCCCACCCTTTGATTGTCGCACGATGCCGGCGATCCCCCTCTCTTTCCTCCCCCCCTCCATCCTCTACCGTCGGGCCACGTATAAGCGCTACGGCTCCGAAATGGTGGCGTTTCGCCGTCTCGGAACCGATTATTTCGACTTCTTCTTTTTGATGCTTCAGATGATCGACGCCCAAGAGGCATCAGCGAAACGAGCGGCGAGCGCTGTTTTCCCTCCCTCCTCGCTGCCGTTCGAGCTCGGCGTGTTCTTGTTCAGGAAGCGTCTCCTCCTTTCCTTTCTTTTCCTCTTCCCCTCTCCTTTATTGTGCCTTTTTCCGGCGGAACAGAGGCGAGAGTCAAGGAGACGTTTGCGTCCAGCCCCCTTCCCCCTTGAGCATGGTCGCACTGTTGCAAAATCCTTCTTTCCCTTCCCTTTTCCTGGGGTCCAACTCCCTTTTGGACGAGGATATGGGTTAGTGGAAAGCGCCGTTCTTTCTTTCCCCCCCCCCTCCCCTTCTGCTATGAACTTTCCGTACGGCAAGAATCGTCTATGACGAAATGGTCCCCCTTTTTGAGAAAAGGGTGGAAGCCACTCCCTTTTTTTTTTTTAGGAGCGGCGCAGGCGGGCTGAAGACGGGTCTGCTCCTTTCTCTTTTTTTCTCCCTGCCTGTACGATTGCTGTTAGTAGCCATAGCCGCCTTCCTTTTTCCCCTTCTTCTTTTCCTTTTCGGTTATGGTGCTCGACCCTAGAGATGATCTAGGATTCCCTCTCTTCTGCGCGACACGCAGAGTTTTCCTCTTCTTTCCTCCCCCCTTCTGTGGGGGGGGGGGGTTAAAGCGGTTGCGATCTCCTTCCTTTTGAGGTAGAGAAATAGGAATGGGGCGTTTTCCCCCTTTTTTTCCTCTCGAGGGAATGTTCGGCCGCAGACGGTAAACGATGCAGCGGCTTTCATTTCCCCCATCCCCCTCCCTCCTCAGAATGCCGCCAGTGGTACGGTGTCGATCACCCCTTTCTCCCCTTTTCCCTTCCTCGGAAAATTGCGAGATAAGCGCGATGCCCTTTGATTCCCCTCCCTCCTTGCCGGAATCCCATGATGAAGGTGATGAAACACAGCGCCGTTCTTTTCTCTCCCTTTTCCTTTGTTTTACTTTGTGTATCCCGGGGAAGTAGCGGAAACTGCAGGTTCCGTTTTTTTTTTTCCTTTCCGGCGGCGCCATATCGGCGCAGAGGATATGGCGGCCGACCCCCCTTCCCTCCTTCTTTTTACCTTTTTTTTTTCGGCGTTGCGGAAATTCGCCGATCGTGTCGAAAGCCCTCACTTCTTTTTTCCATTACCGCGATCACAACCGCGCCCACCTTCCTTTTTCTCCTCTCGCGCAGACTGGATGGTCAGCCCCACTTCTCCCCGTGAAGGTGCAGCGTGATGACGCTTTTTTTCCCGCATCCTTCTCGGGCAAGGTAATGATGCCGAGCGCGATTTTTTTTTTCCCCCCCCTCTTTTGCAAAATTGTCGGAAACCACTCCTCTTTTTACCGCGCGGGAAGGATCAAGGTCCTCGCCCAGACGTTCGGAGCATTGAAGGTGACCGCTGTTCCCCTCCCCCCTGTCAGTCAGGTAATGACATGCTTACTCTTTTTTTCCCCTCGCCGGCAGATCCCGGCGATGGCTGCGCTCCCTTTCCTTTTTCGGTTTGATATAGAGAAGGGAAGTGTTGTTCTTTACCACCATGGCGAATCCTCTTCCTTCCCATTAGTCGCGTAAGTTGGCGACCTCGGTTCCTTTCTTTCTTTATTCTGTAAGCCGACATGACAAGGAAACATCCCCCTTTTTCCCTTCCCCCCCCCCTCCCTTTTTTCCTCTCCTTCGTTGGCAAAGAAGATCACGGTGGAGGCGAGCCTCACTTTTTTTTTTTCTCGATGGAAGGCGATAGAACTGGACGCGCTTTCTCTTGCCGTTCCAGAACGAACGGCGTGGACGTCATCGATGGTAGGGAGCAATAGGCCCTACTCCCCCCCCCCCCCGCAAATCACGCAAACTCTCCTTTCTTCTCTTCTTCTTTCTCCGGCGCAGGCGGCGTCTGAGAAGAATGAATCTTCTATTTTCCTACTCCCTTGTTTTCTTTCCTCCTTTTTTTTTTTTTTCCTCCCCTGACGCCGCTGGCGCTGATTAACGAAGAACGAGAAAGCCTACTCCCTCCCCCCCCCCCCCCCTTTTTTTCTTTTTTCGGGTCTGTTTTTTTTTCCTTTTGTTAGTGCGGCGACAGGGAGGGATCCTACCATCGCTTCCCTTCCCCTTTTTCCTGCTCGGCTGGGTATGGCTGGTAGGAGCGGAAAGTGCGATCGTCTTATAGAGCCCCCTCTTTTTTCTTCTCCCTTCACCGTGATCTTCTTTGCAACGGAAGGCGGCTGCGGTGGTTTTCATCTTTTTTTTCTTCTTTTTTCCTCTCCATCCCCCGTTCATGGACAAGCCCGAGGTCGCCACCAACTGGATCGTTTCCTTTCGGTGAAAGTACATCTTATTTGCCCTTTTCTCCAACAAAGGCACGGTACTATGCTCCGACAGAGGACTGATTGTGGGCGTCTTCTCCCTCCCCTCTCTCCTTTCCGTCGGGAATGGGAATACCTTTCCCTTTGACGCTGTATGAGCGCGCCCTCCCTTTCTTCCTCCTTTTGCGGGCGAGTTAATGATAATGCACAGCGCTATTCCCCCCTTTGGTTTTCGTACAATTTTTGAAAATATTCCTCCCCCCTCCTCCGTCTCCGGCAATAGACGCTGGCGATCCTGCTGGCGTTACGTTGGGGCGGGCCTCGTAATCAAACGCACCTTCCCCCTTCTCTTTTTCTCCCTCCCCAGTCGACGAGAAGCAGCAGATCGGAGACTTTTTTTCCCCGGTGTTTTCGCGAGTTGTGATCGAGGTTAATGCTGATCGGTTTTCCTTTTTTCGACACGATCGGCGAAACGAAAATTGTTCCTTCCCCTCCTTTTTTTTTTTCTCTTCTCCCGTTCCTCCGCCAATCAGGAGCAGAGATGGCTCTAGGACATGCACCCCCGGTCCTTCTCTTGCAGTTCCGCTAATTACCAGAGGGATACCCACCCTTCTCCCCTTTTTTTCCCTCCCCTTTTTCTTTCTCTATTCCGGCGTGGTGTTAATCAAAGTCAAATGGGATGCCGGCAAGCTTTCTTCCGTTCCTGGCCCCGCCGAGATTATCTGAAATTTTCGCTTCTCCTTGAATTTTGTGTCGACACCGACACTGGCGGCCCTTGTTTTTTTTTTTTTCTCACTGTGGGCTTGTTCGCCGCCGCGAAGCTTCTTTTTTTTTATCTTCCTCTCAGGCCGACTAGCAGATAAATGGGATAAGCTCAACCCTTTTTCCCCCCCCGGTCAGGCCGGCGTGATAGACAAGAAGATTGATCAGTTTTCCCTCCCCCCTTTCTTCTTTTTGAACCGTCCGGAGTGTAGCGCAGCAGGACAAACTCGTCCTCCCCCGAGTTCTCTTCCCCCATAACCGGGATCGCGGTAGCAATTGACCGCCTCTCTTTCCCTCCCTTTCGTCGATGGCGACGAACAGCAGATAGTAAAGGATTATTTTTTTTTCTCTCCGTCTTTTCAGCCGGCAGGCAGCAGCTAATCAGCTCGTTTTCCTCCTTTTTTCTTCTTTCCCCCCCCCCTTTTTCGCCAGGACCGGTCAGGAACATTCGTAATAGGACTCCCTTTCCTCCTTTTCCCTTTCCCGCAGGATTGAGCGATTGAAAGTTGCGGGTATTGATTTCCTCCCTTCCCTCCCTTTCCCCCCACCCCTATCCTCGGCCAGAAGCGGGCTGTTCGTGATTTTTTTCCTTTCGAACACCCGGCGTCAGGACGAAAGGATTTGCAACCCTTTCTCCTTTTCCCCCCACCCCTTCTCTTGACGCTAGCCGAGGTGCCGAAGGAAAACGTTCATCATCTTCTCCATTGACCGGGGGCCGCCGAGAGTATGATTTCGCCGCTTTCCTGAACTCCTCCCCCTCCCTCTTCTCCCTTTTCATCCTCAGGAAAACATGATGAGCGCGCCGATCCGAGTTCGGATGATTTTTTTTTTTTCTTCCTCCTCCCCCGGCTCACCGCAAGAGATGAAAATCTCTTTTCCCCCCTTTCCCCTTCTCCCCTTCTGAGCTGATAAGGGCAGAACGACGGTAGAGTAGAGATGATGGATGTGGTGGTAGACCCCCCTTCTTTTTCCCCCTCCAAGGGGGCTGGAATTCCCCTTTCCTCCTGCCTTCGGCCAGCTGTCCTTGCTGCGCGGCCCTCCCTTTTTCCCTCTTTCTTCCCCCCTTTTTCCGGTAAACCGGTGGCGGACATAGACGATTGATGTCTCTTCTTCCTCCTTTACTGTGGTGGACTTTGTGGGTTTCTTGTCATTGCGCTCCTCCCTCCTCCTTCCCCCTTCTTTTTTTCTCTCCTTTCTCTCAATGACGGTCCGGACCGTTTAACCATCTCTCTATTTTCTCCTCCTGTTGTTTTCTCTCTTTTTTCAACGGCCCGGACGTCATGACGAGGAGAGAAGCGAACGAAGCAATCCATTTTTCTCTCCCTCCCCCCCCCCCCTTCCCGCTCCCCCCCCACCAGTCAAAACAGGGAATTCGAAATGTCTTCGTCGAAGTTCGACATCATCGTCTTCCAACCTTTCCTTTTTTCGTGACTCTTTGTCTGCGAACTAAAAGGGCGCGGGCAGCCTTCCTTTCCCTCTTTTCCTTCCTCCCTTTTCCTCCGTGCGCGACGAGATCAGGAGCGCCGGCAGACAACCCTTTTTTTTTTTTTCTCTTCCCCCGCGTCGATAAAGGCAATGGTCGACACAGACCAACTTCCCCCTCCCTTCTTCCTTCTTCCCTCACGGTGCCGTCTGCGCCGCCAGCGGCACCGATTACCCCTGATTTTTTCGCGGCAGGATGATCGGACGCCAAGCTTCTTCCTTTTTTCCTTTCTCCTGTTTCCTGAGGCTTCGACTCGCTGTTGTTTTTTTTTTTTTTTTCTTTCAGGAAAGCGGCGAAGAAGACGCTCGGCGACCAGGTCACTTTTTTCCCCCCCTTTTTTTTTCCCTCCCCCCTCTTCTCTGCGTCAAGGCGACGTTTGCGGCAGCCGCGAAAGGACCTCTTTGGGTCTTTCAAATCCCGTTCGTTACTGAGACGGGTTTCGAATTCCCCCCCCCCCCCCCCCCTCTCCCCGTCTGCTGGAAGAGATAGGGGTTCGTGGGACCGTTTCCCTTTTCCACCCCCCTCAAACGTGCATCGATCAAATCTGCTTCTCCCCCTTTTTCCTTTCCTTTTTCCTCCCTTTTCCCTTTCCCGTTCGGGCGGCGAAAAGGGTGAGCAACTCCAACTTCCCTCTTTCTCAACGCCGAGCGATGGCTTTTTTTTCCCATTCCTTGAAAACGGCCTGTAGATTGCTTTTCTCTTCCTTGATTTCGCCCGCCGACGCGGTAGCAAGTCCGCGCTGTTGAGGTCCACTTTTCTTCCTTTTTTTTCCTCCTCCGCCTCTTTTTTTGAACAACATCACAGGGTTTCCTTCCCTATGCGAGACCCCCCCCCCCCCATTTTTTCCACGCCGGCGGTTCCAGGCAGGAAATCTTCCCCCCCCTTTCCCTCCTTTTTCTCTTCTTTCTCTCCCCCGCGGCCTGAATTTTGAGGTCGAGAATTTTTTTCTTTGCTGATCACATGAATCGCTGGCTTCTTCTCTTTCTTTTTCCTCTTGCCTGTTCGGCCGCGCCCCGGTAACGATGCGTACTTTTCCCCTTTCCCCACATTGTCCCAAGAATCAGCAAGAAGTCCGCCATTTTTCTTTCCCCTTTTTCCCCCCCCTTTTTTTCCTCTTGCAGGCCGCGAAATTGCGAGTAAGAGCGCTTTGGCTTTCCTTTTTCCGGGCATCCAATGATGAAGGTGATGAAAAAACGAGCCGGATCTCCCCTCCTTTCTTTTCCATTTCGAGGCTTTCCAAATAGGAATTTGGGTATCTCGGGGACTTCTTTTTCCCCCCTGCAGCGGGACGATGACGAGTTCCTTCTCTTCCCCTTCTTCTCCCCTTCCCTGTAAGAGAACATCGTCGTAGCTATGAATCCCCTCTTTCGTAAACATTCGAAGATACGTGTGCGAAGACATCCCCCCCTCCTCTTTCCCCCCCCGCGAAACAACGTCATCACAGATGATGCGAGAGCGCTGCGAGCTCTGCTGTTCAGCAAAAAAAGAGAAAGAATGAAGGTGTCCGGTGATGACGAGGCAGCCCTTTTGAGAGTGAAAAATTCCTTCCTTCTGCAGAGCGACGATGGTGCTGCGGATTTCCCCTTTCCACACGCTTTGAAAGGCGACAGGCTCTTTTCCTTCTCTCCCCGGCACGTTAGGATACTTGAAGGTTGCCCCTCTTTCTCCTACAGCGAAGAAGGCATGCCCTTCCTTTCCTTTCTAAGAGGAGATAAAGCGCCTTCCTCCCACAATACAGGAAGAGGAGGAGCTCTTCCTATCCTTCCCCCCATTCCCCTCTCCTGCTGCCAGCGGCACAGAAAGTCCCCTTTTCTCGAGAAAGTTGTTCTCCTTCCCTTTCGTGCTGATGATTAGAAGAACCGACCTTTCCCGCAGCAGAAAAAGCGGCCTTCCCCCTCCCTTTTTCAAATCAGATCACGGTGGAGGAGAGCTTTAGGGAATGGGATAGATGAATACTTTTCCGCGCGAAAAGACACCTAACTCTTTTTTTTCCCCTCCCGCCCGGAGTGGAAGTCATCGATGCGTAGTTTCTTTTTCGCCCGCATACCCCCCCCCTCCAACTCACGCAACGCGCCGGCCGACATTTTTTTTTCTTTCTTCCTTTCTCGCGCCAGAGGAGTTCTGAGCCTCCCTCCTTCTTCTCCTTCTTTCCCTGCTGGCGGCGATAAACGAAGAAAGAGCCCTCCCCCCCCCCTTCCTTTTCTTTTCCTTTCTTTGGGCGTGTGTGATGGTGTATTCTTTGCTACAGAAGAGGGATCCCTCCCTCTCTCTTCCCCTCTCTTTTTTTTCCCCCTGCAGACGAGCTGGTATGGAATGGTAGGGTTCCAGTGCGATTAAGTTCTCCTCTCTTCCTCTCTGGTGAGATCGAATGAAAACGTGTCCCCGGAATAGGATGAGGCTTTTTTCTTCCTCTTGATATGATGTTAATGGTCAACTTTAGCCCCCCCCCTCATCAGAGAAAGAAAGTTAATGGACCTCCCCTCTTTTTCCCTTCTTTTTTACATGGCTTTTTTTCTTTCTCGCCATTTTGGTAGTAACGAAGAACACCCCTTCCTTCTTTCTTCTGATGTGGCGGCATTATGACCTTCTGTGATCGCAAGGGAATATTAAACCCTCTTTCCCTTCTCTCTTTATGAGAGAGAAGAGGCAAATTAAAGGATCTGACCTTTTTTCCTTATCCTTCCAAGAGATGTTAGAATTCCCCCTTTTCCCACTTTTTTCAAAATCGAGCCCCATAGCGCTCGGAAGTAAGAAGCGTTTCCTTCCCCGCGACGAATTGGGGAGGCATCCTTCTCATTCTTGCTCTGATGGTTTGTGCTTCCCCTCCCCTCGCCCCCCCCCCCTTTTCCCTTTTTCTCCTTTTTTGGTAGCGGTTGTGATCGAGGTAAGTCCTTCCCTTTCGGCGAGAAATGTTACGGACCCTCCTCCTCTTTCTTTCGGCGGTTTCGGAAGCCATCTCTGATTGCTCTCGACATGACCTTCGGGCTCCTTCCCCTCCTTCCCCCCCTCTTATACCCACCAATTTACGTATTTGAACGCCTTATGTTCCTAGTCTTTTTCCTTTTTCTATCCCGGCGATGTGTTCATCACCTTCCTTTCCCTTTTCTTTTCCCTTCCGCCCTGGCAGCGCGCTTATCTCGCCTTCCTCTCGTGCCCCGTGGCTCCTTTACTCTCCTTTTCTTTTTCGGCACTTCTGATGATGTGGGAGGCAATGTGTTCTTTCCCCTGCGTTACGGGCGGCGGAAGAAAAGTCCCGGTTCTCTCCCTTCCTTCTTCCCCCCTTTTATCAGCCCGCCCCAGTCTATTTTATAGAACCTCAAACTCGTTTTTTTTCTTCTTTATCGTTTTTTTTTTTTTTTTCCCCTCCTTTTTTTCCTTTTTCCACCCTACGGCGTGTCGACGCAGCAGGCAAATAGCGCCGCTCATTTCGAGCCTAAAAGGGATAGCTTTTCTCCCCCCCTTCCCTCTTCTCCTTCGGAGGCGATGGCGACTCGTTTCGTTCTCCTGCCTTGTATTTAGAGGGCCCCTTTTCTCCTTTCCCTCCTTTCTGCTTTGAAGGCTGAGAAAAGCTTCTTGGTTTTCCCCTGTTCGCCGGAAAGGAAGGAAAAATTTCGTCATTCCTTACTCTTTCTTTTTTCCTCTCTTTTCTCTCGCACGTGAGGGTATTGATGGGAGCAATAACGAAAGGCGCTTCACCCTTTCACAGCTTCTTGTTGAAGAGAGGCTGTTTTTTTCCCTTTCCCCTCCCTTTCTCACTTCTTTTTGAAAAGGGAGAAAGGATAATAAGGTAGTTCTCCCTGAAGATAGAAGCAGGTGACGCTTCTTCCACCTTCCCCCCCTTCCCTTCTTCCCTGGCGCCGAGAGTCTCTTAGACAGATCACTTTTTTCCCCCCTTCATAGAAGTCGAAATCCTTCCTTCCACTCTTCCCTTTCTCCCCTCTTTTTGGCGTAGATAATTGAGCTTTTTCTCCCTCTCTTGCGCTGGCGGAGCAGGAGAAACCAGTTAGGTCCTCCCTTTTTCTTTTCCTTTTTTTTCTGTTCGGACCATGCCTTCAGCAAGCGGGATAGGAGGCATCTTTCACTTTTTTCTGCGGCGCAGAGATAGCGTCGCTCCCCCTTTGCCCCCTCCTCTTTCTCGGCCATCGCCCATCAGGATGCCAGAGCCATTGTACCACCCCCTTTCCCCTGTTGGGCCGGTAAAACACTTTTTTTTCCCTCCCTTTTTCCTCCTTTTTTTTTTTCCGTTTGGGTTTTCTTGTCATTGCGAGCGAAGCGAAGCAAATCTTGTTAGTTTTTTTTTTCTCTCTTCGCTCATGCAATGAAGTCACGGCAGGTTAAACAATCTCTCTCTTTTCCCCCCCCCTTCTCCCTTTTTTCCCTTCCTTTCTCTCTTCTCCTTAAGCGACGAAGGCAATTAACAGTTTTGACGCGTCCGAACCCCGTGCTCCCTCCCCCCCCCCCAGTTCCCACCGTGAATCGAATATGTATTAGTAGAAGTTCAATTCTCGTCTTATTTTTCCCCCCCCTTTTTTTCTTCCTCCCCCTTCCCTTTCCTCCCCCCCTTGGGGGGAATGGCGATGGACGTAGCTTTCTCCCCCCTTTTCCGCCGCGATCGGCGAGCAGGCCGACACCCCTTCTTCTTTCCTTTTTTTTTTTTCCTCCCTCCAAAATCCATATATCTACAGTAGGCCGTATCAGCTCCCTTTTTTAGTTTTTCCCCCCTCCCCTCGGCACCGATTATTTCGATGAGAGTAACCCCCCCTTTTTTTTTTTTCCTTTGAGCGGTGTGGATGCGGAAGATGATCGACGCCAACGAGTCATTCTTATCTCCTTTTTTCTGCCTCCTTTTTTCCTGAGGATTAGGACTCGCTGCCGTTCTCTCCTTCTTTTTTCATCTTCTTCTGCGCCAAGGTCAATCGCGTCAAATTGTCCTCTTTTAACGTTTTCCGGAGGCACCGCTTCTCTCTTTCCATTTTTTCCCCTCCCCTTCTCCTGGTCGCACTGTTGCAAAATCGTTCGTACTGACTTCGTGTTCCCCCCCCACCTCCTGCGTGCAACAAGAGATTGATGGACGAGGATATTTTTTTCTTTTTCCACTCCCCTCCCCCTTGTCATCGCTCCAATATGCTGATGAACTTTACGTACCTTCACTGTGGTAATGAACGCTTCTTTCCCTCTCCTCTTTCCTCCTGCAGTCAACGCCGAAGAGGATTTCTCCTTCTTTCTGAAGCCGGGCGATTCCTTCCTCCCTTCCCCTTCTGTACGATATGCGTTTCCTCCCTACTGGTCTCCAGGTTCCGCGCTTCCCTTTCCTTTTTTTCTTTCTTCCCTCCCCCTCCGCTTATCTCGGAATGCCGATTTGAATGAGGCGCGCCCGATTCTCCTCTTTCCCCCCCCCCTTGGCGCTATGGAGACAAAAATGATCAAGCGTTTCTGCCCCTCTTTTTTTTCCTTCCCTCTGCAGAGGAAATAGATGGGGCGGGCTGATACCATTGTCCTTTCTCTAATGAGAGGCTTTTCCTCTTTCTTTTTCCCTCTTGCGCGGCGGCGAACAGCAACAATGCTCCCAATCCTAATCTCCCCCCTGTGTCCCTCTCACAAAATTCTAGAAGGAATTTCTTAAGGCCACGAGGAAAATTGCTTTTTTCTAAGCGCGCACTGAAAGGGCCCCCCTTTCCTTTTTTTTTCATCCCATGATGACCCCCCTTTTTTTTCCCCCCAGCGACGGAGTAGCAGACTCCTTTCTCCCCCCTTTCCGGCGTTCAAATAGGAATTGTGGTCTCCTCGTTTTTTTTCACCCTGCTCGGGGCCAGAGGCCGCCTTTTCCTTTTTCTTTTCTTCTTCCCTTGCCCGAACGGAAGAAGCGACCTTCCCCCCCTTTCGCTTTCCGGTGAAACATGAGCCGATCGTTTTCCTCCCCTCCCTCCCCTCCCTCTCCCACCCGCGGACCACCGTCATAAGATGATGCGCGAGCGCTTCTTTTCATCCCCCCTCATCTCCATCTGAAGGTGGAGGTGATGACGAGGCCGCCCCATTCCTTCTCTTTCCCCCCCCTCTTTTCTTCTCTCTCTCGGATGGTGCTGCGGCAAGATTGTGAAACCTGTTCCCTGCTCCCGCTCCTGCGGAGAAGGAACGCGACCCCCCTCCCCTTTTCTTCCCTTTTCCTGGTCTCTCCCCTGCAGGTAATGACCGCCGGGTCCCCTCTTTCCCTTCTTGTCTGCGATCCAAGCAGCCCCACAATCAGGACGCGGCGGCTCCCTTCTCCCTCTCCCTCTCCCCCATGGCGAAGAAGATGCGGTAACCGCTTACCTTTTCGCGATCCGTGGCGAAATCGGGATTGTACATGAAAGTTCTTTTCCTTCCTTTCTTCCCCGCGCGCAACAGCGGAATGAAAACCAGCCTATTTTTTCCCTCAGCTACGGGGGGGAGAGCGTAACAAGCTCGTATTTTCCTTTTTCCCTCCTCTCCCTCCTCCTCCTGCCCTACCCAGCGAGACGATGCAGGGCCAGAAAGCCCGGCGTGGCCCTACCTTTTCTTTTTCCCTCGGGCTTGTCGCAAGAAATAAACCAATCACCACACCTCCCCCCCCCCTCCCCTTTTATTTCCCTTCCTCTTTCTCTTATCAGCGCCAGCGGAGTCTTGAGAAAAGGAATATCTCTCTTTTTCCCTCAGTGTTTTTTTTCCTTTCCTTCTTCTCAATGACGCCGTGGCGATGTGATAACGAAGAACCTCTCCTCCTTTCCTTCCCCCTTCCTTCGTTGGTGAGTTTGAGGGTGTGTTTTGCTCCCTCCTCTTTCTTCCCCTACCACGAGACGGCCACGAGGGAGGCTTTTTCCTCCTCTGGTATTTCTGGTCGGCGCGGTCAAGTGAGATAGTATCATCTCTCCCTTCCCCTTCCGCGCTGGTGACGCTCGCATCAAAAAGTGATCTTCTTTGCACGTCGAGGTTCCTCTGTTGTGCTGCTGGTCCTGGTAAATGTAGGATACCCTTCCTCCTTCCTTTTTCCCCCCTTGCTCCGAAATCTTCTTGGTTGAAATAATCTCTCGCCCCCCCCTCCTTCCACCACGGAAAGGCTCGATATGATAAGCCTTTTTGGGCGGGCCTGCTCGCAGCAAGAGAAGGGATCGGCGGTCTCCTTTTTTTTGCATGACCTGCTGACGATGTATGAGAGAGAACGCTTCCACTCTCCCCCCTGTAACGTTTGGGCGAGTTAATGATAATGAACGCGCTTTCTCCCCTTTCCCCTCCCCTCCCTTTCCGAAGCAACATAGCAGCTAGTCTCTTCTATCTGCTTGGCGTTTTCAAGCGAAGAATGGGGACGGCATCGTTCCCCTTTCCCTCCCCCCCCCTCTCCCCTTTCCCTCTCGCGCAGCGCTCGCGCATCATAGTGTGACGGTTTTTTGTATCGCAATTTTCTTTTTTTTGCTGTAGTTCGCACGATCGGAGAAATGTGTCTTTCGCTCAGAGATAAGAAAGAGAGGTCTCCTTCTTACTTTTTTCTCTCTTTTCCCTCCTCCCTTCCCTTAGGCATAGGAAAAGATGCAAAAGTTTTTCCTGTATTTCCTCCCCCCACTTCCTCTTGAAAGAATTAATGTCAGGCGCTTCTCCCCTTTTTTTGTTCATAAAGTAATCATTGGGATTTTGCCTTTTTTTTTTCCCTGGAGAGAGATTATCTCGCAATTTTTTCTCCGTCTCTTCATTTTGTGATACAAAGAAAACTGGAGGCCCCTTTTTTTTAGCAATGTGGGGCATTTCTCTTTTCTTTCCCCTTCTGCCGAAAAGTCCCCGTAAGCAGATCCTTGCTTTTCTTCAATGGGATCAGCCAGAAAAAGTATGATTTCTAGACCTCCCCTTCCTTCCTTCCCTTCCCTTCTTTTCTCAGTTGTAGAACATAGCGCACCTTTTTCTTTCTTCTTCCCCTCTTTTTTTCTCCTTCCCCTAGCGTTCAGAGATAATATTCGATCGTCTTTTTTTTCTCCCCTTTTCTCCTTGATCGCCGAGACGGACCCTTTCTCCCCTCCCTTCTTCTACAACAAGCAGATAGTACAGGCCGTTCTCCTTCTTATTCATTTCTTCCTCCCTCCGTCCGCGCTCATAGCTAGGCTTTCCTTTTTCCCCCCCTTTTCCTTTTTTCCCGTACCGGTCAGGACCATTTAGTCATAGACGACTTGCTTTTTTGGTTCATACAGGCAGATTGGAGAGATGCACGTTGCGTTTTCTCTTTTCTTTCCTCCCTCTTTCCCCCTAACCCATATCCTAGTCCGCAGCGGCTTGTTTTTTTCTAAACCAGGTCGTCAGTAAGAAAAGGATTTTGCCCCATTTCTCCTCCCTCAAACGTCGCCTTTGAAGCTTTAGCCGCTTCCAACGTTCCCATCAGAGAGGAAGCGGAATTTGGACGCCTCTTTCCCCTTTTCCTCTTTCTTCCCCCTCTCCCCCTCCGAGCTCGAACGGCAGAGAGATTTCTTCCAGACCTCCTCCCTCGCTCCGGCTCGATTCTAGATGATGAATAGTGTTTTCTCTCCTTCTTTTTTTTTTCCTTCCCTTCCTCCCTTTTCTCTGGCGCGCGCAGAGCGCCACCCAGTTCGGGAGCCGTAGAGTTCTTGCATCTTTTTTTTTCTTTTTGTTCTCGACCCGGCATTCAGCGAAGCGGGATCGCCGGCATCCCTTCTCCCCCCCTCCCTTTTTTCCCTCCTCTCTCGATCGCGGTCGAGAACGGCGGCCCGCTTCTGTCCTGCTTCCTCTTTCATGCTGCCCGCGCCTTGTTAGTGTAGCAGACACAAATATTCCCGCCTCCGTTTTCTTTTCTCCCTCCCCGATGAGTCGAACTTCGACGAAGACATATTCGAATTCCCCTTGATTTTTTCTCTCCTCCCCCTACATTGTTCGGACGCGTAAAAAAATGGATTGCTTCGTCTCTTTCTT
>Ga0179593_1382471_pt1 | contig 21155 bp, 15 predicted proteins | sample CZODoug2_1_08_16_FD_185931 | JGI IMG/M metagenome (GOLD analysis project Ga0179593, IMG submission 185931) | Vadose zone soil fungal communities from Angelo Coast Range Reserve, California, USA - CZODoug2_1_08_16fungal (PacBio error correction) | ecosystem: Environmental > Terrestrial > Soil >... | reverse complement strand
CCTCCCCTTTGAGTAACCCTCTTCTTCCGCCTTTCTTGCAGTTCTTAAAGACCACCCTTCCACTACCTGACCCGACGCAATTCTCTTGGTCTTCCTTCTCGTTCCGGACAAAATTTTTCATAGAGCAACCATCTCATCGAACCAATCTCCAGCAAGAGCCTTAAGTTTCCTAAAGGCTTTGGAATGGCCTGCCTGCCTCTTGCCAATCCTAAACCTCCCTGCCTCCTCTTCCGCACTGAAAATTTCGACCCTTCACCTATTCTTTGTAGCCTCCTTTCCGCTAGGAGACGGTAGCCCTTCCGGAATGTAAGAATCTCTAAGATTCACCCACTCTCACTTCGCTACCCGGCGAGTGAGAGTTCCAGAGCCTATCTTCAATGAGATTTCTCTCCCAAGAGATAAGTTTCTTTAAGATTTCCCCGCCTACCTACGCGGGCAAGATTCCCTCGGCTTTTACTGCTTTTCCTCCAGGGATTTTCTTGGTAGGAGGCTTCTTGCAGCCCCCCTTTCGAGCACGTCCAGTGGATCTTCCCTCCCTACCGCTCGGTTTAAGACCAAAAAGAGCTTTTTTTCCCCGTCATCGGTCCTATTTTTTCCCTCCTCATGACAGAAGTTCCAATCCTTACTTTCGTGCCGACGCACACTCCCGTGTCTCTATGTTTTTTCCTTATCCCTACCAACCCCCCCCCCCAATTTAAATGTGCGAGCTTTTTTAGGTAGTCGACACTTGCTCTCGACTTTCCTGGGTAAGTAGCATTAGCCTGTAGAATTTAGAGAAGTCCTGAGAAATAAGTGCGTTACGACATCACGGAATTCGTAGAGGATTCCGTCTTGTTTGCAGGACATACCTCCCTATTGTACCCTCCCGTCTGGGACCCCACTCTCCCCCCCCAAGCTTCCCTACTCATAATGAATCAAATCCTGCTAGGAGTGGGAGCGGCCCTTTCCTCTACCGCTTTACCAAATGACTTTCCACAAACGGATTACTCGTTCTCACTGCCCGATGCTCGAGTTACGTGAAAGTTACGAGGACTCCCACCGCAACGTCCGCCTTTACTCCCCTCTGACTGTCTAAGACTCCCCAGCGAGGGACACCCTCTGTTCTTCGTCGTGCCGCACCACTCGCTTCCTGCACCGGTTTGCAGAGATAGCATTCGGAACATCTGATAACACCATCCACCATTGTAGGAAAGAAACCCGCCGCCCGCGTTTTGTTGCCACTTTCAGCCGGACTCTTTTCTCACATTGAGATTTTTAGCTTGACTATAGACACCCTCTCTTTCCCCTAGTGCTTAATCAAATTAAACCAACCCCGGCTAAAACCCCCAAACAACACCCAAACACAATGACAAGTTCCTTTCTTTTTTTCCTTATTCTCGGCATCTATCCCTAACCTGACAACCCACTTTCTCTCCGTCAGCGGGATATCTAACTTCACGCCCTGATATAAACTTCTGACAGTCAGGGATTATCACTGTCCGGGCACCCCCAGCACCTGCTATAATTACTCTCCCGCAGGGTCACCCCCTTCTCAGGTCGGAAGTATACGTTTATCTTTCATAACCGCTTATTAAGGCCCGGGACTACAAACAGGCTCCCGTCTGTCACAACCCCCACATGCCAGCATCAGTTGCTACGCCAAAAACTTCTTTTTAAGAAACAACGGGTCAGCAAGTGATAAGCTGCGAACCCTCTCAGTTTCATCCGACCCAGAGTTTTGCTTTCTTCCATGATCGCCATCTCTCAGGTCTGTGGATATTAGTTAACCTCCTAGATTTTTAATCATCTTCACCAGGCTATCCCCGATTTCCGGCCTTAATCCTCTAGTCGGTTGGTTGTTTTTTTTGTTGTCTTTTTTTTTTTAGGCTATCTTAGTTGTGGTTTTCACAACCTTTTCTTCCCCGGTGTTGCGAACATCTATACTTCATTTTTTCCAAGTATGAACTCCAAGCATAACGAGCAGACCGGGATCTCTCCGTGCAAACGAAGAATTCAGGAGCGACCAAGATGAAATTTCTCGACTGCTCTCATTAATCGGTCACCAGTCGCTCTCTTTACGCCCCCAGATTCTTGCCAAACCAAACCGCCGAAAGCATCATGACCCCACCGTCGTGGTTCTGAATCACAATAGAGCTCCTTTAGTTAGAAAGCCCTTTTAACAGGCAATCTGTTAGAGAAACCCCCTTGCCCCCCCCGTCATGAGTCCAACCCCATTTAAAGAACTTTATTTAGAAAGATTGACGCGTCGCCCTAGTTATCTCCCCCTGATTAAGTGCAATTGCGCTTTGAACTCTAATTCTTTGGACGGGCCGTCCCACGAAGGTCCCGAGCGGATCGACCTAAGAAACCAGACTCGGCCGATGCCTGTCCAGGAGGAATGGGTCTCCGTCCCCTTGACAGGACCATGCCGAGCGTCAATCCCTCCCCATCCCTACTTTTTTTCTCCTCTACGCCGGAATGAAGGAAAGGGTTTCCTTACAGGGAAAGTAAGGCGCGTATCCTCCATAGCCCCCAGAATAAGTCTGCCAAGTCCTGTCTGAAGTAATTGGGCCGTCCAGATCGCCGAATTGAGTTTGGAACCAGACCCAGCTACGTGAAAGTAAGTTGCTCTGTCATGCGTGGGGTTTTTTTCTTTCCCTGGAACCTTCTGTCGAATTCGATGCCCTGCTGTCGGTTGTCCCCTTCCTTGACGGGTTTGGCTTTCGCCGGACCTCTGAATGCAGCCGATTATTTTCGTTATTCGGTCTCAGTAGAATTCGTCCGCGTGAGGACTCTTTCTTTCTGGGACTTATCTGCAGAAGTGATCGAAACGACCCCCGTCGACAACTACATCATTCTTCACTGTTTATCGAATGTTAGATTTAGTTCCTCATCGGGCCCTCTTTTCCAGTTTGTTTTGCAATTACCCTTTTCAATGCCCGACAGTTTCTAAATCAGACTCCCTTCCAAATATCGTATCTATTAGCAAGCCCCACGGGGGGGGGACACCCCTTTTTAGAAAAACGAACACTAGAGACCATCCTGAGCCTTTAATGAGAGCACCGGTTTTAGTTCCCCCGAGTTTCGGGAGAGAGATTGCTATGGTCATCGATCTCGATTGCCCGAAGGATTGTCCGCTGAAAACCGGTTGTCAGGGTTTTGAAATAACTCGTCGGCTCCTCCCTCCTCGGCTTCTTCCCCTCCGGCGGAATGCGTCCCGCGCGTTTCTTATCCGGAGGCCTGCCCGGTCCTCCCCGGTCGGCGTTGAGCGCCGACCACCGGGAAACTTCAGTGTTAGGGTTCCGATGATCCACCAGCGATTTTGTGCTGCAGTCTGCTCGCAAAAAGGTCTTCTTACATTCGTTGCTTTCCCAACTATTAGTCCCACCAGGTATAAATTGTATTGGCCATGTAAAGTTTTTTAAACCGGAAACCCCGATAAAGGAAGGCACTGTAGCGATTTTTTTTTTCCCCCGTATCGGGAAGATCTTCTTTCTATGTGTACTCATACTCAGTGTTGTTTTGGCTCATTCCGTACCGCAGAAAATTTCAGTCTAAGTTTCCATTAGTCGGTAGACGATTTTTACGTGCGCACCTTAAACCTTTTCTCACCATCCATGATCCAGGGGTCGATCTGCCTGGTCCCAGCGCCGACGGTCCTGTTCCAACTTTTTTTCACAGAGCCGGCGCCTCCATCCTGTCCCTTGGAGTCTCGAGAACACGACCTCCCTTTCCCATGTTGTTTTATTTAGCTACTGCACCTTGTACTCCCTACCTGTTCGCCACCGCGTGTCCGAGTCCTCTTGTGACTCAATCGAAGGAGCCTTTCGACGTCCTTAGTCGTCCACAGGTTCCAGAGAAATCGTCCCTTTCTTTTTTTCCTCTACCTTTTAGGATAAAGCTCGGCACTCAGAGTTCCCCCCCCAAGACCTCCCGCTATCGCGGGAAGACTGGGACCAGAAAGATGCTAGTTCACATGGTGCGCGGATGGTCTGGGGCTTCCACAACACCTTTCATTGCCCGGCTCTGGTCCAGTTTCCCGGACCGATAGGCTCGCACTTATCACGATCTTACGCTATGGCGTTAGTTACATGTTTTCCTGCCGTCTTCCGGCCTAGAGGACCGGACATGAGTCCCGATTACGTATCGCGTTGCGTCAGTTTGGGATTATTAACGTGTCCTCATGAGTTGAAGGTTTACCTACTCTGTGGTCGATAATCGTCCTGGAGATATATAACTCCCGCACTCACTGATTTCCCCCATTTCATTGACGCCCTTTTCCTTAGTGCTAATTGACCGAAAGATAATAGGCAGTCATTCGGTACTTTTTCAAAGAACCCCGATCAAGCGGCCTTTTACCGGAACAGAAAGCGTAAACCATAATGCTAAAAGTCTTCCTTCCGGTTACCCGAAACCTGAAACACAGAAGGAAATAGCCATTCTTTAACGGGTCTTTTTCTGATGCGTTAGGAAAGAGAAAGGATGCAAGTTTTACTTACACGTCTTCATCCGGCGCTCTTCACTTTAAGTTTCTGGTTGATGTGGATATAGAAGGGGCATGTCATTGTCTACTTCCCACTTCCCCTAGTCAGGAGTATTCTAGGAGGACGCATTCCTGTTGGTCTGATTGAGCTTTCTTTAAGGGTGGAACTTGTTCCTAACCGGTACCCTGAGTCCCTTATAGGGACCTTTACGGAGTCTGTTTATTCCGTATGGTCTGATTCTCCTTTCCGGACCATTTTTTTCCGGACCGGTCCCGGGCCTTCTTCGGCCATTGACGGTCTTTGGGAGTTCCCTCGACAGAGCCCCCCCATTTCTTTCTAAATCAAGGTTTCTTTTCACTCTTTTCCTCCCTCTTTCGCTTTCTGTTTCTCGACCCAGATGTCTTCCAGTTGCGGCTAACTCACACTCATTTTAGGTCATAGTTTTTTTTTCTTCCGAACCACTAGTTTTTCCTGAGGGTGTTTTTCCTTTTTTTGTGAAGCTTGTTCTTAAAAGAGCGGTTCCCCTTTTTGCCTACTCTCCCGACCCCAGCACCTAGACTTTTTAATAGTCTCCGGAACGCCTCTTCTGTGGTGACCGCTTCGGCTGACCCCAGTTAGCCTTTTATTGTCTATTCTTGATAGCTTCCAACGTTGTACTGGCCCGCGCCGCCATTTTCCCCTCGGTTCTTTAACACCCTCTACCCTTTTAGCTCCGAATCTTCGGAAGTCCAGTTAAGAGTCGCTACCGATCCTTTTGCCGATGCCTTTTTGAAAATTTTTTCTTTGCTGACGACGACACTCCCTACTTTTTCCCCCCTTTCTGCAGCGCTTCTCTTCAGTGAACCCTCCTCCTCCTATGTTGCCCATTGTCCGTACCATTCTTTTCGCCGCGAGCCGGTTATCCCTTTGTTTGAGTACCTGGCTGCGTACCCATTGCTGTGCATGTTTTGGCTTTTTTACACTGTATCTTTTGGCCCTTGGTAGATTTTGGAATTGGGTTTTCTGATCACCTTATAACGGCCAGCTGAAAATGTAGCTTGAGGTTCACATCGTGGCTCCCTCTTGCTGCCCTGACCGTGCTAGCCCCTTTCGTCCCTGGACCCTGGATAGTCCTTGCTTTCCCTTACCTGTCTAGAAGAGGAAATTGCGATGTTTTTTTTTGGTTTTTGCCCTTTGACTCTGCCTGATCAATACGTCTTAAAAGCACATTCACTGGCATTTGGCTTGTTCGGTTGGGTGTTTATGTTGGGTTTTCCTTTTTTCCTCCACTGCAGATGTTCCAATTTGACTCGCTCCTGGCTCCATCCCCTCTCCGGATTAAAGTGCCAATACTTCTGCCGGTCGGAGGTTTTGTTTTCTGTCCCCGAAATTTCATTCCCTTCTGCGGCTTTTCCACGCGAATGTCTATATCGATGCACCTCCTTTGGGCGGGTCCTAGCTTCTGACTTTCTCCGACGAGAAAAGCTCTTTCTCTCAGGCCCTCTTCCCAGTTAGACTTGCGTAAGATCCCTACCTATTGATGTCACTTTCCTTTCATAACGGGCCCTTTTTCCTTTCTTCTGATTTCCTTTGATCCCCCTTCCGGTACGGTGGGTCCCCCCGATAATTGGAAGAAGGCAGACTAGCCCCGGCCTCATCCCAGCGGCAGTTTCCATTGGTTGATTTTAGGTTGGATGGCTAGGAGTTCAGATGATGTCCCTTGTGTCCCCTATTTCGTGTCCCACGCTCTTTCGGCCGTAAGCCCAACTAAGAATGACTTTGTCTCGGCGACGGAAGAGGGTAGACGCATTCTGAAACATTCTTCTATGAGAGTTTCCATGTATCCGTGAGTCCCCGACTGACCCTTTCCGATCTCCTTTGAAGAGTAGGCCAACCAGGCAACAGGATCGCCTGTAATCCTGTCGGTTTAGTTATCGTTCCCCCGTGGGCTTCGGATAATGCATCCCTCCGGTGAACGGTGCCTGCGCTTCATTTCGGGATTTTTTATTCCGGGGAACACAACTTATTGTTTTTTTTCTATGGACCTTAGGTTCGTGCCTCCAACACTGTCTCCTTTCTCTGTACAACTTCTTTCGCGCAACGATTTTCCCTTTTTCCCTCCCATCAGTTTCCAGATTTGTATACAGTTCTCCCGTTCGGGTGGGGCTCGCATGATCCCCTTCCTGCTCGACGCGCAAATCCTTGACGACTTCCGGTGAAACGTTCCTCCCTTTAGAGGTGCATATCCCAGGATCTGCGGTTTTTAACTTTCTCACCGATCTACCGCTGGCCGGATTCGGGGCCTTCGCATTCGGCTACCAATCCGTTGTCTCTCGCGCCCAATGTTTATGGTCCTCTCCTGATTGCCTTTCATTTCTATGTATCCTTGACGGGTTTTTCATTCACAGACCCCTTGCTATGATCTGATTTTCTATAGGACGCGGTCTGCTTTTTGGTCCTGGGTGCGAGTAGTTGTGTGTTCTGCTATTCTCCTTTTCACGGGTGTTCAAGAAGCTCTCGTTCCCTTGTCTCGTTCCTTTTGTGGCCGGGGATTTTTTGACAGCCTCCAGACTGCGGCCAGGTTGACCCGTCTATAGATTTTCATACTACTATGTTTTTGTATAGAGAATCAGTTTGCCGGTAACACCTGTCCTCCCTTGTGGGTTTTTTCCCAACCTCCCCCCACCGGAAACTCCCTACCCCGTCACCGGATCCCTGTTATTGCTTCTTTCACTTCGGTCTTGCCATAGAAGCCCCAACTAATCACATTTCTGCAGCCGAAGGCCTCTTCCCGATCCCCGCCAAGCTTTTTTCAGGTGATGGGCCCCTGTGAAAGGAAATTTCTGTTATACCTTCCTGAACATCCCTTCCTCATCGACTCCCCAGATAAAATGCTGAGAGTAACATAGGAGGTAGCTAAGATTTGCATTTCCCCCCCGCCTGGAGGCCTTCCGGTCCATTGATAAGTAGTCGAAATAGTGCCCCTATTATCTGATCGGCACTATGACCCTGGGAGGTCTCTTTCAAGCTCCTATCGTACATTCTATGGAGTTCCCAAGTAGTTCGCTTCCTGTTATATGCCGATGCCATCCCAGCTCTGGCCAGAGGCCACTTTCTTCTCAAATGTGATCTTTTCCACTGGCATTTCTATGTCTCGTGAAGTTCCCCATCCCTTTTTCTATCCCACCCTGTGAGGCACCCGTCCCTACTCAGGCAGGAAACAACGCCCCTGTCAGGTAATCCCCCTTCCATCCGGTGATCGCCGAGACCCGGCCAAGCCTGGTCCCGTATGCCTGCCTTTTTTCAGTTAAGACCCCTAGTTCCGCTCTTCGGACCGATGTCTTTCACGGTTTCTCTCCGTGTAGGCCTACGGTTCCCTCATCCCCCTGCGCCCTTACGTCCGTCTGTAGCCGCGCCTTTTTTGAATCCTCTTGGTAGCCTTCTTCGTCATTCACGTCCGTCGACCTAAGAAGGGGATTAATTTTTTTTCCTACCGCCGATAGTGCAGAGTTGGACACCCCCACTGCTCCTCAAGAGGTCCTCCCCACATACCCTATGTCCCAACCAACTTTTCTGCGCGGTGAGCTTCTTCTAGGAGAAGTTTACCCCACGGATTGTTTGACCCACCACCGGCGGACTCCCCTTTCCCCTCCCGCTCCCACTCCTTACCGGCGTACTTAAGTTATGTACTGACCCCGCAAGGGCCGAGCCTGACGAACTGCTCCTTTCAGCTTCCCGCGAGTTTCCACCGCTGGTCTAATTTGCTCACGCCGCAGCGACGTCCCCCTCTCTCATTTTCATTTTCTCGACTCATTCGGCAATCATCCCTCCCCCCAAGGCCTGCCCGAGCCAGACACTACTCCCGCCTAGCCCTAGCCTGTCATTTTCCCCCACTTTGCCGTCCGCTTTCTATTTTCCCACCACTGCGTCGCGCAGCATTGATTCATGTGTCCCCCGCTCGGTTCATCTATTGGGGACGTTTTCCCCCTTCCCCCCCCGGCCTAACCCCAAAAAACCCGCCCTTTCCCCCCACATTCAGTACAGTCGTCTTTTATGTGATCGGCGTTCATCCCGCACCCCCCCCTTTTTTTATCACTTACCAGTTTCGATTTCCTTTCAGGGCCCTTCAGTTTTTTTCCCCATGTCCGGGCCATGACATTTCTATCCGGTAAGCTTTAAGCACGGATCTCCGGGACAGTTCCCCGTTCTTCTTTAAACCCCCGCTCCGGGTTCAGACGGCTACTTTTTGCCTTAATACCCCAAGCCGCCCGAATTTATACCCCTTCCCTCAACTAAGTGTATCCCAAAGGCTCCCCTGCAGCAGCATGGTTATACGCCCCAACCCGGTCCCTCCCCCATTGCAATTCCCTTTTATTCCGAGCAGAAAAAGTCTCTGTACTCAGAATGGGGCCCCAACGTCCTTCCTGCTCTTCCCCAGGATAGACCTCTTGCCGATCTGGGATTGTTCTCGCGTATACCCCCTGATGTAATACTTTCACCCTATTGATCGCGAGGACTGCGCTTACTCCTTTCGTCTGCCTCGTCTGGTTGGGTCTCCAACCCTTTCCGGGATTTCGCGGGCAGTTTTCTGTTTAGGCCCATCTCCCATATGCTCTAAATCACCCCTTTCCTTTTTTTGCAGCCGATTTCACCAAGTTTCAACGCGTTAATGCTAGCCCCCATCTTGCAACATTATTCACGGCTTTTCTCATCGGCCCCTGTGTCCATCTGTTTTCCTTTCCCCCTGTAGGAAAAATATTCCCCAGTCTTTTCACAGTCGTGTTGTTTCTTCCCAGATTACCTCGTGTGATTAGCCCCTCCGGGAAATTCCTTCTGGGCCGTAGCCAAACTCCGCGCAAACTGCTTTCGATTTCACCAAAAAGCTCCCCTTTTCTCAAGAGATTGGCAGATCTCTCCCAATTGCGGTCACTGAACTTTAACGCGGCTGTCTGGACCGGGGCTTTTCCCGGGCCAGGCCATGATGATTCGACCCTCCGTTACATATTACCCTCCGGACTTCTGCCCCGACGCCGTTTTCAGGGGGACTTTCCGTGCAATTTTACCAGCTCTCCGGTACCCCCCCCATCGAACCCAAGTCGGGCCGAGCCCGTTCCGTCCTTTTCCTTTTCTTTCCTGGGGCGTAACGAGTTTTGAGTTCGCTCCCAGTTTCCCCATTCAGAACCTTTCCCGGCCTTGCCGACGCCGGCCGGCCGTGAATTTTTTCTTACTTTTGGCAGCCCTTTTCTTTGTTTAAGCCATCAGATACAGTCCATTCGTCCGAGGCGCTCCTGAGTTTGTTTCAGGGGGGGTCTTTTCCCAGTAATGCGTTTCTCCTTCGATTGAAAGTAATGATGGTTTGAATGAGTTTCCTCCTTTTCTTGACTCCGGAAAGCGCTTAAGACGATTTCTTGATTTTTCCCACCCACCGTCCTCCTCCTGAATTGGAGTAAGGACGTTATCTCTTTTGGAGTGTCGGGCTGGCCTCTCGCGCCCGCCGAGTAGTCCCATAAATTTAGATAACGTTCCCTCATTCGGAACGTGTTTTTTTTACCCCCTGCCTCAGCCGGTCAGATCGTTTTGCCTCATACCTGCCTCGTTGCTGAAAGACTTGTTCGCACTTCGGACTCATTCCCCAATGAGTTCTGCCTAGATATCGTAAGGCCCTTTGCACGGACTTATTGGTGTCCCTCCCGAAACCAGTCCGACCCTACCCGCCGTCCCGCTTGCTTTCTCTATGACAAAGAAGTCGTCCCCTGGCAAGAGTTTTTTCTTTGAGACTTACCTCCCTTTCGAGGGTTAGATGTTTCCCTTAAGACTTCTGCCTTCAAATCCTATCCACTTTAGTCTTTCCTCCGCTCCTAGGTGTGCTGGTCCTTCGGCCTTAGGCCGAAGTTTTCTTCGCAATGAGTGCGGAGGTCGAGGTCGGGCCTCGATCCTTCACAGGGCCCGTCTTTTTATCGAGATCACCCTTCTATTCGGGTCCCAAGGCTGGGCTTTTCGTGGACCACCCTTGTTCTCACATTCGGCGACAGCGATCCTGACACAAGTGTTTATAATTGATGTCTTTTTCCCATGTTGAATTGGTCATCTGTACCCCCTGCTAAAGGACTGACGTTTTTTTTCCGAATCTTTTTTTTTAAGCCACTATATTTTTCCCTTCCCTTGTTGTTTTTAGCTATCCCCCTTTTTCCCCCTCTCACTGGATGAGCATGACCAGGAATTACGGGATGTGGTACATATTCGACCCTTAATGGCCCCAGTGATCATGTTTGCGGCCCTTCTATAGGCTGGGTACGCTCGCTTTTCCTCAGTGACCCTGGTCCCCCCCCGATCCTTCCTCTGCCGAAAATAGACGTTTTCCCCCCCAAACGCAATTTCCTTTTATGACTCGACTACGACCAGCGCCTGTGGCATCCGCACTAAGCCCCCTAGTTTTTCCTGAAGTTCCTGCTTTAAGGACGGACCTCTTTGAGAGGCTCCCTGCCCTGTATTTCTCCTGGAAAAGGTTGCAAGAATACCCCCCCGTTCCCGTGGTAATAACTTCCCCTTGCGAACATCTTTATTGACTCTCGTCCCCCGAACCTGAGATATAGCCTGGTTGTCCTCATTACTGGTTCCCCTTGACCCTCTCCAGCTAAGCTTACCAATCGGAGATTTCTTTTTACTTTTTTCGGACGGTTACCCGTGCCGGGGCTTGTGCACGTTAAGGATTCCCTTGAGTCTTGGCGATACGATCTTCGGAGCTCTGTTCCTTTTTAGGCCCCCGTCTCCTGAAAGCGCAGGCAGCGTATGATCCTCTCTTTCTCTCTTTCGGCGTGGAGCCCTGTCATGATTTTTAAGGTGCTTTCTGATGGCTTGGGCGATAATAGGCTGTTTTCGATTACTCCCCTCCCCTCCCTGAGTCATAACGGCAGGACGCACCCTATTACTTCAGGATAACGATCCCCTCCTCGTGGAATTCTTCGTCCCGGATCCCCCTTTCCAGAACTCCCCTTTCTTCCACAAACGCCGGTCCCCTCTAGGCAACCGACCCCATGTCCAGGGGACTCCAACCATGAAAAAGAAGGACACTAGCAACTGATTTATTTTTCTCGTTCTTCCTGGACTGATTCCCTGCAAGAGAAAGGATGGACCTTTTGCCGGCCCCCGTGCCGGCTTGTCTTTCCGGCGGAGTTATGTTTTTATTTTTTCTACTCGCAGTTCCTTGCCCGGTTTTGGAAGCCCCCTAGGACTTTTTGTTCTGGCATCGGCGTTCAAGTTTGGTTGATGGTCTGTTTGTTGGTCCTTTTCGGGCTTTCCATGAGTCGGGGACGGCCCCCCTTCCTTGCCGGAAGTCCTGTGGGTTTGTACTGCGTATGGGTTATTCTTCGTTCGCGAGAAGGGTCGGCCCGGTTGACGGTCCCCTGTCCCCCTCTTGGCCGGCGCTGATGTTCCTTGTTTTTCAGAGGGACACTTTCCCCCCGGCCTAGGCAAATAGTTCTTACTAAGTTTCTTTTTTACGCATCCCGCTTCGAGGTCGGTTTTCGTACCCAGAGTCGTGTACAAGTTCGTGCACTAACAAGTGTCCAGTCTTGTGGGACGGAACCGCCCCCGTTGGGCATGTCTTTCGGCGAAGGTTTGCCGCTTGTTTCTCTTTCTTGGTCCCAAAGGTCTCTCTGCAATGACTACGTCTTCGAGACTTTTTTTTTCATATTAGCGAAGTTTCCACGCTTTCGTTCTCCCTCTATTTGCTTCCGGTCTGTCGTTTCTTCCGTTTGATATTCATTGAGATTGCCGAGCGAAGGGTCAATTCGCATGGACCCCCCCAGCGGTGGCTCCCCCAGACGATAGACTTTACGACTTTTATAATGCAAGGGATCCTCCTCGAACTGTGCCTATGTTCCACGTTTTTTTGTTTTTTTTGTATCCCCCCCCAGCCTTCCCCCTCCTGCGCCCGCTGTAAGATAATTTGCCGCGCCGGCGGTCCCAATTTATTCTCATCCCTCCGTTTTCTTGAGCGTCTCCGGGCTGGCCTGGGGGGACTTCACAATTTTTTTGTATCCAATTGCTTCGAATTCTCTCTGGAATGGTATCCCTGAGCGTTTTTGTTCTTTTACGCGTGCATCTTGGGGGATGACTCGTATCCCCGTTTTCGCCCTGAGCTTTTACCATGGGGATTGGCCCTGCCGCCTTTGATGGACTTCTGGATGTTTCACATCTGGCCCTGCCTTTTCTATATTCTGGCCTTCCCCCTGATAGCCCGCTGGTAATATGATAGCATTCTGGTTTGACTTTCTGGGACATCTGCCAGCTCCTATTGACTTTTACAGCCACTTTAACTGGCATGTAGGTCCCGAGTCGGGTTTGGTTTTAGTAAGGTTTTTCAGTTGGGTCCTTCAAACTCTAGACACCTGGAGGCCGTTACCTTTCTCCGCTTCTAGAGATGTCTTTTCCAACGACTTTGCGAGAGACCATTTTCTTTAAATTGGTCCCCCCCGGAGGAGGATCTTCGGAGGACACTGACATTTGGACCTTCTTTAGCTTCTTGAAGGTACTTTCTTTTCGTGAAGCTACCACTCCTTTTGGGAGGGCAGAGCTTGTCTGGATGGCGCCGTTTTAGACCCAAGAGGCTTTTTCCCTTCGGCGGGGCAATCTTTTTTCCCTGGAGTGTCGCACTGCCCGCTCCTGTGGTTCAGTCCGTACCCTTTTCCCCCTTCCCACCCTTTCAGGTTTCTCTCACGGGCATGAGACAGAGTTTACGTGTTTTGTGGAAATGGGGGACTACCGGCCCGCGAGTGCACGCCGATCCTGAGACGCTCAAGTGACTTTTCTCTGGTTGAGTAGGTCCGGTTTATGATAATTGGGTACCTTTCAACCTATTCCGGGCGGTAGTCTTTTTCCCCACTCTCCTCGGGTTGATTTTTCTCGCGGAGACTCTCTTTCCCTTAGGCCTGAGCGACGGCCGAAGTAAAGTGAAGGCGTTTTCAGTCGCAGGTTTTTGCTCGTAATGGTACCAGCAATTAGGACCCTTAGATCGTATAGGCAGCTTCCGACAGCGTTTTAGGTCCGTTAGCTCTGCTCGGGAAACAGGATGGAATGAGTTTCCTCCTCCCTCCCCTCGGACCTCTGTCCGTGGTCCCACTGCGAGTTGTTTTTTCTCCCTGCTCAAGTATTGTAGTGCCCCTGGACTTTCTTCTCGAACGGGCATGACCCCCCTGGTCTCAAGAGACTGCTTGGTTCCCTCCCAGTTTCATACTCCTTTGGCCCTCGGCAGTGATCGTCTTTTGGACATAGGTTGCAGGATCCCCCTTTTTTGCCGATCGTTCCTTGGCTAGCCCCTTTACGCTCTGCCGGGGAAAACGTTCCGAATGGTCGCTTTCTGCCGATCAGTCCTTTTTTGTTGCATGCGGGACGACGACCCTTTTGCCCAGGCCTCCGGGAATTCTTTTTGCCCGGCGATGACGTCACCTCCTGGGATAGAGTCCAGGTTTTTTTCGTAGCTGTTTTTCTGGTAGGTTTATAGGTAAGCAGGCCTTCCTTGTTTTACAGAACCGTCTATGGCTTTGAGTTTTCGTTCCGTCGGTCTGCAGTTTTCTTGCTTCGTTATGTTCGGGCGATGCCGGTTCGGCCTTGTCCCTCAGCGAAGAACATCTTGTTTGTCAGGGTTTGGACTTTTTCTTGGATTGGTGGGGTGGGGTGACCCAGCACGGCTTTTCCATGGGTTCCCGCTCTTCTCTTCTTTTCCTCCCGTTTTTTTTCAGATCTGTGAGTTTCACCTTTCCGTGTTTTGCGGCACCAAGCCAAACATTAAAATTTCGTTCCCTAAAGCTTCTTGTTCTTTTCTGGAGCGGGCCGGCGGCACAGGAAGCCTCCCAACCCGCGCCCCAGCTGACCGAAATTCCACCCATTTTTAAAGTCGAACTGACAGAGCACGGTTTTTTCCCTGTTACGCACTTACTGATTCCCCCGTAATTTCCTTTCCGACGACAAAGCTCCTTTTTCGCTCGATGACGAGAGGTAGCCTTTCCCTTTTCTTAGTCCGGCCCGTTCAGTGACTTCCTCCTTTCTGACTTCGCACCCTCCCCAAACCCCCCCCCCCACACCAAAAAAACCCAAACCCCACCCCCCCCCCCCACCCCCCCCACCCCCCCACCACCTTCCGCTGTGCACTCTATCTGATCGGCAACTCAACAGTTCCCCTTTCGTTTCAACGAGCATCTTCCCGGCTTTTTTCAAGCCGTAGTGCCTCTATTCCTTCCATTTTCCACACACGTCCCGAGCGGAAGAGGGAAACGATTGTTTCCTGACTTAGCGACCAAGGGCCGGTTGGTGTCCCCTTGCACGCAAGTTCTTTAGCCCTTTGGTCGGCCACTCACCCCCTACTTTCCATGGGAAGGACACCCCTAGATGGTGTTCTGCCTCTTGCTCGCTTTCTTTCGCCTTGGTTTTGCCTGGACAGCCGGGTCCCCAGACGGCATGCTGGCACGCCGCCGCCACAGCGGTGTCGCTCATCGGGGCAACCGAAATTAGGTCACCTGGGTTCCCGTGTCCTTCCTCACTTCGATCCACATGCTCTTACGCGGATTAGCGGCAGACCCCTCCGAATCCCTTAGCCGCCCTCGTCAAAGAAGTAGCCTTACGTCCTTTTCTCCGCGTCCCGAAGCCTGTGTGGCCGCCGCTGACTACTTGCCCTCTCGTGCCCTGAGTATTGGACCTCTCATTAAAGCGGAACCTCCCCATCAAAGATAAATTTTTGCTTTCGGCGAGTGGAGCCCTTAGTGCTCGGATTCCTTAACACCCTTTGATACGGCAAAACACTTGTTTTTTTTTTTTTCGCGGTGCTCACGGAATCTAGAAGGACTTTGTCTAAACGTAGTTCCCTGACAGTTGATTGTCTTTCAAAAGACCTTTATATTTTTTTACTCCCCCTGGAGACTTTTTAGAATCTTCTCCGCGGTATAAGCTGCTCCGGCCGCATCGATGTTCCCCGCCAAAGATTGATCGCGCCGCATTTCCTAGGCCCCCATCCGTGCTCGAAACCCCACCTTCCCCCCCCCGTCCGCCAGCCAAAAGCTTCCTCCCCTGACTGTCTTGCACTTTACTCAGGCAGCTGGATCTAACTGCTCTCTTAGACTTGATCTTCACCCCGCCGGGGTCACTCGTCTTGGGAATCTACCAAATTCAAAAACTGTACAAAAACCACGCCCCTCTCCCTAACATTCCAGTACCCTTCCCTGTTAGGACTTTCTTAGTTCTGGTCCAGAATCACGAATCCCCCCCCTTGCTTCAAGGACTCTTTCTCTCCCTAGTCTTGCAAGCCAGGCAGAAATTGAAGTTTACCCCAGCGGCGACTTTACACGGTCAGGTTCAGTTCTATAGTTCAATGAGACCAGGGTGCCCCTCTTTTACTTTTTTCGCCGGATACTGATCGATCCTTGCCAACAGTTTAAGCCTGAGGTCTTTCTACCAATTCCAGAACTTCGGATAAACTTCAGACCCATGCCTCATCCCTTCAAGCCACCCCCCCCTGTTCCTCACAAACTTTTTCAGACCTCACCTTCGAACCAGTACGATTTACTCCCCCGAATTTTTCCCCCTGAGTGGAGTTCAATCTCCGAAGCGCGCTCTATTTGGGAGGCTCGATTCCATACATATCCTCATTCTCCCCCAGGACCTCCCCCTTCTCTCTCTAAGCCTCTATTCTCGGCTCGATCTTGGGTGTCAACCCTTTTCATCACCAGGCGGCGATTGGTCCTTTCTCCCCTTGCAATCGCTATGAAATCAATCCATCAACGCTCAGACCTTCAGACGATCGTTTCAACTTTTGCACTCTGTTCCGTGCTCACTATGCAAAATTCTCCTACGGATTCTTAACTCGGCTATGTCCCCGCTCGGTTAGCCTCAAACCTCGCGGACAAGTACTTGCCCCCTTTTTTTTTCGCCGAAAACGAGTTCCCTCGGGGAGTATCCACGAACTGGACGGCCTTTTTGTACCCTCCCCCCTGCCCTCGAACGCTATGCTGTCCAACCCCCACAGATTTAAATCTCCTTATTTTTCGAAAGATTTGATTGTTTTAACGATTGTAGCTTTCCCTTCGGTCCCTGTCAATCCAAGACGCTTCCCTCGTCCGTCCCCGGTTCCCGGCCCTGACGAGCGTAAAATCAAAAACATTTCCGTCCCTATGCCCGTATGCCTTTATCATTGGCCTCCCTTTTCCGGTCCACACGACTACGAACATCCTCTTATTTCAGCACCCCAGATTCCCTACTCCGGCCTGCGGACGGGGTAAGTACCTTTTTGGCAATGATCGAGGTCCCCTACCCCGGACCTTCCCCTCTTGAAAGTTTCTGTTGGCTTCCTTCCGTCTTTTTCAGTCCCGGGGCCAAGATTTTTGGTGCCGACATCAGACCCGTCTCCCCGGTCCAGTACTTGGTCTCGTAGCGTTTGGGTTCTTTTGGGTTCCCCTGGCCATGAGGTCTCCACTCTTGACCCTGGTTCCGTCGGAGGTAAGGTTGGGGGCGGAACCCGATATGCCTCCTCGCCTGATCCCCAGGTCGCCTTCAGGAAAGGTTCTCCTGCCGTTTTCTTCCTTGCGTGTTTTTTCATTTGCGCCCGACTGAGGATCGCCCCTAAGAGTCTAAATTGTCCGGTCCCGGTGCTCTCCACGGTCTCCCAGAGAGACTCCTCTTGAGCATCCGACTCGTTGGTTTAACGAAGTTACATGTCCGCAGGTTCCCCCCTCCCTACCTGCAAAAGAGTTTCTCGATTAGACGTCAGTCCAACGTCCCTTTCCTGGGGCCCGCCGAACACAGTATAGACCTCCGCCGCTGCAGTCCTCCCTTTCTTCCAGAAGGAGTCAAGGTTTTCTCTAGTGTTCTGTGAATAGATGAGAAGGCATTGGATCCTCTTTTTTTTTTTTCCCACCGGTACTCATGTATTCTCTTCACCTTGGAGCTAAATCGCGTCGATCTGCACGGTCCTTAGTCAGGGTCTCTTTCCGAGAGTTCTCTCCCTTGGCTTCGCTAAACGGTCGCGGTATTCTCCTCCGCCACATCCATTTGTACCGGTTCTAGAGGTGACTCCAATGCTCTTTGGTTGGCCTTTGTCTCTGAACCCACTATGCTTACCCGAGCCTTTCCTCGACTACCCCAGGGTTCTCCCTTATTCTGGTGTAGAAGTGGTTCTGAACCCCTTTCCCACGTTACTTACCTGCAGTTCCGTTTTTCCTCTCCGAGATTTTTGCGCGTCCCTATTCTCTCCGACCCGTGTGTTGTTGAGCTATTCTGGACCCCTTAGTGACCTCTTCGTGTCCTTCCTCTTCTTTCGCCTTTTCATTTTTTTTTTAGACACTGCTTGAACTATGGTGCCCTACCGGGTTCCCTATCGGCTTTTACCCCTTCCTCGAATGTAAGCAGACCCACGAGCCCTGCAGTCTTGCGACAATGCCTTGTGTCTCGAGTACCCCCTACCAGACCTTTCCGTTTTTCGGTATTTTACGCCGTACTTTGCCCGGGCGACTTAATGCCACCCTCCCCAACCTCCACCCCCCCCCCACTTCTTCCCCACCCCCCACACCTCTCACCCCACCCTCCTCCTTCAAACTTTTCCACCCACTCCCACCGTCCACTGACCCCGTACCCTCCCGACCTCCTCCCCCAACCAAGTATTACACCCACCCCATCCCTCCCCACTCCTCTTTTCCCAACCTCTACCCCCCCACTCAACCACCCCCCCCCCTTTACCTCCCCCCTTCTTTCCATCTCCCCCCCCACCCCAACCTACACTCCCCCTCCGCCCCCCTACCTCCAAAATCAACAACCCCCCTCCCTCCCGCCCCCTGCCCTCCCTTTCTGCCTCCACCCCCCCTATCTTCCCCTTCCTCGCACGTTCCCCTCTCTCTTCCCCCCATCGGCCCCCACCGCCCTCTTCCATACCTACTGCTCCTTTCTCCCCCCCACTCTCCCCCACCCATCACCCCCCTCCAGCTTTACCTTCCTATTTCCCCTGCTTACCACCCCCCACCCTACCCCTCTTTCACCCCTCCGCCCCCCTCGTACCCTCAGCTCCCCCTTTTACCTCTATTTCCTTTCCCCCCTCGCCATCCCCTCCCCCCATCCCCCCCCCCATTGCTAGCCAACGCGCTGTGCGCCTTAAGCTGTTACGAACGAGCGTAGAGTCTCCTCGATTTCCTCGGCCAAGGTGCCCCCGACATGCAGGCCTGCATGACCCCTTTCCGGTCGACCACCGCGGCGCTAGCTTCTCCTACTTAGAATCTATCCTTTGCCGCCTTACGGGGTCCCTCCTTTCTTGCTCGGACAAGAGGTTTTTGGTGGTCTCCCTTTTTCGTCGGGCAACAAGGCTTGGAGTTGGACGTTAAGGAAGTCTAGCGAGGCACGATCTTCATAGTTACTTCTTGCGGAGGACCGTCAGTACCAGCGAGGCCCGGATGAGACCAGACATCTGATGGGCTTGTGGACCTATCTGTAAGAAGATTCCCGTGCTCGAAGATTTTTTCTCATAGGATCCGCGCCGTCTCTACCTCCCATATTCCTCCGGCGGATCCAAGGACGGCGGACCGTCCATATACTTTCGGAATTTCAGGTAGTTTGCGCCCCCCCTCGTCCAAGTCCCTCACTTGTCCAGACAGAAAGGTTCAAAGATACCCGAAAGTACCCTTGCCTGTTCCGCCACCTAAAAAAGCCTTCCCTCTAAATTCATGTCGGCTCTTTTCTTTTATTTGTCCCTTCCCGTAGAAGAGATTTGTGTTGTTACGCCCACGTCCGGAGGTCAGTTATGTAGGGCATACTTTTTGAGTAGTGTCTGTTTTCTGGCTAGAGAATTGGAATTGCCTGGTTAACGGCAAACTGTCTTCATTGCCACGGTTTTGCGTAGTTACGAGGAAGTAGTATTGTTTTACCGAGTCTGGCAGTTTAAGGCTGGGACGGACAACCGAACTCTTTTTTTAGAGTCTGGATTCCTCCGCCTTATTTTTTTTTTTCTTTCGTCTCGAGAATTGCTTTACCGGGGAAGTCCCTTTTCGCATTCTTCGTGTTTTATTCCTTTTCTCGGGAGATGTACACTCTGCACTCGCACTTTTTATACCTTTCTTTAAAAGTTTTTACTGCTATACATTTTTTCGCGTCTGTTTTTTTCTCTACCAAAGAGGTGCAGGTAGTTAGGGATACCTCACTTGGTTGTCGGCCGGAACCCCGCGAGTGCTTTATCTTTTTCGTCGGCCGTTGTGTCCACGAGGTACCAGTTAGCGGATTACAGACTCAAGTAGCGTTGAATTTTCTCTCGGGCCTCTTTTTTAAGATCACCGGTTTCATTCTTCTCTTTTGATCCGCTATCTTCATCTTCTCCTTCCGCTCTACTTGACGATGGTGAATGCTTTCCGACACCATCCGATCGAGCCTTGGAGAGGTCGGCAGTTTTCCGATCGAGAATCCCTGTTTTGCCTGATTTATGAAATATTAGTTCTAAGATCAAGCCGGTCCCGCATCACCTTAGCGATGTATATGAATCAATCCAGAGGGTTCCAAATTCTGATCCCCTCTCTGTGTGCCTTTCCCCCTCTTATCCTTCCGGAGGGAAATGGGCCGAGCCCATTCTTCGTAGCCTTTTTGCTGCCATGTTCTTTCCCCAATGAGGCGTCTTCCTTTTTTCCAGCCTTCGAATTTGGTCTGCTCCAGTCTAGGAAGTAAAATGTTCGGGCCCTGGGGCTCTGGCATTCTCGCCCCCTTTCTGTACCGGTATATCCCTGTGTCCTTTCCCTGGATAGCCTTTCTCTTCAGTTATAGCCCTCGTGTTAATGATATGCCATGGGGTTTTTTTGTCATTTAGTACTCTCCTTGAGCAATAATTGACCGGACCACTGTACTTCAGTTAGTGGGATGTTAGTTGTTTGGTTTTTAAATTTAAGGGTTTCCTTCCCCCCTTATCTCGGTTTCCAAGTTCTCGACTGCATTTGATAGATCCCTCCGAGCATGTACCATGTCAATAACTTATGCCGCGGCGGCTTTTTCTTCTTTCCTGACATGTTTTTCCGGGTCTTATCTTCCTTTTTCTTACTGCTAGATGTACCCAAGCGTTTGGTTGCCTCTTTCCCTCTCGTACTCTCCTCTACTTTGGTCAAGCTATTTATCTGCCAGGTCTCCGTGTGTCGTCCCTCATCGCAACTTTGAGGTGTTGGAGTCATCGAAAAGAAGGTCCCGGTTCAGGCTGTCTTCTTTAACGGAAGAGGCCGACGTTTTTTTTCCCCGCTCATTTTTCCTCTGACTCCTAGGAAAGCGTCTCGCCTCTCACGGTGAGTTTCTTCTTTGATGGGAGTGGTAAGCTTATTGAAATCTGTGTACACTACTTCTTTTTCTTGCACTATTCTGACGTTCGCCTTCTTCCAAATTCTGCGTTGTAATCCCCTCCTTGCTTCTCGACCCCCCTCCGTCTTGTCTCTGAGGGCTAGTCGACTTCTCCTGCTACATCCGACTTCCGTACGAGAAGTGAACCCTGCACCAAGGTCCGCGCAAAGTCCGATGTCTAGGTCCCTTTGGCGAGAACCTTTGGCGGCGGCCTAATAATGTCCTTCCTTTTACCCGTTGGCCGTCCGCCTTCGTCTACACGCCGATGGGCGATCAGGGAAACCCAGTTGTGTGACTCCCTCTTCTAGTAGGTTTTTCCACTTACGGGCCGAACGGGCTGCCGGCTTCTCTCTCCTGACGGCCTTGGTCAAGCTA
>Ga0179593_1531293_pt1 | contig 21156 bp, 23 predicted proteins | sample CZODoug2_1_08_16_FD_185931 | JGI IMG/M metagenome (GOLD analysis project Ga0179593, IMG submission 185931) | Vadose zone soil fungal communities from Angelo Coast Range Reserve, California, USA - CZODoug2_1_08_16fungal (PacBio error correction) | ecosystem: Environmental > Terrestrial > Soil >... | reverse complement strand
CTTCTGAAGGCTCCTCGGACCTTTCCCCTGGCCCTCTGACCGAATGGAAACTGCTCTCCCTCCCCTCATTCGCGGTTATGTTTCTCATGGAGTATTGTTTTTCCCTTTTCCTTAGCTGAGCTGCCCCCTCCCTAAGATTCTTTACGGCTAATGTTTCCTGAGGACCCCTCGCCCCATCTGACTAATTGAAAAATCTCCCTTCCTCCGATGATTCCGCGCCCCCTAGACTTCTAGATGCCTCCCTCCTTTATAATACTCCCTTGTGTTTTTGGAGTCTTTCAGGTTTGGATCCGCCTCTCGAATCCCACGTAAGCCCATCGGATTTTGGTCAGTAGGGAAGAGGCTTGTGGCAGCTCCCCTTTTTCTCTATGCTCCCATCATGAAGATCCGAAGGCTCTCCTCACTGAAGGCGATTCCCCTCCAGGAGGAATGTCCCCCCCTCTCAGTTTCTTCGCCCCTACTTTCTTTGTTCGGCAATTAAGCCTGCGCACCTGCAGATCCGAGCCTAAGAGGAGAATCTTCCTCAGGAAATCCCTTAACTGTCTACTTCTAACCTCCCATTCATGCCCCCATGCTTTACCAACTCAAACTATTTCCTGAGATCACAAATTCAGTTCCTTCTTTCCTCTTCAAGAGACTCCGCAGTTTTTTTTATTCCTCCCGCCTTCATGTGACCGAATTCGGGGCCTCCACCATCCCATTTCTCGTCGGTTTTTCTTTAAAGGATTTGAAGTGGTCTTTTCTCGAGGGTTCCTTCTTCGGGCGCTTTCCGATAAGATGCCCTATCAAGGATTCTCTTTTCCCTTCCTTCAAAATTTTAGCAACGCTTCTAGCTTTTTTTTTCTTTCTTCCCCAAGTCTTGACAACTCCTTAGTAGATGGGATCATGTACTCCCTTCCCCCAAATATTCAGTCGTCTTTCCCCTCTTTCATAGACGTTCTCCTAGGTGATTTCTTACCTGCTCGGGTTCCTTTAAGGCTTTTCTCCCGGAAGAGCTCTCTCCCTCCTCTTGATGTAGACTGGTGACGGATATAGATTTCGTTCGTGAGGAACCTGGTCACAGAAATCTTTTTCTCCGGTGCAGATATTTCTTCTCAGCAGGTTCTTCCCGAAGAGGTCTCGGTTCTCCGGCTTTTTGGTCATCTGGGTTAATTTAGTAGTTTTTTGGAAGTGCATGCCATATCCCTCCTGAGAATTTTCACAGCGTCTATGCCCTGCTCTGATTTACAAGTTCAAATCGTGTTTCCTTTTTCTTAGGCCCTTCCACAAGTCCTTCTTTTTCTTTTCAACAGCATAAAGTAGCTCTCTTGGGTCTGCGCTCCCCAAAAAAGAAATTGGTCACTCATTTTAAAACAGTCCCCCCTCCCTCCCCTCCCCTTCCAGAACGTCGCTTTCGAAGCCTTAACCCCCTCCTTCTTGGTCTCTTTCCGGGCGGGAAGGGTAATCTGTTTTCTTTTTTTTACTGAGGTACTTTCCTTTGTCCCTCTCTGGAAGCCCTTCTTCTTGGATTCTTCCTTTCAAGACAGATACACGTGTTGAGTTACCCGCCTCTTTGTTGAGAATTAGGGTTCTATACTGAAAGACTCCTTCTCCTCGGGAAGGAGTTACCTCCTCCCCTTTTCCATGCGCCATTTTTTTTCTTCGGAGCCTTTTAATATCCTTCAAAAGCAACGCTTACAACCCATCTCTTTTAAGAATACTTAAGTTTGTGGTTGTTGCTATTTTTTTCTCCCCCTTCCCCTTTGATCTTTTCCTTCTTTTGGTCGAATAGAACCTCTTTTTCTTCCCCGGAAGTTTCGGGTTCCAGGGCCTTCCTAATGTGTCCCCCCCCCTTTCTTTCTTTTTTCCCCTTATGCGTCATTGTACGAAACCTAGGCGCCACCCCTTCCCCCTCCGGCAAAGTTCCGCCCTTTGTAAGCTCTCCCTCCCCCCCCCCTCTTCCTTGGTCCTTTTGCCTTAGCCTATTTCCAAGGCCCCTCTTCCCTTTAACCACCTCCCCTCACATAACTCCAGTGTAAATTCATCCCGGACGTAATGAATTTTGGCAGAATCTTTTTCCCTTGAAGACTTGTGAGTCTCTTTTTGGACCATGTTTGCAATTCTGTTTGAGACTGACAAATTCCTGCAGACTCTGTGTCTTGACTTTCTGATGGTTCCTGCCCCGCGCATGGCGGCGCATTATCCCTTAGAATGGACGAGTCCTTTCCCCCAGCTTCACCACCGCGGCATGTTTTTTCCCGTTGATAGGATTTCCTCCAAATTTTTTTATTTTCAAGTTTTTCTCCGATCCTAGGAATGTTCCTCTCGACGGTGAGACCTCCAGACGGCTTAGACGTTTAGAGACCCCAGGACGCCAATTTTTCCCGTTCACCTTTCTACCACTTGCGCATCGTATTTTCCTTCCCTTCTAATTTCCTGCTTCTTTTACATCTCGACTTCGTGCTCTGCGCTGCTCCCCCCCTTTCCCTCTTCTCACGTCTTTTCGGGCTTTTCTTTATTTCCAGCGGCTTCTGATCGATTGAAGGCTTACGACCTTAACCTCCCCTGCTGTGGGATCAGCCCAGCTTTTTTTTTTTCACTTGAGCTACCAAGCTGAGTGGCGTTAATTTCATTACTGCGTGTGGATCCCTTCCTGATGAGACTAATCTTTTCTGGAAGAGCATCCCTGACTAAACCTATTAACATAGGACTTGCAGACCCCTCTATCAACTGCGCGCGTTTCCCCACCTTAGGTCTCCCAAGGATGGTTTTTCTCAGGAATTCCCGAAGGCCCCTTTTTCCATAAGCACAAGTCATTTCGGGGTCTACAGCAGGTAACCTTCCTTTTGAAAGAGAACCTTTCTTTTGAGTTTTCCCTTCTTTGGACCCGTTTCGTGATATTCCTTCCCCTTTAGTCTTTTCAAGGGACGCTTGAGTGACACTGAGAGATTGAGCACCTAGAATATTATGGATTTTCAGAGTAACCCCTAACTGGCCTTTTTTTCCGCAAGAATTGACTGCTTTAAATCGAAGGTGATGTCTAGGGACTTCCTAGTTTGCGCTGAACCTCAGCCCCCCGGACGCCTTGAGGCCCTCTTATCTCCCCCTCGACAAAGCTTTGATAGAAGACTTAGACCATTTGAAGAGCTTCTTTTCTTCGTCTCCATGATCTCCTTTTCCTTGGAGAGCTTCCCCCAAGTTTTTTTATATTTCTATCGAGAGTCTATGGCAGGTTTTTCGTATCCGAGGCCTTCTTCTTAAGACTCCCTGAGTAGTCTCGCTCAGATCTTTTTCGGATTTGGCCCATCAACCTCTTTTGGCTCTTCTGCCCCTTTAAATCTTCCCCCTCTGTAGTTTTTTTCGCCTTGTGAAGCGCCTTTTTTCGTCCGAGACCCCTTTTTTTTTCTGTCCAGTAACCCTCCCGTGGTGCGTCCCCCCTGTTCCTGGTTGGACCCCTTTTCTCCTCGCCTGCCGCGCTTTTCGCCCGACGGCGTTTTTTCCAGCCCAAAGGTTCTTTCCCAAGCCCCTCCGCTCCTCACCCCCCATTCAATAATCCAAGAGCAATAGGCTCCCCCTTCTCCATCAGTTCTTCTCGTGGCCCTTTCGTAGCCTTTTCTGCAGTCTCTTTCCTTACTGCGCGTCCCTTTCGATTACAAGTTCCTTTCCTGACTCCTGAAGGACGTTTCCCCTCGGACCAATAGATGGAGCCGGGAAGGAACCTCTGGTGGACTTTTGTTCTGCTACCCGAGCTTCCGGTGGAGCTTGAGAGGCCCTCTTTCAGCGCGAAGTACGGTCCCTTTTAGAGTTTTCCTTGAAATTCCCTGACCCTTTGGCCTCCTTTTCTCTTGCTAGGTTCATTGATAATTTTCAGTTGGCTTCTCCTTCGTCCCTGTCAGACGTTAAAACCTATAAAGCGACTTTCAACAGCTTTGTGATTTCCGAACGAGGCTTTTTCCCTAGCATTATGGAAGTGCTCCTCGATTGCTCCTCCCTTTGATTTTCCGATTTTTTTTTCCCTTTGCCGCCAATGGTCTGTTGAGACAAGTTTTTAATGGAAATCTTGAGCGGGCCCCCCCATTCCCTGCCCCAGAAGCTTTTCTTCTCAAGTCAACTGTCTCAATCCCCGGCGTTTGTATATAGCGTCGGGACCTTGAATCGTTTCTTTGGCAGTTTTCTCTTTCCCCAAAACTTTTTCCCCTCGAGTGGTGAAGTTTGGCCCTGCGCCCCCCCCCCTTCGAGTGACCTTTCGGAGAAACAGCGGAAGCCCCTCCCTTTGAACAACCCCGCTAGTGCGCTGCAGGAAATTGTCCCACTTTAGTTTCCTCCCCTGACCTTTCCATTACGACCCGACTGAGCTCTTTGTAAGCGGCGCCCCCTCCCCCGGGTTAGTAATGGAATTTCTGTTTTTCTACTGGTAATTGGCTCTTTCCTGTGGAATAGTCTTATTACTGCGTTTTCGGACTTTCCTTGGATCTGGCGGCAGAATTGTCCCCCGCAGATTGGATTTTCGGCTTCCCCCAGAGTAAGTTAACCTATCCCCTTTTTCTCGAAGAGCCATTCCTTCCGCCTTCTTTTTCTAGGGCCCCTTTCGGAGGACACCATGACAACGTTCCTTCTCCCTGTGAAATATATGACGGCCCTTTTTTACTCACCTGTAGGTTTTCCCTTCCTCCCCATTCGTCCCAAGTTCGATCCCCGAGCACCCCATCTCTCTATCCTTTTTGAGCTTCTTTTATCTTTTTCAGAGGTCGTTGACCCTTGGGTAGCCATCTCCCCAAACACAAATTTTTTTTTTCTCATTAGCAGGACGACTTTGAACCAGGTGAACTTCCTTTTTTCTCCTCAATCTTCGAGGTTTTTCTGTCAAGACCTCCTTTCCTTAGCTTTTTTTTTGAAGCTGGGTCAGCGCTCCGCCGTTAAATCTTCTGTTTGCCGAGTCTTTTCCTATTCAGGTATTTCCCCCGAGATAAGTCCTCCCCCCCCGATTCCCTAGGGAAAGGCCCCCCCACCCCCCCCCCCCAACAAAACAAACCCCAACAAACCCCAAACCAAAAAACCACCCCCCCCCCCCCACCAAAACCCCCCACACCCACCCCCCCCCAAAACCCCACCCCCCAACCAAAAACCAACCCCCCACCCAACCCCAAAAAAAACCCCCCCCCACACCCCCCCCAACCCCCCCCCCCCCCCCCCACCCCCCAAACCCCCCCCCCCCCACCCCCCCCCACACCCCCCCCCCCACAAACCCCCCCCCCCCCCCCAAACCCACCCCCCAACCCAAACCCCCCCCCCCCCCACCCCACCCCCCCCCCCCCCCCCCCCCCCCCCCACCCCCCCCCCCCCCCCCCCCACCCCACAGGAAATGATTCCTTTATTTTCTTCCTTTTTCCTTCTGGGAGGATGTCGGACCGATCAGTCGAGGGAAAAGGTGCGGGTTTGCGGTCCCTGTCCTTTTTTCCCTTCGAGGGACTTTTTTGCGGGATTTCTTTTCCTGACGATTTTCCACGAGCATCCCTGCGCACTTTTTTTTTTTTCTCTGCACCACGCCGTTTCGACCTTAGTGAAGAGTTGATAGGAGAGGCCCCCCCCCCCCCAGATTCCCCCCCTCTCTCACTGGCCGCGACCCTCCTAGGTCAGGACTTACCCTCTTTTTTTTTTTTTTTTTTCAGACGGCTTTTCCTTGGCGGCTTGCACCCCCCCTCCTCCAATGGATTTTCCCTACTAAGAACCCTTCTCACTGCAATTATGCGCTTTTTTCTTCTGAAGCTTCGACATCCTCATCTTCGCGCTCTCCAAGCGGCATTCTTTCCGTGTTTCTCGTTTTTCCTCGCTTCCCCCCGTTTTGCCATCGGTGATGCTATGCCCGCTGTAGCTTCATCGACCGTCTTAAATGCCCTTCCTCTCGGGCGCCCCTTTCCGCAACTCTAGTCCTTCCAAGTTTTCCCGCGCTTGTTTTTTGTCGTTCCCCCGGTATCTTTCTTTTCCTTTTAGTATTCTGATAGCTTTTCTGCACCAAGGACTCCGTGCTTTTCTAAGTAAGAGATAACTTCCACCCATCGACTGCCCGCTCCTGACCTGCCTCTTTCCCCACCCCCCCCCCCCCCCCCTTCCTTCCCTGAACACGGCTGGATGCTTGCTCCCTCAGAAAAAGAGGAAGCCTGAACGGACTTCCAAGGCTTTCCCCTTCCCGACCGAGGACTCTTCCCCCTTTGAATGTTTCCTTTCGTTTTCTTTCTAACCCGATGGTTTCGTGTGAACTTCTTCTTGACTCGGTTCGATTCTTCGCAGCAGTCTCTCCGTGTCTCCATAGCCGCTTTTCTTTTTTTTTATCTCTGCTTTTTACCGACCCCTTTCCTCCTTCCCTAAACTCCATTATCCTCTATGGAGGATTTTTTTTTTTTGCAGATGCACCAGTTCAAGTCCCTTGAGTTTCGTAATGCTGACGTCCCCCCCTCTTCCGCGGTTGGACGTTCCCCCCCCCCCGCGTTCATGAGTCGTCTTCAAAAAGTTTTCTGTAGCTGCCGGGCTACGTTTCTCCTCACAGGAAAATCTCTTTTGTCCTCAATCCTTTTTTTTTTGTTTGCTTCTTCTTCGGTTCTCTTTTTTTTTCTCAATGATATACTTTCATCAGGATTCTTTCTTGGCTTATTTGGCCAACTCAAAGACGGTGGTTCTCCTGTTATCTTTCAAGAATGACTTCTTTAAAGAGTGTTGTCATCTCGACCATACTCCTTCTGAATGGTCTCCCGGCGCGTGAACTTTGACCGCGTAGAAGGAGTCGGTTGGGTTAAGAATCTCCCCCCTCCCCCCCCCTCCTTGCGAGGAGATCCCTTTTTTCGCCCTCTCAAAAAGTTCCAGCTCCCCTTTCCACCCCAGATCCTCCCAAGAAGCTTCCCCTGCCCCCCAAGAACCCTTCTTCCCCCAGAATACCTTCTCTAGGACTATTCACCTTTTCCCTCCTGTAGATTTTTTTTTTGTTCTAAGTTATGGTGGGACGAGTTGAGGACGTAAGGTTTATTACTTTCCTAGATCCCCTTCCCTCCGTTCATGCGGGAATCTTTTGGTGATCTTTTTTTTTACGGGAAGATGTGTGGCACTCAATGGATTCTTTTTCTCCCCACTCCGCGGGTAGTCTTTCAGGATGTCTGGACCTCCCTTTTTATTCCCTTAATAGTTTATCCCTGAATGTGACCCCCCAACCCCTTGAAAGCCCCCCTCTTGGTTCCGCCTGCTTGCTTCCTGAATAGTGTGATTTTTCCTCGGAGATCTACAACCTCCGAAGTCCCATAGCTCAAAGAAGACTTTCAAATGTTTTCTTCAGGAGATCCCTTTAGGGAGACCCTCAATATGATTCCCGGAAGAGCTCACGTTGTGAGATTAATCAGGATGATGAGGGTATCCTGAGAACGCCCGCCCTGTGCCTTTTTATGCCCCGAACCCTCCGCACGATTTGACCTCCCCCCCTTCAGAAGCAGTTGACCTCGCATCCCCCCTCCTCCTATGAAGTAATCTTTCCCCTCGCCGTGGTACTCCTAGTTTTTGGTTCCCCGGACGCCCCTAGCCTCTTTTTCAACTCGGCCTTGGAAAGCATTCTTTTTTCCCCTAAGAGACCTTCCTATATTGCCCTCCTTTTTTTTTTTTTTGAGCGTCTGGTTTTTTTTTCTCCCGGAATCTGTTTTTCCTTTTTCCAACGCCCTCATTTTCCAGCATTTTCCCCTCCCAGAACGTACCCCTCCTCAGGCACATCGATTTTCTTGCAGATGTCCCCTCCTAACAGGTTCTTCCCTTTGTGCAGTTTCATTGGCTATTTTTTCCCTGTTTTCCCCCCTCGTCCTGCGGTCTTTGTCTCTCTTTTGAAAGGTAATCTCTCTTTCCGAGGCAAAGTCCTCTTGGATAGCTTTCCAGTTAATTTCCGAGTTGATCTTTTTTTTTCCTTCTCAACGACGACGGACTTTTTCCTCCTCGGGAGGAGGACCCCTTACCTTTGTTACCAATCTCCCCCTGGAAATATTCTTCCCCCGGGAGCCTTTGTTTCCCTTTTCTTTTCGAACCTTCCCCCCTTCTTTCTACAACCCCCCATCTATATAGTTCCCCCCTCCTCAGTTGTTGTTTTCCCTTCTTTTGTTTTTTTGTAGAACCTTCGAACAGGAGGTTTTCTCCTTCGAGTTTTCTGCAGCTTTTTTTCTTTTTCCCAGGTGCCCCCTTTTTTCGAGGCGGGTTCCTCCGTCTGTCGTCCCACTAGGCGCCTCTTTTTTTTCTGCAACTGGTGTATAGCTCCTTCTTTTCATCGAGAGAAGCCCGCGGACCCTATATTTCCGAAATGGAACAGATATGACCCTTCCCACCGAGCCAATGTCTGCCCGAAGAAATTTCCTACAGTTATTTCCGCTGAGCCGGTCCAGAGGCTGTCGGATTTTTTTTTCACAACAATCGGTGCCAAGGTTTCTTTTTTTCCCCTGAAAATTCCTCTAAAGTGAGGCCGGACCTTTTGTTTCTTTTTTCTCCTGCCCAGGCCTCCTTTTCGCGGGCCCCCTCTTTTCCCCCCGTTCAAGGGCAGCTTTAGTCGCTGCTTGCCCCAAGAAGGACCCTTTTTTTTTGAGGTGATTTTTCGAAGCTCCCCCCCCACGATTCTTTTTCTTCCCGATGACCACCAGTGTTTTTCCACAGACCTTTCTTCCTTAATCGAACTTTTTCCCTCCTTCCCCTCGTTACAGGCCTCTTTCGTGGCTGAGCTCGGCTGTGCTCTCCCTTGAGTCCCCCCCCCCCCTTCAAAGATCAATGGATCCCCCCCTTTTCTTTAGAGAACTTTAGCTCTAGTCCTGTGGGGACGCTCGCTCTTCTTTTATTTTGACGATTCCCCTCTCCGGTTAGGCTTTTTACAGAAACCCTTCTGTTGAGGAGTCTTCCCCTTTGCATAGAAACTTTCTCAATCCTCCCTCAGTTCTTTTGAGGAGATAATCTTACAATGCAGAGATTTCGTAAACTTCCCCCCTTCTTCACTTCCTCTTCTCGTGACCCCCCCTCTACTGCGTGGCGGGCAAGTATGACTATGCGAAGTGATTTTCTTCCCCTCCTCACTTCGCCCCCCTCCCTCCATAATCTCTCAGACTCTCCCCAACCCCCCCTCATTGAAAGTCACTCGAGCCTCTCGAGTGGCTAGTTTAATTCTTTTTGAAGCCCCCCCGGTGCAGACTTGCCGCCAAACGGCGGCTCCACCGTCTTTTTCCCTTTCCTCGACACCCCGATGTTTTAGTTTATGAACGCAATTTGTGTGTGGATGAGGGATATGTTCTTTTAGCTGCCCTCTTCAGATTTAAGAGATGCTCTCGCTTTTTTTGAGGTCTCCTTCTTTCCTTGGCTACTCTTTCCAGTCCAGGAAAATGTTCAACTTCCGCGCAAGACTTAGCGCTTTTTCCTGTCGGCTGGATAGGTTTTTCTGTAAAAGATCTTATAGTCCTGGCCTGCCAATCCCCTTTTCCCTACGAGAATTTTCTCTTCTTTCCAACCAGTCCGACGCTGAGTATCTTCTCATTCCTTCCCTGGCGGACGTTTCCTTCTAGCCAAACGAATTCCCTACGTGTTGTTTTCCTTGGTGGCTTTTTTCCCCCCCCTGCCAGAGGCCTTTCCCCCCTCTTTCCTATAGGAATCTTCTTATTCGAAGACCCTTCTTTTTCCTCCTCCACAGATCGTTTTATTGACTCTCCCTCTCCCTTGAAGATTTTTTTTTCCCAGAGACTTCTCCATACTCCTTATGTAAAGTCAACAGTTTTCCTGCCGGGATGCGGTCCTTGTTGTCTTTTTTGAATTTTCCATTCCGAGGACCTTCCTTCTTCGCCTGATTGGCGGATTCCTAAGCAGGCGGCCACAGCCGCCTCTCTTGGAGTCACCGGCCCAGAACTCCATATCCACCTCCTCTCCCCTCCTCAAAAGAGTCTGCGCCCTTCAATTGTGACTCGCGGGTCCGAAGTGGCTCTTCTTTGGCTGCCATTACCTGGTGTCATTCCGAAGACTCTAAATACGTTTTTTACATATGGAAGCTTCCCCCCTCGCGAGTCCTTTCCGGCTATGGTGGTTGAAAAGTGGATCACGGCATTTGACCCGCCGCGTAGCGTGGTTTTTTTCCTTCCCTGGACCCTTAGATCGAGTCTCCCTTTTCTCCCCCGTCATGTCAAAGACCTTTATCCTTCAAGTCCTTTTTTGGTTAAGACGTTTCTGCTTATACTCCTTGCAACGCCTCTAGATGTCTCCCCTTCCGAGTACCCCCTCGCCATGTAGATGTTTGAAGAGTCCAGTAGCGGTTCCCCCCGGTGAGTTGCCCCCTCAAGAAAAAGTTTCTACAAAGAAAATTTGTGAAGTGATCATTTCACGAGGAGATCCTCACCAGCTGTAGTATATTGTTTATCCCTATCTGTGTCGGCTTTTTTCTGATGAACTCCCTTAGATTTGCAGATCCCCGTACTCCTCTCTAAGCTTCACGCATACCTCGAATTCTTCCCTTATTCCTTCATTCCGCGAGGTCCTTCTCTTTGTAGATGGTTGGCGCACGTTTCGAACTAATAGTTCCCCCTCTAAGGATCTCCTTAGAATTATATCTTTCAGGCGGCGTATCTCCCTTTTTTTGAAGTTTCCCCGCCATCAGACTTTCCAAGCTTCCCCTAGGCTCATTTCTGTTCGGCAAACAAAGAATGGGACAGCCCTTTGTGAAAATTTACGTATCCCTCGTTCCTCCCCAAGGTAGTTTCCTTCGCATTTCATCTTTATATGGTGTATGGTAATAGGGTCCGGGATATTTCTTCTTCTTTGGCCTCGGATTTCCGAGAGACCCTTAAAACTTTTGACTCTCTCCTAGGGGCTTCGGGTCGGACGACTTAAGGAACCGACTCCCTTTTTTCTTATTTTACATGACTTGGAACTTTTTTCGGAAGCAACCCCTCTCTTTGTTAGTCTTCTCTCGTTACTACCTTTACCTGAGCAACGGCCCAAAAAATCTATATATTTTCCCCTTTTTGTTTTGAGACTTTTTCCCGCGTGAAACCGATGGAGTACTTCTCTTCTGATCCTCATCCTCTTTTTCTCGGACCCCCTTTCCCTTCCTTCGTTCTTTGTTCCTTACTTCCCTTTGAGGAGTTATTATTCTTTTCCCTCCCCGGTCCAACAAGAGGCTTGATCAACGTGTGATATCCCCCTTTTTCCTCTTGGTAACAAGAGCTCCCGAGCCTTTCTTAACCTTCCCTGACTTACAGTCCCCACCCCCCTCCCACAGAGCCTTCTCCCACGACCTCCCTTTTTTTGTAAACTTCTGAGGGGTGTTTTTCGTTTTCCCCCTTAACCATCTCAACCGGCTTTTTTTGGACTGAACTCCCCGCAAAAGTCTTTTGGGGAAAGGGGATGCGACCACGGCCTTCTTCGCCTGTGCGGCTATGGATCCTTGATTTTCTTTTCTCGTAGCGGCAAGCTGCCACCCCTGCAGCTTTAGATATTTCAGGAGATTCACCCCCGAACTTTTCCCCTCCTATGACCCCTCTCCAAGTTTTCCTCTTCCTGCATAGCTTTTTCCTTACAAGATTTTTGTCAGACTTCAAGGTCTCCTCTGTTGGCTTTTTCCCCTGCGGACTACTGGTCCTGCAACCCTATATTTGCAGCTGTTTTTTCTCTCATGACTTTGACATCACCTTTGAGATCATTGCTGGATTCCTTTATCTTTTTCCCGGCGTGAGTCCCTAACAACATTCTTGCTGATCATTAGACTTTCCCTTCCCTCCCTTATCGAAGAGGATTCGCCCCAATGATCTTTCCAAGAGAAACTTTTTTGAGGGTCCCGGGTGCTTTCCCTCCGCCTCGACTTTCTGCTATGATAGGTCACTCGCACCCCAACGTCGGGTCCTCTAACCCCCCCCCCTTGCCCCCTTTTCAGCTCGTTTTGCACACGATCTTTTTCTTTGAACGGCTGGAAGGTCTAGTTTCTTACCCGAGTACAGGAGGCAGGACCCTCTGCTAACTCTCTTCAGCTCCTTCGTTGGATATGTCCTTGGGTGGGAATGAGGATAGGAATCGCCCTTTTTCAGACTGATTGACCCTGATGATCCCCCCCCCCCCCCCTTTTTAACCCTTTCCCCTTTCGCTATCTTAGGATTTCTCCTGCCCTCAGTTTTTGTTAAAGGAGGTGATTTTTTCTGGATCGGTCCTTCCTGTAACCTTCAGACTCTCTTAATTCAACAATTAATCCGCCAACGCGTTGTCCTCATCGTCGTCTCAGAAGGATGAAGGCTTCTGTCAACGTGTTCCCCTATCCACTTTTCTTTTCCTACTCCTTTCTTTTTGTATCCCCTGTTTTTACAGTCAAGTAGCTTCGAAGCTCCCTTTTCTTCTTCAAGGCCTCTAAGATTTCCTCAGCCCCCCGTTCCATTGCCGTAGAAGTTCATGCCGTATAACCTTGAAAAGATTTATATCAAGAGACCCTAAAAGCCCCCTCCTTCTTTCCTCACAATTTTTTCCGACTGGATAGTCGGCCTGAAGAAGTCTTCCCTACGAGGCGCGACATCAAAAAGCGCTGCGCTCGCTTGACCACTAATTTTCTTTCCCCATTTACCAAGAGACTTTTTTTTTAACAAATTCTGTAACCTTTTAGGAAGTCCTCCTTGGTTTCAGGCTCCCTCTTTTTCAATTGAGCTGAACTGCCCCTTAACCTGCTCTTCCTCCTAGAGGATTAAAATTCCTTTTAATCTGGAGTCCCCTTCTCTTCTTGCTTCCTTGGCGTCCGGCGGTCAGAGAGTAGAATTTAGAGGTCTTCATGACTTTCCCTCGGCGCGTTTTTTCCGTCTCTTTAGCTTTTTTGAAGTATCTCCTAAGTCCCTTTGCCTTTTCCTTTCCCCTGAAGACATGACCTTTTTTTCTTAGCCCTGTTGGCGCTTTACCCGATTTAGAATTGGCGGACAGGAGCCCTGTGGAAGTCCCCTCCTCTCAGAACGCCCGACTCTCTGTTTCCCTGGAAGCAATGCTTTTGCAAAGTTTAATCCGACTTGAGCTTCTCCCCTTAGAAGCCTCTTCTGACCCCTCAGACACTCCTCCCACTGGTCAAATGTTCTCGGCTTTGGTTATTAATTTCCCAAGAATCGCTCGAAGTATCCAACCTTGATCCTTCCCTGAGTTGTGAAGATCCCCGACTCACCTTGAGACTTCGCGTCTTTCTTTCGTTTCCTCTCCCATTGGTGCTTTGCCCAAGCCCTGTTCGAGGCGAAATTTTGGCCAACCTGCGACATGGTTCTTTCCTCCCCTGAACTCTTCCTTTTTCCCAAACTTTTCCCTCTCTGGATTTGTCCCTTTTTCCCCGCATGAAAAGAGTCTTGTGTTCCGCGGTATTTTGATTTTCCTTTTAATAGGTTTCCCTTAGGCTTCTTGCATTCTTTGCTTACTTCATCCCTATATTTAAGCGGTCAACCGAAACCCTTATTAGTCCTTTAAAGCAACGTCTCCGCTATTTTCTTACTACCCGTCCCCTCTCCACAAGAAGTCGCTTGATTACCCTGAAGTTCACTCCTTTGCCCTACTGACTGCCCTCTAAGAATTCGATATAGTAAAAGGCTCCCTTTCTCTTTTTTTCCCCCCATCGTTGGTCCCTCTCTGGTGTTGTAGATCCTTGGTCGGGAACAGTTCCCCCGAGAGCGTGTTATCTCTTTTCCCCAGGTGCCGCGTAGACTTCCTTTTTTTTTCGCTTCCCCTACCAACCCCCCAACTCGAGGCGAGCCCTTTCTTTCCATGACGATTCTCCAATCCTTTTTGCGAGGTCCCGGTACCCCCCCGAGTTCTCTTTTCCCCCGTCCCCAGGAACACCGAGCAATGTGTTCCCCTTTCCGCCATGACTCCTGGCGAATTACCCCCCAATCTTGTCTTGTCGGATTGCTATTCTTCAATCGTGCCACGGGCGGGTTCCATGAATGCTCGTAAGTTTCAGGTCTTTCTGAAGCCCCCCCCTCCCCTCTCTTTCAGAACGCAGGCCAGCGTATCCGCTGCGCAAACCCCTTTTTTTTAAGGAACTTTCGCAATCAAAGTCCCTTTCCAAGGTGCTTTAAGCCTCTTGACCAAAATTGACCGCTTACTCAGGAGACTTTTGTGACTGGCGTTTTCCGCCGCAGGCTTTTTTTCTGTTCTTGTTAATTCAGCCCCCCTCACCGGTCTCCCAGGGCGGCAGTCCCTGGAGAACCTCCGCGTTCGTTTCATGCGACTTTTCTCCGTCCCGCTTTCCTTTTCTACCATTTGACCTGGTAGTCTGCGATCTCAAACCTTTTTCCTTTTTCGCTCTGTTCTACTGAAGAGCTTTACGCTTCATTCCCAACTTTTCAATTTTTTCATGCTCATTCCTCTCTTTTTCCCCGAGACCTTTTTTGTTCTGCCACTTCAGCTTCTTTAAAGTTATAGACGGAGACCTCCCGCGACCTTGAGGGGTTCTTTCCCCCAAACCCCCCTCATTGCCGTCCCCCCGCTGAGTGCAACCTATGGCAAAATTCTTGGGAACGCAGGCCGGCCTTTTCCCCCTTCTTTTCGTCCCTCATACATCCATTTTTTTCCAGTCAGTATCCTGCAAGACTTATGGTAAGGGAGTTGAGTCCTGTTTCTTCACTCCTTTGTCACCCCCTGTTTGTAAAGGACTTTCCTACGATTAAATAGCAATCGGAGCTTAGGAATTTTTCCTTCCTGTAGACACTTCCCCTTTACCTTTTTACCCCCCCTACGCCCGCCTCGCTGTTTTGGACATTCTCTTGAGGTCCCAGTCTCCCTGTTTCCCCTTTGTCCCGACGTTGATCTTCATGCTGAATATATCTCCGGTGGCGGTCTTGCCTAGTACCCCCCTTCCCAGAAGTTCTTTTTCTCCCCCTGATGTTTCTTCCGATTCCCCTCCCCCCCCTGTTCCTCCTCCTCCGTTAGAGCTTACGGCCGGGCACTTCCTCCCGGCATATAGACCGGCTTGTTTGATTGGCCTCCTCCAGGTCTGCTTTCCCTTTTCCGACGGATCAGTCGTTCGGGAAGACTCCCATAGTCGAGAATCCTCAACCAGACCCCTTTTCTTTTGAACCTTTTCCATTTTTCGAGGCTTGTTTACTTACGCTCTCTCCTACAGCGACTTCCTTCTTGATTTTTAGAGTTCCCTTTCTTTCCTGTCGGACACTTTTTCAACCTCCCCCTCGACCCTCAAGACCCCCCACTTTTCCCAATCCTAGGTTTGCAAGACCAGAGATTCGCGTTTTTTTCAGGCTTTTTCTCTTTTCTCTCACTCCCCCCAGCTTCGTTCCTCTCCTCCTGCGGGGGACCGCCTTTGTTTTTTTGTTGAATTTTCCCTTATGGGGTTTTTCTCTTCCGGCTTTTTTCCCCCTTTGTAGGAGTTTTTTTAGTTCTTGCCCTGACTAGCCGATGGAAGGACCCCTTTTTTTCAAAGCCCCTATAAATTTGCCTCCCCTTCCTTGGTTTTTTCCCCTCCTCTTTCCACTTCGACAAGCATCCGGGATTCTTTTTTAATACTCTTGTGAATGTCTCTGACAATTCCACTTTCCAAAATGGTGATTCTCGCACCTCCCCCTAACCCCTTTTATCCCCTTTGGACCTCTCAGACGAGTATTCCGCCGTACTTTTCCGTTCTTGTTCCCCCCCTTTTCTGCCAATCTCCCCTTCTGTCCGAATCTAGTGAGGCTCCTACATAGCCTCGCTTTCCTTCTAGGACCTTTTTTTCTGAGGATTTCCCCCCTCCCTTTTCTTCAAGTCCCCCCTTTTTACATAGTCCTTTGTTTTTCCTTGCCTTTGCCCTTTCCCTTTGGCCCCTTCTCCTAGTCCCCTCCCGGACGTTTGTTTTTTTCTCCGAGACGCTTTGACCTTGATTGCCTCCCCTTCTCTTTTTAGGCAGTGGCTTGTGAGACTCCCTGGGGGCCATTCCCTGAGACAGTAATGGTTAGGCCCCCCCCTCTTGTTTTTTGCCCATTTGGAAACTAGTCTTACATAGATTGATTGTAAGCCTTTCCAAAACGTTTCCCCTAAGGTCATTTTTCCGGACTTTTTCTTTCCCAGGTTTTTTTTTAGTTTAGTTCCTGTCATAGCAGACTTTTTTTCAAGCTTTTTTCCCGACTCGCGTGCAGTTAACGCGTATCACCCTTCCTGCCGAATCTTTGTCCTATTTTTGACGATGTCCTCCCTTCCCGAACTCCTTCCCCATGCCTTCCCCCCTTCTGCAACCTTCTCCCTTGGAGACCCTTTGATATCTGGACCCCCAATCCCCCTGAAAAGAGCAACCCTAAAATTACAGCCTAGTTTTTTCTGTGGATGTTGTCCCTTTTTTTTTTTGAAGGACTCTCCCCAACAACTTCCTTTTTTTTTTTTTTTTTTTTCCTCCCTGGGCATCAGTCCTTTGAAACTTCCTTTTTTCCTTCGTCCTTGGGTTCTCTTTCAAGTACTAAACAACCCCTCTTCGGGCGCGTTCCCCCTAAGCCCCAAGAGCTTTCTTTGAAATATCTTCCTTCTCCCCCTCCGAAACGCCTATCAAGCAAAGCCCCCCACTACCCCCCCCCCCCCCCCCCCCCCCCCCTACCCTTTTCCCTTGAAAGTGAAGACCCTTTTTTTTTGAAGCTGACCAATCCGAACCACTCCGCTCTTTTCTTCTTTAGGATTTTCAAGTCGTCAGGTCCCCCCCTTTTTCTTTGGCTCCCGTTCCCCTTTCTTAATCTATCTGTGACAGTTCCTCTACGCCTGACAAGCGCGCGGCTTCTTGCAGAGTTTCTCGACAAACCTCCTCTCCTTCCCTCGAGTTGATCTGCTCAACGCTCAAATCCTTCCCTAAGGAACCCACGAGTCCGGGCCTCCCTTAATTTCATCGCTTTGGGCATCTACCTCTTCGAAGGGGGTCGCGCTGTTCATGCCAGGTAAATCTTCCCCCTCCCCAATAGTTTCCTCCCCTACTTTTTTTGAATCCCCAACCCGCTCTTAGTCATTCATCTCTTTGGGATCAGAGTCTCTTGAGAAGAGGTGTTCATTCTTTTTTTTTCCCTTGCCTCCTACTATGCACCCTGTTGGACCAGCGCTCGAGAATCACAGGCCTCATTTTTCAGTATCTACCACTCTTGGGCCAATACTCCTCAATCTCTCACCATTGGCAGTTGTCTTTTCCCTTTGATTTCTTAGTTCTCTCCCCGGACTTTCCAGATCTCTCTCATCACTCTTAACTCCCGAGGAGGGTAGCGCACCACAAATCCCTTTACCTTCTCCCAAATGTTTTTTTTTTTTTTTCCCCTTACTAAACTGATGGATTTTTGTATCTCCATTCCGATTCATCCTTACCGTCAAAGTAGGTCCACAAGTACTTTCCGCGGGCTCTCTTTCACTCCGAGATTCGCTCTCCCCTTATAATTTTGTTTAATGAGTGGATCTTGCTTTCGGTTTTTGCCTCTCTTGTTGCTCTATTGCCGAACCCTCTTCGCTTCTGCGCGACTCCTAGTAAACTGTCCCGTGTATCAAATTCTCCAAGCATTTTATTAAAATGCTCCTTTTTTTGACTTTTCGAACATGTCACTTAGTAAAGAATAGTCTGATTTCCCTTTTATATAGAACTAACACTCCTCCCTTAGCACCCGGAACCTACCTTCGTAGAAGGCCTATCAGCCCCCCCCCCACCACACACCACCCCCCCCCACCCCCACACACCACCCACCCCCCCCCAACCCCCCCCCCACCCACCCTCCCCCCCCCCCCCCCACCCCCCCCACCCCCCCCACAACACCCCCCCCACCCCCCCCCCCCCCCCCCCCCCCCCCCCCCCCCCCCCCCCCCCCCCACACACACCCCCCCCCCCCCCCCCCCCCCACCCGGGAGAGATGACTTTTTGATTTAATACTTCCTCTCCCATACCCCTTGGTTGTTGCTTCTTGATAGCACTCTCCGCTTCGTATATTCCGGCTAATAGGTTTCTTCCCCCAAGATAGTACCATGTCAGGATTTTCTCTTTTGCATTGTGCGCTCCGTATCCTTCTACCTAGATTCATACTTGGAACCTCAAGTCCTTTGCCTCTAGAACCCAGAAATCTCTTTTCCTTAACTCCCATCTACCGTCTCCTGACTAAGGGACTGGTGACCACCAGTCCCAAGTTTGACGCCTCGAACTTAGGGCTCTTGCCTTCATTCGTTAGTTCCCAGAAACAGCTCCGGCCAATCTACGCCCCCTAATTCCCCCCCTCTTTTTCCAAACTACTCCTGGGCACATTCCGTGTGGCTGACCTTTTTTGTCTGTGTCTTTTTTGTCTCTGGGTTCTTTTTTTTCGTTTTTAAGCCCTTTCCAGCCTCATCCTAGAAGAAGGCGGTTTTAGGAAATAGCGGTCCTCTTTGTGTGAAGTATGGTCCCTTTCTTAGGCTGCTTTCTTTAGTCTCTTTCAATTTCTTGTCTTTCTCCCCCCAGAGCGAAGTTCAGAAGGACTGTCTTCATTCGTAAACCTGAACCCTCTTCCGGAGCTTGTTCCCTGTTCGCTGGTTTCCCCTTCTCCCCTTTTGAAACTGCCAGTAGATGGATCCTTTCCAGCGTAAAACAGAGGTCACTTGACCGGACGTCAAACTTGGGGACCCCCTTTTTTTTCTACGAGCGCACGCTCCCAGCTCGGGATGTCCGGAGAACGTGGAAGTAGCGCCCCCTGTTCCTGCATGCAGAGTCAGCCCCCTTTCTTTTTTTTCTTGAGCTTCTTTCCTTTTTACCGCCATATCTTTAGGCGAGCATTTTGTATAGGGAATGAGGAAATTGCACTAGGTGCCGCCGTGTTTCTTACCCAATTCTCCTCTGCTCTCCACCTCCTCTGTCCCTGAAGTCCTCGGTACCCCTACATCGGCAGGTGTTTCGAGGGCCCAATTGAATTTTCGCCTCTGGGGTAGTCTTTTCTCCGCCATCGGCCTTTTCCTTATGCCAGGACCGTGTTCTGCCTAGCGAAGAGACGCTTCCCTTGATATAGCCAGAAAAATTTAGTGCTCCTTTTTCCTGAGACACTGAACATTCCTTTTTCCCCAAGGCTGTACCCTTTTTCTGAAGGTTTTAAGTTCCGAAATTGGCACGTCTCCGTGAAACTCGGTCACTCCAGCAATAGACGTAGATATCAGCTGTCGAACCTAACTGAAAACTTTCCTTTTCGTGGAGTCCTTCTTCTTTGAATGGTCCTTTTGAGGTGGTCCTCGTCTCGTGAGCTTCTTGGAAAAGGTAATAGGCCGATGGCCTTCCCGCGGAAAAGCCCTTTGACCTGCGCCGATGGACCCCATTTTTCAGAGATCACACGTTTGTCTTTGGCGAATTATTTTTTAACCCTCCGCCCTCCGTATATGCCCGACGCGGGCTTGACACAATGAATTAAAATGGTTCCCCTTTCATTGGGAGAATTTTTGTGTGGTCAGATCCCTTTTTTTCGTTTTTTTTCAACTCGTTTTCTCACCATCTATATCTTACTCCCTCGTTGGGGAGAGAGATGGTGTTTCCTACCCTCCTTTTAAGGGTAGAAAAGGCGCTTTTTCTATCCCCCAACGCTTTTCTTCCCCTTTCCTCGATAGTTCCCCTTTCCTCCGGTTCTTGCTGTAAATTCCTTCTTGTTTGCTCCTCTTCTAGTCTTGTTCGGCCGTTCGTCGGTTTCCCCCAAGGCGCACAACTGGCGCAACCTGTTTATCTCGTTTTCCTTTTTTTGGGTCAGTCCTCTCAAGCCAAGTCCGCTGGATTGCCGATTCCCCTTCGGCTATGACCTCCAAGGCCGCTAAAGTAGCTCAACCCCCCACTAATCTTCCCCCCCCCCTAGCCCCTTCCTCCACGACAGTCCCCTCCCCCGTTTCTTTCTGAGCGACAAAATCTGCACCAGGCTCCCTAGGGGCGGCGTCGGAGGACTGTCAATTTCCTGTGGTCCCTTTCTTTCCCATTACCTTCTCTCTTCAAGCGCTTTCTGTTTTTCCCGGCCAGATTGTGCTTCTCGCCACATGAAAGGCCTCACCCTCCTCCGGGAGAGATCAAGTCTCGGCAGCGTCTCGTCGCTTTCCCACACACCGTTTTCTCTTTTGATCGTCCTTCCTCGAACTGACCCCCTCTTCCCCGTCCGCGTTCGGCACGCGCGATTACAGCCGATTGTAGAACAGTTGGACCTCTTCCGTGTTTTTTACTCCGCGGCGGTGTAGCTTTGAGAGAGCAGGCTTCGCTTTGTCGAGCTCTTTCGGCTATGGCTCAGCCCGATTTAACTTGCGCACCGATCTATGGAGGCCCTTGGAGACCCGAAGACGAATTTCCCCCCGACTTTACCACTTCTCTTGCCGCGGCTCCTTGCTTCTGTGAAGACGGTTCTCCCCCTTTTCTGCGTAGCCTCTTTTTAATACCCAGTGGCCAAGCCTTACTAGAGATGGCCGTCGCGACCGTACATGTCGAGTGGACGCTTCTGAGTTCCTCGACTTTCTTCCCGGCCCATGAGCTCTTCTGCCCTCCCCTCAACGACGCTTCCTGGCGTGGCGGGAACTTCTGTGAGGATGTCAAGCCGTGCTCGGCGCCGACTTCTCTTTTTCTTCCGAGCCCCCCACTGCCCCGCGGCGGTCTTTTTCTTCCCAACTTCCCCCCCCATCGCATTGCCCGCCCTCACCCGCAGAGACCCCTTTGCCTCGGCCTCCTGCCCCGCATTTCTTTTTCCATGAACGTTCTGGAAGGGCTCTTCTAAGAATGTCTTTGCCGCCAACGCGTGCGCCATACGCACAAGTTCAGGTAGCGTTCCCCCCTCACAGCAGGTCAAAATGAATGTTTCTTCTTGCTCGTTGGTATGGTTTCCGGCATGTTCTGGCTTCCTTTCTTTTCAGAGGCGTTTTCCTTCCAAGGATTGGCCTCCATTTCGACGATGGTGCTGGCTTGACCCTCTGATGAAGAAGCTGCTCTAGGCCTCGGATTTTGATTCGCGCGGTCCTCGTCCTCTCTCGTTGACTTTCTGGTACACCACGGCGCCGCCCTCTTTCTCTTTCAAATGCGCGGAGGATGTAAGGTCAGGCGAGGAGATCCCCACTTAGTCAAGAAGGTCTCTTTCATGTGTGAAGTCTACTAGGCAATATCTACCCCGTTTTCTTCGCCCCGTCCTTCTTCGGTACTTCTCCCCCGAAGAAGATGATTCTCCCTCCCAATGATTAGCCGCGTCTTCGAACTGACCGAGCCACCCA
>Ga0179593_1586559_pt1 | contig 21158 bp, 19 predicted proteins | sample CZODoug2_1_08_16_FD_185931 | JGI IMG/M metagenome (GOLD analysis project Ga0179593, IMG submission 185931) | Vadose zone soil fungal communities from Angelo Coast Range Reserve, California, USA - CZODoug2_1_08_16fungal (PacBio error correction) | ecosystem: Environmental > Terrestrial > Soil >... | reverse complement strand
CGTTTCCTCCGCGGCGAGATTTTTTCCATCCGAAGGTGTGGTTTCAAAAGCTTTCCCCTATGTACTCTTTTCCTTCTAGGTTTTCGCATTTGGCCGTAATTGGGGCACGCCCGCTCTCCCCCCGAAATGGATGCGCCCATTTCACAAAGTGTTATCCCCCCCTTGAGAGTCACTTTCGTGCGAACTCATTGGGTCCCCTGCTTCCTCTAACAGATGAGATAGGTCCTCATGCTTTGTGGCGCCGCTGTTGTGCGATTTTTTTGTCTTCTCAACAGCTTTCGCCCTCGTGTACCTCGCCCGTAAACCTCAAGATTCTTTTCTCCGTCCAGCCGATCGGCGCATCCCAGGCGGACAGTGTCTTTGATCGTCCTTTTTTTCCCCCTTGCGTCGAGTACCGTACCGGCGGGGCTTTCTCGGGAACGCCCTGATGCCCTTCTGGGCTCCCTCTTTCGGGGGGGTCAAGATTTTCTTTTCGACGCGGGCTTGGAAGTGATGGTGGTCTCGTCCCCCGAAATGTTTCATTAAGGGCCCCCCTCTCTTCTTTGAGCTCGCACCGCTCTAGTCTCCCCACTTTAGATCTTTCTGGCGATTCAGAAGATCGTTCTCGTTAGTTCCGGGGCAATTTCCCAAGTGCGTCTTAGCTTTGCTGTGCTTTCCCCGCGAATTTAAAATGAGTCGTTCGGATTTACTCGCCAAGCCCGGCCTTCAGTTTATTCCCTAAAACCGACACCGACACACCCCCCTCGCGCGGTTTTTTTTTTTTTTTTCCTGCGATAATTAATTAGGACCTTCTTCTTCGCTGTCTGTGATCTTGCCCCTTGTACTTTCCCCTCTCAGCGGGTCGAGGTCGATTTCAGTGGTAACGGCGATTGGCCGGTTCGTTCGCACAAGAGGATTTCCTTCCCCCCCAAACGCCGGATGCCTCCGGTCTTTGACGTCTAACATCAGGTCTTTCTCCGTACCGCTCCCCTTGCATCTCATTCCTAGGCGAGGGTGCAGGTTGTACTCGCCTGTGGTTCTCGACCTCTCTTGATGGCGTCGAGCGAGTTGCAGAAGTCATCTAGAGTTGCCCCTCACATTGCACGGATTACCCTTTGCTAATGTCTTCAGTCTCTTGCCTTTAAGTTGAAACTTTTGAGCGATATTTGACATTTCGCTACGCATGAGAAGTTAACATCGGTGAAACCCCTCTTTCCGTACTATCGAGAGTCCCCTGTTTTGTCTGCCCTTTTTGAACCCTACTAGACCCTTTTCCTAATCCGATTAGAGCAGATCCCCTTATGAGCAGGTTTTCTTTTGCGCGGCGCGCCGTCTTCTTCTCTCGTGATTCGAGGGTAGTTGCGCCAAACCCCATCCGTTGCTTTGCTTTCTCTTGCGAACAAGTCGCGGTTCGGCGATTCTTTTGTTGGTCCCCTTTCCGACAGCTCACCGATTCGGTGGGCGTCTTCTCAAGAGAAGATTCCCGCATGGCACCCTTCTAAACAGACATACTGTTCCCCCCTTGGGGCTGGACCACCCCAACCCGTTGGACCATGAAGAGCATCTAAGGGAGTTGCCCACCGATTTCCCCGGGCTACCCCATCAAACTTGCCGAGAATAGCGGTCAAGGAAGAGAAAGAACTCAACCAGTCAAGAAGGTGACGTAGGTCCTCTCCTCTTTTCCTGACCCATTTGGGTGATCAGTAGACTCCTCCCCTACTTAAATAACCCATCCCATTCTTAGTGCGTCCTCCCCCCTCCCTTGATGACACCGCTCCGCCGCTCGTTGTTTTTCCTAGGACTTCTCTCTCTTTTTTTCCCCTCTAAAAGGGGTGGTTTTGCTGATGGTATCCCTTAGAGGGTTTTCCCCCTCTTCTTTTGTCGGGGTTTCAGGCCTTGGCTGGCAATCTTTTTGCCAGGTTAGCTTAGGAGTGGACGGTTGTTGTAGGATCTTTCCCAAAGGTACCCATCTTCGCCACTTATACAGGACTGTCATTCGTCGGGAGTTGGTGGTCGATTTTCTCTGAAAATTGAGCGCTGACCTTTCCTTTTTTATTGTGCGTTGCGCTGCAGGACCCCTGTCTAGGGCATGTCCCCACCCTGCAAATAGACGATTCACAATTCATCTTTCCTCCTTTTCTTTGTTTTTTGCCTTCCCTCGGATGGCTGATAGGAAGACACCTACGGTGAAATAGTGTTGCGCGCTATCCCCACTTCCCGTCCCCGGGAGAAACATTTGCCGCTTGTTCAGACCGTTCTCCTAACCCTCCTCGTCCCTTAAATAGACACAAGGAATAGAGTCTCCCCTCAGTCCATTCCTCTGTACGCAATTTCCTCCCCCAGATACTCCCACGCTATTCGCTGACTTTCCTGGGGGGTTGGCCAGTCCCCTTGTCATTTTTTCTTTCATTCCTGCTCTATCGGATTTCTTCGTTTTCCCTTGTCTTGATATTCTCTGACAAGCGCATTCGTTTTTTGCATCGCGCCGATCGCAGTCACGGTCGTGAATTCCCCCTTCTGGAGCGCTGAAGGAGGCCCTGCTTATCCTTTCTTTCCTTTCTGGCCTTTCGCACGCGCTTCGCCAATGTTCGATTTTCGATAGTAAGCCCCCCCTCTTTTTAGTGCCAACCGCCCCTCTCCTTATGAGCTATGGCGGTTAAGAGGGGTTATCAACATATGGGATGCGATCCCTGTGATGCGTCTTTTCCCTGCGAGTTTTCCTTCACGACCCGGGTGTTTGTGCGAACGGAATTCCCGCGGGCTAGAAATGCCTCGACCCCATCCGACATTCAGGTCCCCCTTATTCAGATAATATAGCCCCCTACCGTCAGGCGCTTTCTGATAGGCAGCCAGCTCGTCCGGCCATTCGATTCATTTTCGGGTCGGTTCTCTTTTAAAGGCTTGCGACCTTTCTCAAATTGGTATTCGTCTGCATTTGCCCAAATCCGAATGCCTGGTCGGTAGGACAATATCGTTTCCGGTTTCCCCTCTGTCCTCAACTTGCTTATCCGCTTCTTCCCCGAAGCGTCCCGCCATGAAAGGACAAGGGCCTTCAAGGTGTCGCCTAATGGAGCGCCACCTCCTCCTTTTTTTCCCCCTTTTCTTCCTGTTCCTTTTAAGGTGAGAGTCCCCACTTAGCAGGGCCCTTTGCAGAGAAGACGAATACGTGGTGGCGCCCACCGGGGCATGGACTTTTCATCATTTTTCACGGACGGCTACGCCGCCGGCCGTTAGGAGAGAGCAGAATTGCCTGTTTCTACAATGAGTCTTCCATTTCCCCTTTCAGAGTGGTTCAAGCGATCGATTCACGACACAGACACCGCGCTCTTTCTCTCTGGAATCTTGCAGTCCACGCCTCCTACGATAAGTTCTCCCCCACAATAGTTAATCGAAAATCTCTGGCCACCTCAATGCATTTCCATCTGGAGTTCTTCCATTTCTCGGTCCAATCGTATACTGCTGCACGATCGGCTGGGTGGTCTTTCTTTTTTTATGGCATTCGTTGAGGGAGGGTGCACTGGTTGCTCCGGTTCGTGGACCCACCTTCTTAGACACCTGACGTAACCCAAGTCCCAGTGGAATCGTGTTGAACAATCGCCGGGTGTTTGAGACCGCCCTAAGATCCCTTATTCTTTTCATGTTGTTGTTTTTTAGAGATGATTTGTCTTTCTTGGGATCGCCTTCCCCCCCCCCCTTTCCTTATGGTCAGGTGTTAAACAGCGATGGTTCCCCTGAGAGCGGTTTAGCTCAGCCTTCACCTTTTTAGCCGTAAGGGGAGGTTACTCCGACGCCCCCCAGCCCCCCCCCTCATTCTCCCGCTGAAAGAGCAGAACAAATTTTACGCCCACCTTGCTTCAGGTTTCCCATACTAGTCGCCCGGGTATAGACCTTGGCTCTGGAAAAGATGCGATTTATGGAAGTGGACGCCCGGGTTATTTCTGTGGTACCCTTTTTGACCGTTTAGATCTGACCTTGCACATAACTCTCCCTTCCGGAATACCTATCCTCCTGGTGGATTCCCCGAAAGATGACGCTTCTCGACACGCCTTCTCTTTTATTGCGCTGGTCGGCAGGACCCATGCCTTCCCCTCTGTCAGACCCCCTTCTAGGCTTTAGAAGTTTACCCCCATGTGACATTTGCGCCTCGTCCGGGGCTGCTAACCGATCTCTACTCTCTCCCTCCTCGGTATGAAGAGCGTTTGTTCTTCCCCCTTACTCTGGAACCCGGAACGGTCTTTCCACATTCGATGCGGCGCCAGGCTCGTTCCACTTGCTTCTACTGCGTCGGATGGCTATGATGACTGATATTTACCGGAGCTATTTTACTATTTTTTCCCAGGGGCTCGTCGCTTTCCCTCCTCCAAATGGCCGTCACCCGCTCGTTCCTGTTATCTTCCTCTAACGGGCACAACCTTCGGATCACAGGCCTCTCCCTGCCGGTTTACGTCACTACCCCCGGCCCCCCATTCCACATTCCATGTCAGGACGAGCTTTGTTTACAACCCGGCGTTTCTTCCCCCTCTAACAGGACTTGGGACTGACCTTTGCTGACCCAGGTTTTCGTTGTTGGGGGGCGTCTCACCAGATTTGGGCCCGGTTCTTGTTCAGAACAACGCCTTTCTCCTAAAAACCAACCCGCTTCTGACCGCCCTCATCTCGGTTTAGCTCCCTTTTGAGCCGAGCAGGCCAGTTCTGAGCCCGACAAGAATATCCATCCTTCTTCTCGGTTGCGGTTGTTCTACTCTCCCGCTTGTGCTCTGCTCCCTAGGAGGCATTTTTTTTGGGTCCCTTGCCCCAAGCCGTGCGCCGCACATTTCCTAGCGTCATTCCCTGCTACAAGCGGAACCCTCAAGTTTCTATCCTCTTAGAATTCGAGTTTTTCTCCCTTTCATGTAGGCGCGATGCAAGAATCATTCTGCAGCAGTTCTCCCTTGCGGGCCGGGTACTGACGAACCGTCACGTCCGCTCTGGTAAGAAGCACCATGCCCCCCCTTAGCCCATCAGCGAGACCGGACGCTCCCTCTTTTCTTCTTTCGTACGTGCTGCCCGCTCGAGTCATGAGGGCCCGTTCTGGGAGGAAATCACGAGGCTTGGCGAGAAAAACCCCGGCTTTGTTGAGGGCTTTCTTGACCCCCTTCCTGGTTCTCGGCGTTTATATGGTGGATACTGACATTTTAAAGTTTCTTCGGGCATCTCCCGCGAGATGAACTCTGCCCCTTAGCGCACGCCGTAAAAAATTGTGCGACTTTTTTTTCCTGAGACGAGGGGGACGGGTCTGGCCTCATGTCGCGTTCCCTTCCCCCTGGAGATCGCTTTTTTCCTCGCGCCCCTTTGCGGGACCTAAACTCTCCCCCCCGCAACGAACCGGCGATCTTTTTTTCTTTCGTTATGGCGAAGGATAAACTTTTAGCATCCTCCCCGTCCCATCCGTCACCCAATCACTGTCACCGAGGCTCCTTATGGTCTTCAAACCTCAGCGTGCGTTCTTTTCCAACTCGGGCCATTCTCTCCTTTAATAAGCCTCCCCTTTTTTTTGTTTAGAGATGGAAAAATACGATGTTCCCGCGTCCGGGCGTCTGCGGTTTCACCACGGCGTTCCCCCCCTTCGGCAACTGCCGTGACGATATGTTCAGGAGGGGCTTACTTTGGACGGAGCTCAAAAGGTTTATCCTCTTCCGCCATACTACCTCCAGAAATCCCTTCTATTTCGTAGAGGGATCGGCATGGCGCCAGCTTCGCCCCATGTTTTGCGGGGGCCCCGTCCTCACCGGATTGGACTTCCTTAATTGCTCATTTTCCCGGGAAAAGTACGATGAACAATTTTTCGGCTGCTCTGCGTTCGTTCTACTTTTTAAGTAATCTTCGCGCTGCGCTGGAAGACCCCAACTAGTTAATTCTCCGCCTTCAATAGAACCCCCCCTTTTCACCTCTAAACCAAGCTGTTCCAGACAGCTCCTCAAAAAGCATTTTTTTTTACTCAAATAGCCCCTGGTTCGCGCCCCTTTCCAGGATTCCGCGCGGTTTTCTAAGAAAATCTTTAAGTTAGGCAGAAAATCGTAGGGCTGATCCTCTTCCTGCTTCGGGCGTGTTTTTCATGGTGATCCGGACACAGTTGATCAGCTCTTAACTTGTTTTTACCTCGCTATGCTGATTACTAGAAAGATTGTAATGGTGCAAGTCCGAAGCAGGTCTTCGGGAGGTTAACGCCTGAGACGCTAACGCACACCGACAGGCGACTCTTTCCAGTCAAGGCGACCGAGTGATGTGATCCCCCTCAACGGCTTACCCCAGGGACCCCATGTGAGAAGACGGCCGAACACCGTGGTAGCGCACAATAGCATCTGCTTGCCGGACTGCTGGGGGGTAGAACTTTTGGAATTGCCCCCCTTCCCCCCCCACCTATGGGCCCTTTCGTTCATAGATTGTTCGGCCGGCTTCCTCCTCAACACGTTAGCGAGCCTTAAGGCTAGCCCCACGCTTTCAACAAAACCCTCTCATCGCAGCACTGGTCCTATACAATCCCCTAGAGGATTCTGACCAGAACCCCTACCCGGACGATTTTGATTTCCTCGGAAGAGCTATCCTTAAGTAGTGTTCCTTTAGGGGTAGGGGCGTCCATAGGGCCCGATCATTTTGACCTAACACTTTGTCCCGGTTCACGAACGACCCTCCTGTTAGGAAGTGGGGTCGTCGACAATTTTTGATGAGGGCAAATAAAAGAAATACGCGTTTCCCAATCCCGAGGAGACCGCCTTGTTTGGGTCAGATTTCGTCCCCCATCGACGTCTTTACGTTGCCTTTTTTTCGAAGATCCCGCGGCTCTCCGCCCGCCTTTTGTGGTGCCAGTTCCGTCTTCTTAAGTTGGGACGTGGTACACACATCTCCTCTTGCGGCCTTTCGGGCTACTGGAATAGTCGTGTTTCCACCCCGCCAGACATTTCTCCCAGTAGTAAGGGGCGTTTCACTCCCACGCGTCGTTCTTGTGGCCACGGTCAATAAGGGAGTCGCTCAGAGCCCCTAGAAATGTCCTGGTTCAAAGGTTGCTGACCTCTTCCCCGAAATTCCACCGGACCCTATCGATGGCAAGATCTCTCTCGTGAAGGAAAGACTTCCGAGATCTGGGGAAACCCCATCCCCTCGGTGGCCACCTCTTGGTTTGCAAGATCGTCCCTTGTTGAACCGGCCAACTCCTTCGATTTTGGCCCCTTGCAAGACGAGTCTCAGGTTGTGCCCCATTTTCATTCTCTTTTAGAGCAAGAAGGGAGGGTGGCTGCGCTGACAATCCATTAAACGTCCTGCTCACCGCGTCGAATGCCCCATCCCTACAATTGACCACCGACCTTCACTTTCAGGGGGAGAGGCAAGCAGTCATCTCCATCTTTCCTCCTACGTTTTTGTTGTTTTGCTCGTATACTTTTTGCCCCCTTCGGTTCTCCCCTACCTGCATTTTTCTTAACCCCCTCTAGGAGTCCATGAGGTCCCGACTAGTGCAGGCCGCCCTTGGGCACGGCCCCTTAAGAACACGTCCGACCTGTCATCACAAAGAGTAGCTACACCGCTGTTATTCGTCTGAAAGAAGGCTCTTCGTCTTGGGGTTTCACAGTGATTTCTAGAGGCCAACCGGTGGCCATCCCCTTCCGTCGGAGGAAGCCGGGCGTGTTGCGGAATAAAAGCTTGAGAAGCAGGCGTTACTTTCTTCCACACAATTTAAATAAGAGGCAGAAGGACCGCTGGGACTTCACGTAAATGATGGAGAGTCTTGTACAGAAGAAAGTGACTTGATTGCGGGAGCCTCCCTCTGGACAACTTTCAGCGTCTTCCCGAGAGCGTCAGGCACTTTATTTAGCCATGATGACATCGTGCGAGCGGCCGCTGGGTCCAGATATTCTGATATTTTTTTCCTTTGTGTCCGAGGGCGTTGAGACTACGCAGGTCCCCTTCCTGGGGGGCCCCCAACAGATTGGCGCAGGCAGCTCTTTCAGTTGCGACCTGTCGACATGGAGTCGATTCTGGCAGCAATTCTAGTTAACTGGTTGCTCGGTCCAATCCCTTTGGAGGCTTCGATTGTTTGCCGAGGGGCGCCCAGCGCCCCGGCATTGCGTCGGTTTCCCGACGCCCCCCAAGGTAGGTCCCGTATCCCGCGGACGGCGAACCCCCTACCCCCAAATTCGCCTTTCCCCTGTTTGACTCGGTGGCGCTATCCCGGGCTTCTTCGGGCCCTTGTCGTGATCTCGACACCGAGAGAACCTCTTGCCTCTTGCTTGATGTGCGAAGGACGCTGCCTGATATTAGCTTCCCATACCCAGACGGATGTCTGGAAACGGAGAGCCCGGCAGACGCCTCCTCTGTTGACCGCACCCCCCAAGTTTTCTCGTCCTGCAAGGGTTAGAAGTTTTCCGCCCCGCATCATCCGGCTATGCGTGGCGACTGCCCATATTTTTTGATGCATGCACATGCGACATTGTTGCGCTGCTCCTCCCATTGAGCCGTTGAACGGACCTTTTTCGACTCCGGATAACCATGAGTTCTCCTTTCAGAGCTACCTTGAGCTCGCCCGTTGCACTCTCTCTGCTCATTCCCCTGAATGTCTCTTATCTCTTGCGCAATCATATCAACGTTGTTGACACCTCCTAAAGTTCACCTTTGACTTTGCCCTTCCAATGACCCACCCACTAGACCTCCGCGCCTGAATGAGATCAGAGACAGATCGACTGTTTTCTCGCCAGGGTGAGGAATTGTCCTGTTAGAACCTCCCGTTCATAGGGCGTTGGAGACTTCGAGGAGTTTTGAGATTCTCCAACCTCTTCTTTTTTCTTTTCTCTTTGAGACCTGGCTGTTTATCAGGTCCTATTTTTTTACTTTGCGCTCATACCGCTTGGCTTAGAACTTTTTTTTTTTTCAGACGAAGGGGAGCCTCTTTCTCCCCGAGCACCCCCACGCCTTTCAATTGTGTTGGCCTGTTTCCCTTCAGAGTTTCAGGGTCTTTCTAAGCAGGCTTGAGTTTTTTTTTCACCCATTCCAGGCCTGGGCTAGAGTTTTGCTTGGCCCTCCGACATCGACCCCCCCGGTTCCTCGCCGGAGATTAGTAGGGATTCTGAAGAGGGATAAAACTTTTTCCTCCGCGCCATCCATCCTTCACCACAGCCTCACTTGTTCCCGAGTTTCCTCTAAAACCATCTCTTGTGCCCCGTTTAAAGTTTTCCCCTTGCCTCCTTTCTCCTCCCCCCCCGTGTGTTGTTCATGATTGGGCAGGGTCCGGCAACGCGTCACGTTGCTTTGTTTCACCATCGGCGAGACAACTCAGTTGATCTTTATGAGTGAAGGAGGTGTTTAGAGGGTCTTGTGGATTTTTCTCACCCATTTCCCCATTCGGGAAATGGCCCGACGACCCGCTTTTTTTTTCTACTGTTCCCCGATGGATTCCCGTTTCGTTAGAGGAACAGGTGCATGACCCTGCTACGGTCACCTCTCAGGGCCACTGCCCTTAGCATCCGGGGACGTTCGGAAAGCCCAGCCCTTACGCCCTGAAGGCACAGGACTACGGGTCTGAGTGCGCGGCCATGCGAAAAAAAACGGTTCACACCCACCATCAAAAGGGCCTCGAGCGTGGTCGACCCCTGGGAGAGAGTCGGCCTTCATGTGCAATATAGGCGCCGACTACATTACTCTTTGTAGGAGCGCCACATCTAATCGACGAGAACAAGAGGGGGTTCATCCAATTCGCACATAATAAGGCTTTTTAGAAATAGAACCTCAGCGGAATAGCTGAGCCTCACCTTTTCACCTGGTGAGAGGAAAGAGCCAGGAGACGAAAGTCCACCACCCACTGCTCCCGAAACTCCCGAGACGCGTCCGGCAGTTCGCCTGGTCGCTGTTACGGGCTTCAGGTTTGGAGGAGCCTTGAAACCACCGCTGCATCTGAAGGCGCCTGTGCGGCGTAAAGCCCTCAGAGATTGCTGATGACCCTGACAGATGATCCTAACTGTTGGTACTCGTTCGCGCCCAAACGTGGACAACACCCCTCCTGTGCCAGTCCGCTGTCCAGGAGCATGATTCCTCCCTTCTCGTAGGCCTTTCAACTCCCCCGCTTTGCAGAGTCCGGGCGACAGCCCGTCTTCCAGGACTTTTTTCATCTCTCTCTCTCAGCCCACGCAAGGAGCCCCCCCACGATCCTCATCGGTACCCACGACCCCCTCTCTGCCCCGATGCTTAACCCGTAACTAAAAACATGCCACCCGAGGGAATTTCCCGCCCCCCCTCAAGACCCCCCACCACAGTAAAAGAGCAAGATATGAGGGGAGGGGAGGAGGGACCGCACCCCTGGACGGGACGAGTCAACTACGGGAGGGTCCTCCCAATCCCTCTGAGCGGATTAGGCCGGACCTGCGTCAGGCAATCAGAGATCGTTTGAGTCAAACGAGGTAACCGCTTGCCGAACCTACCAAAAATAGAACTGGACTGACCCCCACCCACTGGGGGAGCGTTTTTACCTCTGTCTGGGCTCACGGCCACCCATCACTCGCCGTAGATGATCCGGCAAGAATAGTAATTCATTGCTGCGTTGGAATGGGGGGGTTCGCCGTACGTAGGCCTCTCTGTGCTTCCAATTTCCCTCCGAAACCAAACCGGAAGCCTGGGCGCTGTCTGGCCCCCCTCGCGGTGCACCATTAACCCTTGGAGCTTTCTACAGGTCACGATTCTTCCCATGCTGCCTTTAAGTCACAAGTTTTCCCCTCCTCCGTTATGCCGCAAATTTGCACTGTGGAACAACGTATTCATGTTCCAAGGTTCTGGCGGAGCCAAAGTCCTTTCTTCGGAGTCGATCTCAGTCCGACTCACTTTCGAGCCCCGCCTCGCATGCCGTCCTCATGGCGTTCTAGAAGGTTGAAGCCCGCGGCCGAGAGGAATGGACAATGTCCGGCCGGAGAAATCCCCTTGCCTTTCTCCCGCGCTGTCAAGTATGCGACAGATAACCGGAATTAATCCAAAAAGACGCGATCGCATACTCCTCCCCCCCCACACAGCTAGCACGTATCTTTAAGACAATATATCGGCTAATTGGTTGGAAAGTTGTATTACCCCATCGTACCCTACCCATATTTGACAAACAAGTCCTCGGGATTCGTCTTTGAGCAAAGCCGGACCCCCGGGCGATCCCCTTTTTTGCCAACCTCTTTGCCGCCATTGGTGGCGCTACTCCTTTTTCCGCTTTGTTGCATTGTTGTCCCGGGAAAGTTGTGCCCTTGAGTATGAGGAAACTCCAAGGATAAAGGAATTTTCGTCCCGAAGGGCTAGCCCTACAATGAAGAAGCACACTGCACATAGCTGTCGGAAAACTACACCTTAGGTTTACCTTGAGGAACCGCCGCGGGAAGCGCAATTTCCTTTTTAGGGTAATACGTCGAAGTTTCGTGTTCCGCACCAGCGGGGCAGCGTTGCGGGCTGCGCGAGCCCAGCCCCCCAATCCTCAATTCATTTATAACACAAAGTCCCCGGTAACGCAAGATTTTCGAGTTATGTTAGAATTTTTTTTGCGTTTTAGTTTCTGCCTACTCCGAAAGAAACCCGCCCTGAGGCATGAGCACGCCATGGCCCCTCTGACCCCCCCATCCCCCCCCTCCAATAGCCAGCGGCCCCCCCCAGAGCACCAATAACCCGAGGAGCCCCACAGAAGCCCGAAGGTCTTGAAGATTTTTCCAGGAGAACAAACCTGAATGAATGAGTTTCCAGCCGAGGGCATGAGAGGTGGTGAGGAAAAATATTCTCGATTCGTTTCTGCCAGCCGATCCTAGTAAGTATTCCGAGAAGCCGGACGTCGCCCACCGTAGTCCCGAAAGCTATCGGCGACTATATAGGGCAAAGCTCAAGGACGAGCAGCTCTCGCAGCGCTAAACTGAGACAAATCTTACGAGATCATTTTTTACTGCTCGGTTTTGCCCGTCCTGGCAAATGATGAATCAGGGACCAGAGATGACCGCCCTCTCGTGGCGGTTCCCCAACTCGCACCACGGAGCGCCAGCGCTGTCTTGCCCCTAGAGCGGGAATCACGAGGCGGTTTGATGCGAGCCTTTGAAAAGTCCTGCCACTGGAACCACTGAGTGGAGAGCAGCGATCGTACGCTTTTGCCAACTGACACAGTTCTGCCGTTTATGGGCCCGCCTCAGACCGGCCTTTAGAAGCTAGGAAATCACTGCGCGTATAGCTTGGCCTCCCCACGATTGTGCCTTTCACAGTCACCTGTCCCTTTCGGCGACTAAGAAAATTTTGTTTTTCACCTGATTACACGCCGAAAAAAGGAAAAAGCCATACGCTTCCTTGGATTTAGGGCTGTAGGAAGATTTCCTCACAGGACCGGCTCGTTGCATATGTACAGAAAAGGGCTCTTTTCCCGCTACCAGACTCTTTATCTTGTTGATGTGAGATCTTGCGCCTTCTCCCAACACCCTTCCCCTGATGGACCTTTTAACCCCCTGCTTGCCGGGAATCCTACTCCCGTTTGACTAGGCATAACGACCTGTTGCGCTTTTTTATCGCCCAGGGCCTGTCTACCCTCCTAAATTTCGTTTCTGGTGCGGGGGGCGGAAGTCTCTCAATCGTTCTTCCGGATCGTCAAGAGGCCGCAATTGGTGGAAGGCGTTTTCTAGGCCCCTAAGACCCATTCTTACGACCGCGCAAGATCGGAAACGGAGTTCCTCTTCCGGCCCGAGACCAACGGTCAAGGTCATTGATCGACAGAGATGCGGGTACGCTAAAGCGTGAAAAACCCCCCAAGTGCAGCAGGAGTCCCGCGGCAAACAGCCCGGACCGCGTACCCTACTAAGGCGAAAGTAGACCCCGGATTGCCTTCTCCCCAAACAGAATCGACAACGCACGCCAGCGAGGCGATGGTAAGGCAGCCCCATGGAAACAACTTAGTCGGCTAGATTCAGGAGAAAGTCTCGATGGAGAGCCATTTTGATTATGTCGCCGTCCCCCCCGGGCCCCGCGCCGGGGTCAGTTTAGGCGGGCGAATTCTCTTCTTGCGATTTAGAAAAATACGAGTCCCCGGGGATGGTCCCCCATGAGTGAGCGCCCAGCCTCGCGCCCTGCCTCTTGCCTTCGACCCCCCGCTCTTTCCCCCCCCCCCGGCGCACTACCCTCTCTCCCCTTCCCTCTTATCCATCCCCACCTTCCCACCCCCCCCCCCCCCCCCCCCCCCTACCACCGGCGTCAACCGGACCCCATGTTTTGGCTAGACTGTCCTTTTTGATGGGGGGCTGACCGATCCGTCCCTCCCCCCGACTCCCTGACCCCCAACCCCCTCTCCGCCGCTCGGACTGCCCCCCCCCCACTCCCCCCTGCCCCCCCCCCCCTACAAAAAGCCAGGGTCCCCACCCTTCTGGCTCCTGCGAGCAAACACCTAAGACGACTACGACAGCTAGACCCCAGAGTGTAAGGGCTCTACCATGGCCAACACCCAGTCTTCCTCTCCTCTCTCGCTCTCCTGCAGCATCTCTAAGAGACCTAAACCAAACAAGCCCCCGCCGCGGCGCACGCATCCCACCATATCTCCTCACTCCTCCCCCCCCCCGCCCCCTAAACACCACCCCTTCCTCCCCGCCAGGTGGCCGACTCCCCCCCTCCCTGATCCCCACCGCCCGCAGGTCCTTTGAGCCACTCCAAGTCGGCAGGCCCCGTACAATGCCACATGGTCGCCCGCACCCCCTTAGTAAGCAAGACCAACGTCGTACGGCTCTCCCAGGGACCCCTCCCCGCCTTCCCTCCCCCCGGGCTCCACTTCCCACTGTTCGACAGCGCCGACATTCTAAAACGCAGGCTCCGGACACACCACCGCAGGACCCAATGGCCGACCGATTACGTCACGACAAACCAGAAATACACACTCTCACACGGCACTAGTAGTTTTTAACGGCAAGAGTGATCAACGCTGTTAATAGAGCATAGCTATACTCATCCCCAAGGTAGAAGGAAGGGAAGGTTCCCGGAGGTTACACCGGACTCGAGAAGGCTTTGTAGACCAATCTTTTTTCTACCTTTGATGTAAGTCTCTCCAGCCAGATCCTGACGGTCTCCCTTCACCTTAACTTCTTTGACACTGTCGACTTTACCAGACATTATCCAGCTCTCTTCCTTTCTACATTTATTTCTACTAAGTGAACCACTAACCCCATATCATAGGGCCCTCCCCTATCACTTTTTATTCCCTCTTTCTCCCCCCCTTTATTCCTTCCTTCCCTCTTCTCCTCGTATCACCATATGTTCCTATACCATGTTCTCTTCTCATGTGAAGTTAGACCTCCTTTTCACTTCTTTTTTTTTACCTCCTAACGGCATCGAGCTGCCTAAATCGCTGTCTTTCCTCCTTCATTCCTCTCACCTAACCGTTTCCTCCACGTTCCTCTTCAACCTTTACCCCCCGAAACTCGGGCCCCGGCTCTCCACATCCCCAACTCCAAGGCATAACCATCCTTCTGGGTACATTCTGCCGGCCCCAGTGCCCAGCTCTCTCTTTATCCCTCAACACGAAGTATATACTCTTCTTTCTGTCGACTGTATTCCTTCTCTTTCCTTTCCTTTACCCCCGACCCACCCTCCCTTTTTCACCCTCCCCCCCCCCCATCCCTAACCCATGCATCTACACTGCAGTTACGGAAGATCCGTTCGTCTTTTTCTGTGCGAAGAAGGATTGTCGTCAACAACTTTTTTTTGGTTTAGTTTTATTCCTTCCCTTCAGAACCGTCAAATACTTATAATCAGACGTGCCTGGTTACCCGCATGGGTGCAAAACGACAGCAGCGCCAGGGCCTCCCGTCGTTGAAAACACCGAGGAGAAAACCTGGTCCGAAAGACGCTCTGACCATTTTCCTTCGCAAGCAAAGGCTCGGAGGGGTTTGCCCCCCCAGGACCCCCCGAGCCGGTCCCCACCGATTTGGAGCCGACATGCTCACGTGACCAGGCACTTCCCACCCGACGGGGGGAAAAAGCACCCGCGCACTGCGAGAAGCGATTCTTAGCGCTTCACTTTCTCTTCGCCCCTCCCCCCCCCCCCCCTTTTCCACCACCCCGGCCCCACCCCTCATCAGGATAAAATCCACCCCCCCCCAACCCCCGAGGAAGCACCCACCCGTCTAATTGCCACTCCTCCCCCCCCCCCCCCCCCCCCACCAACCCCCTCCCTTCCTCCCCCTCGCCTCCTTCGACACTCGTCCCCACTCCCACACCCTCTCACCTCCCCCCGTCCCCACCTCCCCCCCAGTCGCCCTCCCCCATTTTTCAATCGGCTGCGTTTATTCCGGCCCCCCCGTCAGGATGGAACGCGAGGGTGGACTGGCTTGACCCCTCGGAACCTGGGCCCCGCGACTCCCGCGCACCTTTCCCTCCATCGCGTACTCACAATAAAGGGTAAAGAACGCGAGGGCCCCACCGCCTCCCCCCCCTCCCCCCTAACCGACCCAACCATGCCCGGGCCCTGTAAAGCTTGCGGCCGCTGGCAGGAAGGGTTCTCCGCTCCCCCCACAGGGCCAACGCCGGTCTTTTGTAGGGTACTCCTTCCAATCGGAAGAAAGACATTGCGAGTTCAGACACGTATTCCTGGCCTTGGGCCTGCAGGAGAAGACAGCCCGCTCCACACCTCCTGTGACAAGACCCAGTTGTTTTTAGGACTAAGAAGGGCCCCCCAACTATGGTCCGCACAATCCCCCCCCGCCCCCCACGCTGCCCCCAAAACCTTCAAGTCAACGGGAGTTTTGGGTCTCGGGTGCAGCGGGGTGCAGGACTGGCCGAGGCGCGATGACAAGCAGGTCTACCCTCCCCCCTCCCCGCCAACCTTGGTTGAAAATGGAAAGAGTTTGAGGAGAATCTTTTCTACTGAGAATCCGCACAAAAGTCAGAACGCTCCGCACGAGAAAGCTTGACGATGAACACCAAGACTTGAAGAAAGGAAGAAATTTTTGAACAGAGGTCTCTACCAGGTTCCACCTCTCGGAGGAAGCGGCAGAATCCTGCCCGGGATGGCCGCCCGGAGCCCCAAGTCGACACCCTATCAACCCCCCTTTAATTCCTTTCCGCGATCTACGTTTAGGGGTTTCATTGGTGTGCTTGCTTTCCCCCCCAGATGTTTTAACGCGCCTCGAGTCGTGAAGTCTTGTTTCCCGCACGCGCATTATGGATACACCCCCCTGCTTCCTGATCCAGCGAAGTGGGTGCCGTAGACTCAGACCAGTCACTGGGCTGTCCCCCCGCCCCTTTTTCCCGCAAGGGCTATGCAGGGAGGGAGGGTTGTTTTTTAAAGTCAGCATTTGGCCGGGTGAGGAGAAAGACCTGATTCGAAAGGACCGCGGGAGCATACACTATTAGATACTTAAGCCACCAAACGACGGCCCTACAGGACCAGCCAAAAATAAAACCCCTTCCCCTAGGTCCTGAGTATTCGGTCTAGACCTGCATGGGTTAACATATTGAGAAAAGAGCCTATCTGTTGTTCCTCTTCCCCCGGCGCTGTGCCCTTGGGGGGAATGGCCTCGACAGACGCGGCTGCCCCTTGCCGGGAGCCACTACTTTCCAGCGTATTAGCAAGCGAGAGGAACCCGCTGGAACCAACACGAGCACTTCGGGAAGACAGACGGCGTGTTTGCAACATGTCCCCTTGTGGAAGGAGACTCCAGATACCGACTCCAAAGAGATAAGAGAACCCCTTCCCCCTATATAGGACAGGAGGACCTCCAGGACCCGTACCCCCCCCTTCCAGGAGCGACAGACCCGGCCCACCAGTGGGCGCGCGTTTTACTTTTATCCGGGGGGGACGGTAGGTAAGCTCCGTGCGTTGGAGAGACCTCGCGTTTATCCTTTTTCAGTGCCGCCGAACCCATTCCGCAGGTGGTGTCCTTGGTTTCTTGCATGGATGGTTAGGCCCCCTTCTTTTCGGATGGGCAAACTCGACTCACTTTGTCAGCCTTTCAAGGTAACCGAATAGGCTTCTCTAGCCCCCCTGGGAGTGAATTGTGTTTTTTTTTTTTTTCCGATCCTTCTTTAGAGCAAATCGTTTTTTTCCAGTACACCTTTTCTTTCATGTCCCCCCAAGGGGAAGGTGTCTACCCAGACCTGCCTTCATTTACTTGGACACGGGCAGCTGGGGTATCCTTCTTGAAGTTGGCTCTGCCCCCTATTTTCTGCGCCCTCAGTAATAACCTGGCCAGGGAGTCCCCTTTCTTCCGCGGCGCGCGTCATTTACCCTGTCCGTCCGTGCTTTTTTTTCTTATCGCCATCCTGGTTGCCTTTCTTCCTTTTTTTTTGATGTCCTAACCCCAGCAAAACGCCGCTGCTCTTTTCCTCGGCTTTTTTTACGCGATCGCGAAGTTGCGGGCCGTCCACCCCACTCCTGCCCCCATATCTTTCCCTTCTTGCCTTGCCTTTCCTGGTGGATCGGTCCCGACCCGGTCCTTCGGTTCTCCTTTTCCCGCACGCAAGTTTAACTGTGTAGCTTTTTTGCATGGCAGCGTAGGGCCCGGGTGCGGCGGTGCTGTTCACTCCCTGTTTTTTTCTTAAAGATTCGCTTCTTCGAATTCTTCTTTTCACCAGACCATGTTGGATTTTTTTATTCTATCCGCCACGAGTTGCAAATCTCCTCTTCCCGTGTTTTTTTTTTTTCGAATTGGCGCTACTTTTTTTTTTTGTAGGCCTGGCCCCCATCCCTGCCTGGTCGGCCAAAGTCCTAGGCACGTGCTTAGACGCATGCTGTCTAATTCTTAGTCAGGGACTTCAGTGATTGGCACGAATCAGACGAACCCAACGTTCAGTTCTCGTCCTTTTCCGCAATGCCCCCAAATCGTCCCCCCCTTTTGGGTTTATAAATGCGTGCAACGTACAGGGAATTTCCTCGTTTTCCAAACCCCCACTTATGCCCGAATGCCCTCCGTTTCAGCGGCTATGCATCTTTGGTCGCGGCTGGACCTTTTTTTTGTCGCTTTCCCTTTCTCCTCCTTTTTCCCCTCACTCTTTTCGGTTCTTCAGATTGCTCGGATTCCCGGTCTTTTTCGCGATGCGGGGTCGCTCGACGTTCAACAATCTTTTTCTCGCGGACGGTTGTAGGCCGTATTTCCCTGAGGGAATCGTTGCTCGAGAAATTAGGTGCGATTTGTCCCCCGCCTCCCCTAGGTTCTGATCTTCGATTTTACACTTCTGTGTGTTCCTTGATTTGTCCCACCTGAAAGGAAGGAATGGAAACTTGTTGCTTTGGCTCCCTCCTAGAGTTCTTCGCGACATTGGTCTTTATTTGGAACTTACTCTTTTTGCGCTTCCTACCGCTCGTCTCTCGAAGCGCGGGAGTTTGAGTTTTCTTTCCCCTTCTCGATTGCCGCCGCCTCTGAACCGCCTTTTTCTTTCTTGTTCGGGTGAATTCGAACCGACACTTTCCCTTTTCCGACCGAAGAAGGCGAACGGAAGGACTACCCAAGACCAAAAATCGCACAAGAAGTTAAGACGCGTGCCCAACGTAGCAGGGTACTTCTTTTCTGCAGGAGGAACGGCTCGGTCGGGGCTCTGTTTCCCCTGCGATCTTAAAAAAGGTACTTGCACAACAGTCCCCCTTTTCGGATCGGTTGGGTTGATGTCGAGCAGCGGTTTAACTACCTTTTCCTCGGATGCTGTCCCAACAGGCGCCCCACTCGCATTATTCGATTCCGGTCTACATTATATCCCCAAGTGCCTGCCCTTGCCGAAGCAGACCAGCCCTACTCCTCACGGACGATGGGTTTTCTCCTCTGCCTCTGTGGTCCTCGTATTTAATTTTTTTTTTCGAAGGCGAGTGCGAGCGGCGGGACCTCCTGCCCCTTCCGCAGGCGTCTCCAGGTCCCCTGTTCTCTGGAACTTTTTTCCCTTTTCTTAATGCGCTTTCTCGAGTAGAGGTTAGAGGCGTGTCCACACGACGAAAGTCAGATGAGAAGCTCTGCCCTCAGCCCCATGAAACCCCCGACAGCGAGATAGACACTCTCTAGTTACCTGGCAAAGGATCAGACACGAGAATCAGAGCCCCTTCGCCCCCCCGTCGCCCCAGAGGGGTCTTTTCCGGTCTTCGCGGATAAAGCTAGTGATTGGAGGAAACAACATAGGCTTTGCTTTTCGTTTCCCAACAAGCTTCTCTTTCTCGGCTATTTTGTGTTTGGTTGGCGGACCATTTCACCGATGCCCGGTATTTGTCGGCGTCCGTTTTTCCCGAAGGTCCTCCCCCCGTTCGAAAAAGAACAAACAGCTTAACAAATAAACTCATTGGGTCGTTAATAGGCACACGGACTTTGGACCATGATTAATATGGGTGCCGGGGCTGCGTTTTCCCCAGTGCGCCCATCACTGGTAGTGCGGAGTTAAGCGGCGACATTGGCCGCTCCCCCCAACTTCCCCCACAAGTTGAGAAAGAAAAACCTACAGCATCCTGGAAGCCGACCAGCAAAAACGAATGAGCCCAACGCCCCCTGCAACGACGTAGGCGGGGAGAGTGGCCTGTGTGGGCTCTTTGAAGGAAAGCGAGGATGACCAGGATTTTCCCAGATTAAAGCCCCTACAGTCACTGGCTTTGCCGCGTGAGGGCGGTCCACCCGCCAAGGCGGCAAACTAGACCTAGCTAGGGGAATCACTACTCCTACGTTCGTTGGGGTTGGAGTGGCGAGGGGGATGAGGAGACGATACGATTTTTGGACAAAAGCCCCCCTCGCGTTGCGGGGTGTAATCCCATCTCGCACTTTTTTCAGGCTGTTTTTGAACGGATTGTTTCGGCGGAAGGTTTCTTCTCACGGTACCAACTTAGCAACACCTTCAGATTAATGGCGCTGCGGGTCTGCGGGTGGTAGATTGAGACGGTGATTGCGGCCAGGGAGGGATGTGGGCTCGCCAAGGTTGATTGTCGTCTACGGCGTCTCGGCCAGCTTTCCCTCCTCGATGGCAACATTGTTTACTTCCGTCCCCCCCCATTACCGCGGGGTTTCAGTTTAAGCTTATCTGGGGTCTTTCATTTTTAGCTGATCGTCGTCGCTCCCTCCATGTAGGCACTAGCCAGCCCATATAAACCCGCGCGCTAAGTCCTTCAACGTTATCCCCTTCTTTTTCTTTTTCAACCCCCCACATCGGATCGCCCGCGGGGGGTCTCAGACCGGCTGCCACTTTCCCGCACTCACCTGCTCACCCGATCGGGACTCTTTAGACTGTTTTTATTGGGATAGTGGGGTGCATGGCTGCCTCAACGCTTGATATACCTTCCTTTTTTAGTTAGTTTCAGCCCTTCGACAGTGACCGGCTAAGCTGGACAAGCGTTTCATTCGCGAGCTTTCAGTCATTCCAGCATAATGGGAGGCGAATTTATTCGTTTAACACCTCTGGGCTTTACGCGTCCTGTGACAAGACTAGAGGCTTTGAAGTTGGGAAAGAGTGATCAGACCAATTCGAACAGGTCCGCAGACTGCACATAAAATGATGGCCCAAATTGTCCGTATCCACACCCCCATATAAGAGGATGTGATTGCTTTCGTCTTCGCCCTTGGCTCCGATGGGTTTTTCGGGGGGCTTAAAGTACCCTTTTCTGCCGGAGTGTCGGCATGGGCTTTCATGTTTTTTAATCACGGGCTTTTCTTTCTGGCTTAAGAATCACAAGAGGCTCTAACGCTATACCCCCAATCCTCACGGAAGCCCCTCGGGTCAGTCCCAACTTAGCGTTCATTAGCAAAGACCAGAGTGCCGTCCTCTGGTTCCTCGGCGCGTGAGTGGACCGGCCCTCCCCCCAGTTCGTACGAGGACCCCGCTAGTGATTTTTGGGGGGTCCGTTTCGCTTCCCCGTCGCTTCTTTGGACTTTTTTCGGTCGTTCGCCCGACAAAGACGCAGCCAATGTAGTCAGGCTTTTTTTGCCCTCGAGGTTTCTTCCCAGGGTGCTTCCAAATTCGGATCCAACTTGTCTTTCCGCTTCGACGCGCAATGTCACCGAACTTGCGTCTTCGCTTGGCCCAGCCGGTCTCCAATTTGTGTTTTCGGCGGACTCTTAAAGCCAAAATCGAATTAGGTGTTCCAAGCCAGCCCACCAAAAACCGTTCCATTTTCCTGTTGCCAGAGGTTAGGTGAGCGAAAACCCCCCCTGTCGGCCCTGATCTCATCGCCTCTATGCTAGTGGCCGTTGGAGCCAATGTGTCCGAATTCTTCC
>Ga0179593_1667810_pt1 | contig 21159 bp, 17 predicted proteins | sample CZODoug2_1_08_16_FD_185931 | JGI IMG/M metagenome (GOLD analysis project Ga0179593, IMG submission 185931) | Vadose zone soil fungal communities from Angelo Coast Range Reserve, California, USA - CZODoug2_1_08_16fungal (PacBio error correction) | ecosystem: Environmental > Terrestrial > Soil >... | reverse complement strand
GCCCATTATACGGTTGGGCGCCGGTTATTGAGTAGTGCTCATCTTCTTCCTCCCCGTCTTGCTCGGCGTCCCCTGCTAATGCTTTTTTGTCGTCGGGAGCCTTCTTCGCCCCTTGTACTGGACTTCCCGTTGACACCGGTTAGTGTTGCTGAATTTTTGCCTTTTGGCTATTGCGGTGGCCGTAGCTCCCGATCTGCGATTCAGATGTGCCCCCTCGGACGATCGGGTCTTCTATTTTCTTCATTGCGATGAGGAAGAATGGCTGGGCTGTTTCTTCGGAGGCCGGTGTTACGCCCACGATACATGCCCCGGTTTGCGCGGCACCCCTACCGTCAGGGTGTTGCGTCGACCCTAGATTTGTCGGCTGAGACGGTGCTTCCGACTTCCCCCAAACGCAATGCGGCCTCTTTTTGATCCCAAAGCGCCAACCACTTACTCCCCCTCCGAGTGAATGTAGGTCTTTGCTATACCTTTCCTCCAGGCTCTCAAGCCACCCTGCAGGCTGACTGCCGGCTGTGAGATTTGCCACGGAGATAGGCGGTCATGAAGCGTCAGAACTTTGAGTTATGTCCTATCGCGTGACAGGCAACTTTCCCCCTTTTTTTTGCCCTTCCCTTCCCCTTCTTCGCTGGCGACCCGGCGTTTTGATTTTCTTGCTCGGCGAACACCACCTTCACGCCGGCTTTCCCCCTGCTGGAGCCTCATAGTTTTTTTATGGTTTTGCCCCCCTTGATCTTTCCCCATTTCGGTCTGTCCTTCCCCGTTTTCTACACCGGTGACTCCAGGTCTGAACCCGGGCTTGGATTTTCTCAATTCCCCTGAAAAGTGCCTTCTTTTCCGGCGGGAATTTCCCCTCTCTCCCGTTGCCGCTGCCCTGCAGGATCATTGCGCAAATCCTTTTATATCGGGGGGATCTTTGATGCCCCGAACACGCCTGGTGGCGCCGTAATGCTGAGCGCATCGCCGTAGCTCTCCTTCCCCTTCCCCTGTCCTCTAACTCCTCGACCGGGTCCTGAAAAGGCGGACCGTGGAGGCCTGGGCAAAGCCGTCCTATGCGAGATTTGAACATCCGTTTGTCTCGTGCCTGTTCATATTGTTTCATCTTCCATTTCCGACATGTTTGCCGTGCTGAAGAGAAGCCTCGATCGAGCGAATCACCACTCGCTCCGGTTCCGCCAGTCTGGCCCTCCCCTTTCTTGGGTCACCTATATGGCTCACTGCCGAAGTCCTTCCACCTTTTTTTTTTTTTTAAACTGCTTCTCATTGCCGCCCACCTCGAGTCAAATCCCGGGTCCCGTGAGAAGCCCTCTTCAGAAAGACAGTCCTCTTTTTACTCCGCCGCCAGAGAGGCCCCTCCGGACTGACGAGGCCGGCGAGTGCGCCTCTCTGTTATCCGGCCATGCAGAGCTTTTTGTGTTCACCGACCCCTCCTTCACAGAAAGACCTTTCCTGTGCCTTTTTTTAAGACCCACGAGGGGTATCTCCCCGCAGATTTTGACAGATAAACTTTGGCTGTCTTCTGACCACCCCCCTGCGAGATTAAGGACTCACCGACTGCTCTAGACCCGGGAACGGAGCCAAGGAAGCCGCGCGTCTTTAGACTTCCCCTTTAACCCGGATCGGGATGTTTCTTTACTTGGTTTCCCATCTCCTCCCCTTTCGTACCACCTTGATCGCGGTCCCCCACGCATCGCCAGAGGTCGGCCAACCCAGCGCGTATCATTCCTTCGATTTCCCCATAACGGCAGATCTTTTTGGGAACATCCTCTTTGAGGCACCGCCTATTCCCCCTCTACTGGCCCTCTGCATTCCAAAAATAGTGTGACTCTGGGACTCCTCGATCCCCCGCTAACGTCCAGTTAGTTTTTCCTAAATCTGTTTTTACCTTCCAGATTAGAACTTCTCTTGCACCCGGCGGAAACTTATGGGTCTCCATTTCTTTCGATCTTTTCTTCCTTTTTCGAGAGATGGCGCTCCATCCAGACTTTGGTGCAATGTATTTACCGGGCGAATCTTCTTTATGGACCCCCCCAGTTTTTCTTCAAAGTCCTGTGATTCCTGTTCTTCTAGTACACGCTACCGTATCTCCAGACGGATTCGTTTTTCAGAGCCTCCCTTGACTCTTTCGGCGCCGTGTTTCTCTGAGCTTGGCGGTACTTTTTCAAGATCTCCTTTATGTGAATTTCTGACGGTGAAGGGGCGCTTGGAATTGTACCCCGATTTGAGCCGGAGGCTAAAAACTCCTTTTTTGACGCTTTACTCTGCGTGACCCCCAACCGGGATTGTCGGTGCGGGATTTTTTTTTTCTCCCGAATAGATGAGGTTTTAAGGGATGGGACAGTACCTCTAGGGTCTACTTTTCTCCACCTCCCCCGCGCGGCTTCCTCGAAGGCTCGGCTGGCATTTCGTGGATCCCCCCGTACAATCCGTATTGGATCGTTGGTCCTTCAGCGAATTCGGAGACAGGTTTCATCCATCACTCCCAAGGATTGATTTGGTGCTTGGCGGGTGCGGATATTGGAGGGAACCAAGCTGGAACAGCCCCCAGGATGGATAGATTTGGCTGCTCTCTTCGTTTCGCCACTTGCCACTAACAACGGATTCTTTCCCGCGTGTGCGCCGAGAGCGAGGCGCCTGTGACTGCCAAGGCTCGGTTTTTTGCATCCTTCTTTGAATTGGCTTTCCCTGTTTCGGTGGCCGCGTCCCTTTCCGAGGGATGCACCTGGTGGAGGTTTTCTCCGGAATTTCGCCTAACGACCTAGCCTCTCTCCTCCCCCACCTGCGGTTTGTGCTATCTTGCTATGCAGGCAGACACTCGGGGGCTGACATCTCACCCCAACTTTTTTCCCCAGGGTCTTTGCTTGATGCTGCTTTTCAGCCAGTCTCCCTGGTCTGCGTCGATTCCCGGTCGAAGGCAGGCGACTGGGGGTCTTTCGACGTCCCTCCGCGCGATCAAGACAGCTCAAGCTCAAGGACGTCGTTCCTGTTCCCGCCCCCCTCAACCGATAGCGCTTAGGTATTGGTAGGCATCTTTCCCTCAGGAAGACGGCATTGTCATCTTTTTCAAATCTTCCCGGCGGTCCGCTTCATTCTGGGCCCCCCCCCATACTTTTCATGACCCTGGCCGTTGCACTAATCACTCTTTTTCGGCCCTCATTGGCTCCAGTCCAGTACAAGTCCCCGGCGACTTTTTTCCAGGAGATCCCGGTCACGACCACTCCCCACCTCCCATTGAGGACTCCCAGTCACTTCGTGCTACGTTGAGTGATGGTTGCCTTGGAGCCCTAACTTGCCCCGACGGATCTCGATTTCCCCTCCCATCTCCGACGGCACGGCCCTGGGGGTTCCCCCCCCCAATGTTCTGTCAATATCGAACGTTTTTTGATTCCCTTCTTCCTCTTCTCGCTTACTATGGTTTAGTTTGTGCGCCCTCCAGGCAGGAAAGCATCGTCATTTTTCCGTACCCTCTTCCCTTGCATGCGCACTCCAACCCTTGGAACCCTTCCCTCGGAGTTCAGTCCATGAAGGGAGGGGACTTCCTTTGTCGCCATAGTTGACAGATTTGCTTTTTTCTTCGACTCAGCCGCAGCGTATCGTTCTTTCATGGTCGCCCTCCCCCCACCCACTGGCACCTTTGATTTTGCGCGCATCATCACCGTGAGCTGGCTGCATCGCTGCCTTGGGCTTTCACCAAGGCCTCGATCATCCCCTACCATGGCAGGCGCGCCCAGCGATTTCACCAATGAAGCCGTTCTTCGGTGCACTCTTCGCGGGAGCAGCGCGGCACGGCAGCAACCCCGCGTTGGACCGGCTTCCCAAAGGTTCTGTTTCTGCGTCCACCCCCGGTTTTCGTATTTCTGACCCTGATTGTACAGGGCGGCGAGAAGATATGTTTAAACTCTAGCAGCCCATCCGTTATCGGTGCTTGCTACCGGGCCGGGCTCCGCCATCATCTTTCGCGTTTTACAAGTCATGATTCTTGCACGCTAACCCCCCGTCTCAATGTCTGTGACTGAGGTGGTCCGGTAACTTCCTAGTGTTTTTCCGTCTTTTTTTTCCCTCCGCCCTGAGGGCCTTTCCCCCATTTTGTTTTTTCCCGAGACGGTGGACCATCCTCAAAAACTCACCCCTTTGCCGGGTCTAGCCGAGACTCCCCATGTCCCGATGCCTGGTCCCCTTTGAGAATTTCCCTTTCACGGTCCCACCAGCGGCCATCTATCAGCTTTTGCCGGATGGTCATCTGTTTTGCCCCCCTGTTTCCTCCTGACCTTCCGAGTCAACAAAAATTCTCGCACGGAGAGCTTCCTGTTTTTCTTTTTTGCTTTTTGGGGCCCCATTGCGGTCGCGGCATCTCCCAGCTGACCGACGGCGGTCTCTCTTTGAATCACCCCGAGCGGCAGGTGGAGTCCCAGGCAGTTTTGTGCCTTTCGTTTAAGGCGCCGTGGATCTTGTTCCTGTCTCCTTCCTTTAAACTGAGTCAAATGCCAAGCTGCTCCCTGTCTTGCTTTTTTTTTTCGCTCACCCGCCCCTCTTGTTAAGCCCGGATCCCCAGGGTTCGGTTTCTAATTCACTTCCGCGGCGACAACCCCCCCCCCCATCCGGCACCCACTTGTCTCGGGGTTTCCCAGCTGGAGCGCGTGGAAGGCTTGACCCTTCAGTCCGTCTTTCAATTACTTCAGCATATCCGCGTATACTTTTCTTTCTCCTCCTCAGTGGCTCTCTCTCCCTCATCCGCAGATCCTTTATTTTCCTCCTCTCTTGGTTAGAGCCTTTCTTGTCGGATGGCGCGCAGAGAGTGAGCCTATCTTTCCAAACCCCTTTGCCGGTGAGGCATATGCCCTTCGGCTTTCCCCTTTCGCACATTCCAGAGGCGCCGTAGGCTCCCGTATCCCGCTCCTTCCTTTTTTTTCAAACCAGATCTTTGTGCTGAACTGTATTTTTCGACGAGTAATGAGGCCTCCCCAAAGTATTTCACCCCTTCTTGGACCCTTTTTGCAATCGGCGGTTCTCGACGTCGTCATGGAACTTCCCCTTGGAAAAACCCTTTTAGGCAGTGGACATGTTCGCTCTCCTCAGTCCCCGTAACGATATAGGGCGCCCCCTGGCAACCTTTAGTATTCTCGGCTGGATGAGGTCTTTCTTATAGCAGGTCGTGGTCAGGGGGACGATGAAGTGACCCGCCGGGACCGCTGCGCATCTCGCATCGCTCCGCGAAAAGATTTGAACTTTAAAGGGCAGGCCTCGCCCCAATCAAAACTTCGAGCGGATCGATGCCCTTTTGGAAGTCTCTCCCGCCCTGAGGTTCTCCTATTCCTCAAGCGTGTGGGACCAGCTCGGCGTTTTTGATAGTCCCCTAGGCCCCACAAAAAATCCTTCCCGAACCCCTTTTGGGGGTAACACTTCCGGTAAGAAGAGCCGGTCTTGAAACCACCTCCGTGAGCCGGCCATTTTTCTTAAGTCCATCAGAGACTTGTTTTATGATGCTTTTACCCCTTCGCCCGGTGTTCTGCCCGCTCAGAATGACAGAGTTTTAGTGATCGGACGTCCCCAGGTCTCTTGTATTCCCTCCGCGGTAAAGCCGTCGTCCTACCGGGTTCCGGGACTAAAGTTCTAATTTTCTGTTGTTCTCTCAGGGGGAAAGAAGCGTCCTTCGCATTTTTTCCCTAGCTGCACGATTCTTACTCTACTCTTTCTGGGTGGTTTTTTTGAGGGTCCCTTCTAATTGCAAGTAGGAGCGATTGCCGGACGTTCTCCTTGGTGAAGAAAGGCCCTTTTCAGATTTCCCTGTTCTGCGAGGAATCCATGTTTTGTTTCGACCTCTAGATGGTGCCTTGATTTCCCCTCCGCATTCTGACGAACCTCATCTCGCCGCCCCTTTGTCCATTCCTTCATTCATCCTGTTAATCTTCGTGAAGCCCGAGACATGTTCCCCCATTTCTTCGACGTCCATTCTGCGGAGATAAGCGTCCCGAGAGCTAAACCTCTTTTCCAAGAGGACTGGCCTTGAAACTTTTCGCATAGTAGAAGCCATTCCTTTCTCCGGCTCCCCGCTTTTGCGGGAAAGCCCATTTTGGTGCACTCAAATCGGTTTTTGGTTCCCGTATGTGATCGTTGGCGACTCTATCTTCGTGCGCTCACAAAAACCTCTGACTTCCCTCCGCCTTTTCTTTGGAGGCCTAGACAACTTGGGTATGGGTTTTTTTTCCCTTGCTATGCTATTCCCTTCCTCTCTGGACCCTTAGCACATGGGCCGTTTTTCCCAACTCTTCGACACGTGTCCTCTGGTCATGAAAGTATTGCGCCAAGTCTGGCCCCATTTCCGGTTGTTTTTGACGTTCTGGCCGGCCGGACTGTCCCTCGATCGCCGCCAAGTGACAGTCACGGAGTATCTTTAACCCCCAACCCTCCTTACCAGTCCTTTAGTGATTTGGTCCCTGGGACGACGTTCAACGGTGGGCCCTCCCTTTAGCTTGGCAGTAGTCCCTCCTTTAGTCCGAATTGCGACTCTTCGACCGTGGTCTCCCGCGTTAACCGGCTTGCCCAGCTCGCCGTCCGTCTTTAAATCAATCTTGCCTCCCCGTGTCCCTCCCCCATACTAAAGAAAGGGTCGCGGGCGAGGACGGCGCTCTGGTGTCCCAAACCACACCGCGCTCCGGTTCCCAGTCCCCGGCTTTGGTCAATTATAGGACAATCCCATCCCGGGTGCGTTTGCACGTTTGTAATTCGTTCCTGAGAAAGAGCCCCGAAAGCCCCGGAAGCCGCCGCAGAATCCCCTGCCTGACGTGCTCAGGTCCGTCCATCCTTTCTTCCAACCTCGGGCATAGACGACCGCTCTCCCTTTTGCCGCGAGCCTTTCCCCCCCCACCTCATTCTTTGTCTCTACGAGTTGGTGGTGGTTTGCTTTATGCAACCTCCAGAATCTCCTTTTTATCCCCCCCGCGGTCTCAGAACCGTCTCCATCGATCCCAATTGCTTTGACTTTTTCCATTTCTGTCCCCCCCTGTTGCGAGACACTAAACACGCGCGAGATCTGGCGACCGCCAGCCTCGCCCAGAGCTCTATTTCGCCCATCCTCCCCCTTTCTTGGGACATCCATGACCCCGGTTACTCACGTTTTTTCTCCCAAGCTTGTTAAGCAGGCCCACGCGAAGTTGGACCAATTCCGCGTCTTTTTCCCCCGTCCCTTTCGCTACCCAACTCCGGGCCTTATCATCTGCCATGGGCCACCGCCTCGCGTCGATCTCCTTGAGCCTCCACTGCCGCGAAATTTATCTCCTTCGGAGTTCTCGACCGTCCAGATAGCAGGCTTTCCAATGTTTCCTCCATAACCGATCCACCACGCCCCGGTCATGCGAGCAACATTTTCCCGGTACCGTTCCTCTCTACTCTCTCCCTTTTTGGGGATTAGGGATGGCGCGAGCAGGGGCCCCCGCCTTTCAGCTCGCATGACCCTGGCAAACATGGATTTCAAAAGCCCCCCTTGTCTTTGGTCCCCTGGTCGATCTGCGAATTCGCCGCTCATACCAGAGGACTCAGGCGTTATCGTTTGCGGCGAGGCCGTTGTTATTGGTTTGCTCTTCCCAATTCCTTGCCGATCGATGGTTGATCGAAGACCCCAACGGAGGAGCGTCCCTTGCCAAGAGGCCTTTCCCTCCTTCTGTGGGTGCGTCCCTTGGGGACGACGACGGCGTTGTTCCCAACGACAATTTTTGAGGGATTTAGACCTGTGTCTTGCTTTGCTGTAAGTCCCCAGTTCGCGCGCGGCAGTAGTATGCTCCTTTGCGCCGCGCTCCTTTTTTTTGCAGTGCTTGGTTTCCCCATGGTCCGGGAGATTTTTGTCGGGCAACCGAGATCAGCGGTGGAGACCCGGTTTTTCCTTTGACCCAGGGAATGATTTTTCCTTGATTTTCACCACCCCCACTGGACGGGCCCAGCCCAGCTGTGATCGACGCTCCCCTCCTATCGGAGGCCGCGGTCTAACAGTTTCCGTTGCCCTTTGAGTTTGCCAGCGAGGAGAGGTTTCACGGTCGCCTTGTATGGTGATGCTTGCTGTTCCTTAAGGTTTTTTCGCGCGTTGTTCTGCGGCCTCCGCCTTCTTTATGCACTGGTGGAGGCTGATCTGAGCGGCCCCATTCCCTGAAGTCCCCCCTCTCCGTCCACATATGCTTTTTTTGTGAGGGTGCCGTATCGCTGTATTCCGGATCCCCCCTCTTTCTGGTGATGCTCCCATGAAAAGGCGCACTGATAGGGATTTCCGGCTTTGCGAGACTTTGAACAGCAGCACGCCCTAGCGGACCGGTCGTATTAGTCTTTTAAGTTTTTGAAGGTTCCCTTTTTTTTTGCTCTGCCTGGATAAAGCTAAGTAAAGATGCGACCGTGAGGGTCTTCCCCCCCCTCCCGATATCCCTTTGTAAGGCTTTTGGTATCACCTCTTCCAGTCAGACGGCACCGCGATTCCTTAGGTTCAAATCTCTTGATAACGTCAAGCTTCTGCACTTTTTCCGGTTTCCCAATCCCTTTAATGACCAAAGGGCCGGTGTGCAGTACTTTTTTAGGCGCTTGCAAGGTGCTGCCCTCCCCCTGGCGACAATCTCGTGAGACCGGTGACTTCCAAGCAACCCATAGTTTTCATTTCGGTCCAATTTCAAGGCGGAAGCTGTGAACCGACTGTCGGCCGCCCAGATTACCTCCCTCTTTATCACATCTCCTACGCAGTTACTTACCACCCCGCGATGTGGGGCAAAGGTCACGAATTCCACTCGGATGCAAGAGGACACTACTGATGTTGTATTTTCACTTTTTCGGAAGGTTTGTCCCTCGTTTTTGCATGGCTGTGCCTCTTTCCCCCTCGTTATGCAGGAATGCCAAGCCTGTCCATGTCCCGGGAAGAAGATGAACAGGGCTTGTAACCGCTGCCGGCTTTTTTCTTCGGACTGCAGAAGGGTATCCCGGGCACAATCGAGATGACTCCCCCCCACTTCCGTAAAAAACGAAGGAGTGTCCTCCGTTCTCCTTTGACTTCGCTGATTCCGGTCACCCTCGATCGAATACACATTTTGGGGGGGGGTGCAGCAAGGCCAATCGACATCTGCGCCCGCAAGCCGAATAGACAGCAGTCGAGGCCTCTCAGCTTTTTCCCTTGCGAGTGTCCACCTCTCCTGCCCGCGGCGCGACCCAACGCAATGAAGACTTTGGGTGAGGGCCGGCAACCCGGTACGGCTGTTTTTCCGGATCTTACCCCCCCAGGGCCCCCCCCCTTCCCCAATCTCCTGGTCACGCAGCACTTCCCCGTTTGAAGCTCAGGTGAGAGAGGGCTTTCCAGACTTTGCGCCGCATTCATTTTTTTTTCCTCCCCCACCCCCCCAGAAAAGGATTCAGTTCCTTACCCCCCCTCTCCCCATTTTCCGGTCGTCCTGAATGATTCAGCGCTGCGTTCGGATTGGCTCCGCCCCTATGCGTTCTTTGGGTTTGCATTTCTCCCCCTTCCTTTAACTCAAACTCACGATAAGAGCCCGGACGCCCAAAGTCAATTTTGAGCGCGTCTCATGAGGCCTTTCGGAGTGCCTTTCCCCCCTACGATCCCGCTCAGAAATTTGTGTTTGTCCCCTTCACGTTGGCGCCTTTTCCCGTCAGGTTCAGAACTTTTCGCTGGAGAGAGGGGCTGGCGCCCTGCCTTTCTTATTGGTCATCTGCCCTCGCCTTCACCATGAGAACCGGTACCCAAATCTTTAAGGTCGGGACTCCCTTTTGACTCCTCGCCTTGCCATTTCGTAATGCGCGTTGTCTATCTCGGTTATTGTTTCGACTGTTCGTCCACTGCATCCACTGTGGGTTCTGCAGCTCTTTACGATAATTCACCTCCGCCGATCTGCGTTTTCAAAGTTACGATTTTTTTCGGCCCGGGTTTTTCTTCGCTATCATGAGGCGGGACCCCCCTTTCCCCAATAGTTTCCTTGGCAGAGGCCAAGGCGGATCGGCCGGCTCTGCGTGGGGATCGGTCTTCTTCCCCAAGGCGGATTCTTAACCTATTAGTACTCCCCGGCTCTCTGAAGATGAGCCCCTGCCTTGTGGTTTGAAGGTTCCCGTCTCGATTCTCCCCGATGCGCCTCGCCAAGCCTCTTTTCTTTTTGTTGCTCCAGTTCTTGGCGGAAGCGATCTGCGCCGCCCCTCTTAAAACCCAAGGACGGTGAGCATCTGCTGTTAGTTTTTTCATCTTTTGCTTTTTCCAAGAGTCCGCCTTGTCGACGACGCGGAACGATCACTTTTTTTTTCAACCCTCCCCGGCGCCTTGGCTTGAAGGTTTTTGTCGCCGCTTAATGGAATGAGTAGCTCACCCCCAGCTTTATTGCTCACTTTCTCAGATCGTGCCCTTGTAGAGCTCGTCGCGCCAGAAGCTGCCCCCCCAGCCCCACCCCAAGTGGATGGTCCATCTCCCCGCAGTAAATTCTCTTTTTGCTACCAAGAAATGCAAAGGCTAGCTCACCTCCGTATCCTTTGGGGTTTTTGCGGTTAGTTTCCTTCGGGACAGCTGGCGATGCCACCCCCCCTCGCAAGCTGCCTCGCTCCGAGAACCTTGTTATTTGAACTTTTCAACGGCTTTCTTTTTCGCTGTCTCCTCCCAACGCTCCGGTCCCCAAACCTTGCGGGCGGATTGACCTTACAAGTTCCTCGGAAAGGCCTGGTTACGCGTGCCGGGCGTACGGGACACACGCCTTCTTTTTTTGATGCCCCTTTCTTATGACCCCTTTTCGTCACCACATTCCGTGCAATTTAGGTGAGGGCGGCGAAACCAATGGAATCGCTTCGCAGTCAGTTCGGACTGAGAAGACATTGATACGGTTCTACGCCTTTTCCCTTTTTGGGTTTCCTTTTTTCTGACATTTTTCTTACGTCCCTTATTGAGCGCCGGAGTCGCCTCCCCTTGAACTAGGGGAGGATAGGAGGCCATTCTCCCCTCCCCGTCCGTCCCTTGTACTTGACGGGTCATTCCCACACCCTTTTCAGGGTTTGCCCGGCCTAAAGGTTGTGAAGGCGGGCGAGACGGGCAGCCGGTTCTCTTTGGGCCGTCGCAGATCCTCCCCTTCAGATGTTTGTACTTTCCTGCTTTTGGGTGCTCGGCTTGCGGCACGTTTCACGCTCTGATGTAGGAGCCTTGTGATGTCGGCTAGCGAGGCCTTGTTCTCTTTTCTTTTTTCTTCTTGTATCCAGTGCTCCTTTTTTGTGTTACCCTCACGGTTTACCGTCTGTGTTTGCCGTTTCCTTTTCTTGTTTCTGAGGCCTGCCTAGCCCCCTCCCCCAACCCGCAAAGAGTACTCCCGAACCGGCCAAGATACAATTGTTCCATCTTGTTTCCTCACATGTTTAAATTTTCTTTTCCGGGTGGGTACCAGTTGGTTGGGCCCTTGCCAGAAGCGGTCGCAAGGAGGGCCAAGCCAGCTAAGATTTGACCGGCCCGTTGTGACCTGGCGCGAATTCTAAATTCTGCAATTCCAGAGAAGAACTTGAACTCCGCTGAAGGACCTTTCCCTTACTTGTCCCTCAGCGTTGGTTTTTTTTGCAGTAATGACTCATACCCTTCCGGCGTGAGAGTAGAGGATTTAGTTCCCCCCAACACAACATTAACATTCAGCCCCCCTTATGGTCGTCCTTTCAGAAAGATTTTTTTTTCTTTGAAACTTGATTTTGCTTAATCTACGACTTTCTGTATTTTTTGACGGCAGCAATGGCGTCCTCCCTCCCTCTCCGAGGCCCACCGTTGGCTGAACTTCTGGGAGCCCAGTTTCCACCCGTGATCCCGCGTAGTCCTTTTTATGTGAACCTACCTCGCACGGGAGTTGCTGTTTTCTTAAACCACCGTACCTCCTTTTTATATCGGTGCCGGGCGGCCGACCGAGCGCTGTCACGTCCTTGAGATTGTCTTGCTCCTCTTTGCGTCCTCTCCGAACCTCTGTTTCTCTTGACGGCCGTCCGGCGGACCTTTGCACCCTCTCGATCCGTTTAAATCCAGTCCCGGATGTGCTGGTGAGGTGCATATTGTCATGTCACCTTCCCCGACCTGGGTCGCCGGAGCTCCCGGAGATCGGCTTTTCACACCCCCCCACACCTCGCCCTTCCGTCCCCTTATGCTTCCCGGTCCAGGGTCATAGTCCTCCTGCATCATCAGACACAACTTGTCTCCCTCCCCCTGCGTAAACTGGGAGTCGTCCCTCCTCACCTCCTCCCCCATCCGCATGAGGCACATCTTCCCCTCCCAGGCGAACGTGGGTTTCCTTTGCGCATGCCCTCCGAACTCGCTTCTCACGGAGTTCATAGGACGCTTTTCTTCGTAAAAGGACGACGCGGCTCTACCCAGGATGGGCCGGCCCCCTGGGGTTGCACCAGATTCTTCACCGCCCCAATCATTCCTGTGATCCATGTTCCTCCCCCGGTATAACCGGCGCTGCATCGGGTTTTCGGTTGGACTTTTTACATGGATGCGACCCCACTCGAGCCTGTCGCCACCAGTTCTTGCGACGCGCCCCTGCCTCCCGATCGACGATTTTCGCCAATGGCCCACGAGGCTGGCGCCTATCCTCCCTCCCCCGGGATTGTCCTCTCTACGCCCTTCCAAAAGCGTTCCCGCGCCACCCCCTCCTCTCCGAGCGTGGGCTTAGACAATTAGCTGTTGAGGCACCGTCTGGCCCCCCTCCAAGTCTTCTCCTAAAGCTTGCCTCTGAAACCCCCACACCCCGCTTTGACTGGCCTCCTCCTGCTACGCGGCGGGGAATGTGATCCCCGTCGTGTATGATGCGCTCTTTCCGAGCCGCCAAATATCCTGAGGTTGAAATAAATTTTCTGATCGACGGTCATGAGTCCCTAGTATTTTTTTGAACGTCCCTTTGCTCCCTTTGACTCCCTCCGTTGTTGTGGATCGTTGATTTCGCTCTCGTTGGTTTACCGTTCAGAAGAGTTATTCTTCTGGATGCCCCCCCCTTCTAATCTTCTTTATGGAGGAACCTTTGATTACCAGCCGCTGCGTGGGTTTTTTTCCTTACTTTGAATTCCCCTTCCTCCAGTTCCATACTATTACGGCCGGCCTCCCTATTCGTCCTTCCCGGCTTTCGTGGTTCGTTCTTCTCGTATTCCCCACGTACTGAGCCGCCCTTGAGGTGCCCCACAAGGGCTTTTTTAATTTCCAAGCCTCTCTCTTTCGGTGGGGGCGCCTCCAACTCCTGGCTGACTCCTGATGCTCGACAATAACGTTAGAGTGATCGTCGCCAGCCTAGCCGGTGATGTTGGAACCATAGCTTTAGATTCTAAGGGGTTCCCCTTTTTTCCTCCCCATTTCGTTTTTCTTGCCAGGAACGTGTTTTCGCATCCATGTAGTAACGCTTCTGAACCCCGAGATTCGCTTTTTCACGCTTTTGGTGTTATTGGATCCCTCACTGGTGGGAGGGCTGGTGCCGGAATTGCTTTGAACCCCCCCCCCCAAAACGATCGAATGGCCGGGCCAGAGATCGTTTGGGAATTCTCGGCTCTTTTGAGTATTTCATCCCAGTATACTCTGGTTACCCCTCCTTCCGGGGGCAGGCGACCAATGCGGCCCTGGTCACCCCGGTATTCCGGCGGATGTTTTTTTCGCGCTTTGGACCCTGCGCCCGATCGGCTGAGCCACCCTGCTTTTTGATCTGTCTCCGTCAGTTTTCTCTTAGATTTGCCGAGACGGCCCCCCTGTCGGGTCCCCAGTTTAAGCGCGGTGTGAGGTTGTTTCCTCTTGATCTTTCGTCGACACTTTGTATGGCCCCCCCCCATCTTCAACAGGCGCGGTATTCCTTCTTCCATCTAGAAGTTTTTTTGTTTCTTTTGCGCTTACCCTTCAGGTTCGCGCTTTTCGAAGGATTCCGAACTTTGCGCCCGTTGTGTTCCCCGGTCACAAGTAGCGTACGTCTCTCCTGTCCAGCTCAGTATCACCTTGACTGACGCGCAAATCCACCGTCTCTACTTTTTGGAGGTTGGTATCATTTCTCCGCCGTCATGACTTCACCTTGGCGGCGTCTCTCTTCCCGGCCGGATACTTCGAACCCTTCCCCTTTCCAGCTACCCCCCCCACTCATGGACCAAACGGGACGGTGCTGCCCTCGGTCTGACGCTGGACATTTCTGAACGTTTCCAGTCTGCGACACTCGAGGAGAGGTATAACCAGTTTCCCTTCCCCCATCCCACCCGTGGGCTATCGCTTCCCTACTTTTTGCAAAGGCAGGAGACTTTTGTGTTTGTCGGCCGGACCCCAAATGTCCCGTATTCCCCCGCGGTCAACCCCGCAATGGATCACCACCCCGCCGATGTAGGGCCAATTGTGACGGTCACGCAGATCCGGCGCGCCGGAGCCTTCTTGAAAGATTGCTGCGTTACGTGCCCTTGTTTGCCAGTACCCCTCCCGGTCCTTCCCCAGCCTCGTTTATTTCTCCCTGATTGGCGACCGCTTATACGTCCGGGTCCTCTCAATCACTACCCCTGGAAACTTTCTCGGCCCTATAACAGGATTGGTTTTCCATTTTGTGGCAGACCTGGTATACCCTTTCCTGAGGTCTCTTGCCCCCGTATCTTTCAGCGGATCGAAGTCACTCCCGGTACAACAGACGGGCGTTGCGCGAGTCTTTTCATTTTATGACACGGCGCGCTGTTGATCCAAAGGCCTAGCGCCCTTTCCTGAGCATAATAGGAGATTCCCTTGAATGCAATACTCCTTCACAGTTTTCCTTGCGTAGAGGGGGCCACCACCATTTTTTTAACAACAAAATAGTAGGACTTCTGCTTTCCCCGGACGACGGCCAACGACGGTCCCCCGGTCGCCCCCTCCTCCTCACCTTTGGAAGGACCTCGAACGGGTCGAGGCACCCAGCCCAGTTGTGCGAGAAGAGCGGTGAACAAATCGTTATTTTTTCAGGTTTGGAGTTTCAAGCGGGTCAGCTTTCCTCCTTTCCCCCTCTGCTCAAGACCAGCCGGATGGCACGTTAGGAACCACCTTTTTTTCTGGGATTTCAACGGAGGTTAACGACCCCCCTTCTTTTCGTTCCTTTTGCTCCGCCTTATAGTCTTTTTTGTTGTGCGAGCCGGTGACATTTCTCCAATAGCGTCATCCCAAAAGAAACCCTTTTAAATCCCCTTGATCCCTGACGCCAACGCGTCGCCCCCGGACTGAGCTTTGTCCCGTACCCCGGGCCCCTCTCGCTTCCTTTCGGAAGGATGTTTTTGTTTTGCGTAATCGCTCTCCCCTTCCCTGTAAACCCGTGATCAATTTCGCGGACGCAGCTGTATTATTGCAATCGCCAGCTACGCTTCAACCTGTCCCTGAAGCCCCCCCCCCCCGAGGGGAATGGCAGCCTTTAGCCGTGCCTTCGGTAAGGTGCCCTGTCTATATCTTGGTTTTTTAGTTCGAGCCTCCCCTCCCCTGCATAACCCCTTGTGGGTTGCTGGCAGACTGTTCCTGGTTTCGATCACGTCCCTCCGATGCCGGTGTCCCGTTCTTCCCTGGGTTCGCTTTTTGACGGTTTGCTCCGAGATCAATTACGCTGTCTCCCCCCCCCCCGACCCCTTTACTTGCAGAGGCCAGGGTCTTTCCAAGGGAGAGTGAAGGATCGACCTCCTCCCTTCGTCCCCTTTGGATACTTCCTTCACCCCCCTCGTCCTACGGTAGTTCTACAAAGTCAATTTAGCGGCTCCTTTCAAGGATCTCTCGTTTCAGCCTCCTCGTTTGGGTTTTTTTTGTGGATTTTTGGGGGGCGTGGGCGCCTTTGAACGTTTCTTTTCCCCCCCAAGTCGCGTGTGTCCCTTTTCTTCTTGACCCGATCCAATTTTCGTTCCCACCAGAGGGCGCGAGCCGGATGGACTTCAGCCGGCCCACGCGCTCCTGCTTTAAAACTCTTTTGGAAGTGACCTTGGGGGTCTAGCCCCTTCCCTTAGCCTTCCCCCCGTCTAAACTGGCTCTCGTCACGATCGCGCGTTTTTAGCGAGGCGACCCTTCCTGACGTTTTTGACAACCCACAGTGGATATCATTGTTCGCTCTCCTGCCACGACCCCCGATTGCGCCTTTACCTCCATTCCTTATTTTGTCTCTTCCTGGTGGACGGGCCTGTTTCTCATTCCGGCGTCGGCCCTCTGTCTCTTGAAGTTCTTTACCCCGCCGGACCGCAAGGCGCTCCTTTCCAGGTTTGATTCTTTTGAATCTCCCGGGTTTCGGTCCTCTTTTCACGCAACCGTCAAGCCCAACCTTGTGGAGATTGCCCCTCCGGGGCCAGGGTTTGGTGTTCATCAACTAAGTGTCTTAAAGCGTGACTTTGGTTTCCGCCCTTGAGAGTTGCGTTTCCTCCCCTGACTGTACCCCCCCCCCTTTTCCCCACCCACTTCGCCCCTCGGATCGTTACTTTCTCATTCAGGACGCAGCGTGCCGGTAAGTTAGACCTGTGCTGCAACTAATTGATTACGGTTCCCCCACCAGTGCAATTCATCTCTTTGAAGCCTCTTTCTTTTTTTTTTGGTACTGCCCTGGATTTTTTCGCAGTTCGCATCACCTGATACTAAATTGGAGTGATCGGTTGACCTGGAGATTTTCGGCTGTACTTGACCACTTTTAGCATCTACCACCTTGTTAAGTGTTGGCCGTACGTACCGTTGCCGTTTGGGAGAGGCCGGCCACGAGTGCGTTGGAACCGCCCCCCTGGACTCTTACGAGAAGACCCCATCTTCTTCCTCTGGTGGTCTTTCTGACCCCCTCGGTCCGTCGATGTAGGAGACTGTATGTCTCTGCCTTGGTGTTACCGATCAGCGCTTCAGCCATTTGCGCTTCCTCCCCTTTTTTTACGTCAGGTTGTTTCTCCACTTTGCAGCTGAGACGCTGCGTTTCTGCTGAGGCAGCGCCGAACCAACGCAAGGCGGGGCGACACCTACCGATTTCCACTCCTGTTCATCTGCTCGTGACATGTTTAATTGGTTATTTTGGGTTCCCCTCAGCATTGACTGAGACTCCCCCGCGTTCGGCCAATCCCCCCCTTTTAAACGTGTTCCCCTTCCTCCGGCGCGCCGTGAGATAAAAAGGCGGCGGCCTAGGGTAATTTGACTCCTTCAAGCCGAATCTAAGGCTGCGTTTTCAATAACATTTTGGACCCCCCATCCTTCTTGACTTAGATGTGAGACCTTCCTTTCTCTAGTGGGCGTTGGGCCGCCGGCACACCACCCCTGGCTCAGCTCCGCCTTGTGGCCTCCTCCCCCCCCCTCTTGGGAGTGACTTATAGGATTCGCCTCGCTTTCACGGACTGGAAGTCTCACCTGGCCGTCGATCCACCCTGCACCGGCCCGTTGTAGAAGTATTGGGGCCACCAGATGAGCCGTTGAAGTTCCGGCTGCTTCACACCTCTATCCTCCGAAATGTTCCATGCCTGCGGAGAAGGACCGCACGTACCTATATATCTTAGGGTCACGACACGCTCCTTTTGCTATCCATTTGCTTCTTTCTCTTTCGACTTTTTGCTCCTTAGCTGCGACTACCCCCGTAACAAGTTTTACGGCCTTTCGCCCCGTTTCCTCTCACTCTCCCGGCGGCCGTGACGCTCGCGCCAGTTTCCAGCAAGGACCTGCTACGACTGAGCCCCTTTAATCTTTTTCATTCTCCCCCCTGGCCGGCGCCCGTAGCATCCGGCTTCTCGGCGAAAAAACCACTCCCCTTTCCGCAAGGTGATCTTTTTCGGATTTCAGGGTCCCACTTTTTCAGAATCTCCCCTCATCCACGGTGCACTTTAGGGCGGCCGAAGAACAGCGGAAAGTGATCTCCGATCCCAGACTTTTCGATGTACGGGCGCGCCCTGCCCGATCTTCCACAATCGTCTCAGTCTTTTATCTTTTTTCCCTTTCCGCGCGGCGCTCCCTCAGATGGGTTCTGCACCGGCCATGTCTTCCCCAATGACTTCCGTGTAAACCTTTTCCCTCTTCCCTCCAAGCGTTCTCCGAAACCGGCGTGCGCTGGGATCCAGCGGCGTAGTCAGGAGCCCCTTCCCCCCTCCCCCTGGACAGGCACAAGACGGCTCATGCACGGAGCTCTCAAAATTAAGAACTCCCGCCCTCCTCTTTTGGAATCCGACCCAGGCATGGATGCGGGAGACGACATCGGTATTGGTCTCTTCCCCTCCGCAGCTTCGAGCCCCCAACTTTCGCGGCCCACCACGGCACGCCCGTCTTACAAATTACGCTTTTTCTGGTACAGTACACTCCCTTGCGCTCGTCAATGGGAGTCACCGCTCGGGCGCCCCCCTTCATACGCGCAGAAGAAGGTTCGGCCAGAAATCCGCAACCCTTACGTGTTTGTTCGCGGTCTCGCTGAATAGCGACCGGCCAAAGATCATCAGTGAAAACCTCACCCCCCGATTTTTCGCCTTTCGATTGCACCCGCGTTTTTTGCTCCTTTAGGCGATCCTCTTTCCTCCAATAATTGTGTTGTTGTTGTCGTTCGAGGTCCTTCAAATCTTCTTGTTGCCGCTTTAGTCTGTACCGGCGACTTAGTAGATGAGGAACTCAATGCGCCTGCTTTCTCGTTCCGGGAGTGGGGCTTAGCTGACCGACTATCGTTTTGCCGTTCGGCCTCTCTTTCTTCCCCTTCCATCTGCGGTTGCGCCCGAGGGTTGGTCCTGGATTCATCGCCCCCACGTTATCGACGTTATGTGGGAGTCAATTTTTCCACAAAAGCCTGGCGCCGCTCTTCCTTTTTCCAACTTTGCCCGGACGCGATGTCAGGTGGTGGGCCGCGCTGTGTCTCGACGAAGTGCCCACCTTTGTTTTCCTCTGCTATTGCCCCCACCCCTATGTCCGGGGGGTTCGAAATCGTTAGATCGAGGGCTTTTTTTTCGAGGATTCGTCGTGTAGTTCGGTTCTGGCACGGAATCTGTTTCGCGTCTGAACCCTTTTTCTGTCCCCCCCATCCGTCCTCCCCCCTTGAGACGCTTTGGTGGCGTCTGAACCCCTTAATGATTTGCGTTTATAGGAGCGTTTAACCCCCCCCCCCGTCGTTCACTCCCTGGAGATCGCTTTGGCGCCGCTCTAGGAAGTTCTTTCAGACCATATGCTAAGATGGACTTTTATTGGCGTCGGTTGCAGGCTCTGCCTGCGCCTGAGTACGGTATGGGAGAATCCTTCGGCGTTTTCTTTTATCTCCTTTCTCCTCTTTCACTGCTGTCTGGAGTTACCTGGGGGAGGCCTGTATTGGGCCCCTTTTGAGCGATAAGATGACATTAACGTCCGCAATACATGTGTTGCTCTCTCCCCCCCCCCCTGTTTCCCGAATAGACGTGGGGAATTTTGGGTCTTTCTAGAGTCCATTTCAAGGAGCTCAGGGCTTTTGCCATTGACGCTTCCGGCGAGCTTTGACCGCAGCTTTGCGTCCCCCTTAAGGTTCGGCAGACCCCAGTCGAGGCTCCAGTCGAGGAGGACGTCTTGCGATAATCTGCCCCTGCCCAGTTCTCAACCCGTGCGCGCCCCAGTCCAATCTAAAAGAGCGGTTTACGGAGGTTCTCCCTTTATATCCCCTTCATGCGCACCGGCCTACAGAGGTCCCTTCCCGCTGCCCGCAAAAGCGGACTGCTGTTTTTAACCCAATACTTTCATTTTACTTGCCGGGAATCCTGGTGGCTGAACCTTCCAGGGCTTTGACGTACCCATTCACCTGCACCTGCGCCATTTTCTGGTGAGAAGAAGCCACTTTTAAAGCCCCCCCTTCCGTTGTTATGGGCCCAAGTTCAATTCTTTTTGCCAGGTGGAAAGTGTTGTTTCGTCGACCGAAACTGCCAGACGCTTCGCCCACATTCTCATAATTAATTTACCCCGAACCTCTTTTGAGGCCCACCTTGACGGTTCCCTATATTCCTCGAGTCCGGAGTTGTCGAGGTCCCGCTTACGTGCGATCTTCTCTTCCTCCCGGCACGGCCCAAGCCTTCATGGTGGTTCACGATTTTCGAAGGCATGCCTTAACCCTCCTACCCCTCGGCGGAAGCATATGACCGGATTGGAATCTTGGCGCCACCAGTTCGCATTTGCGGTTTTGCTTCTCTCCGCGAAGTCCGGTCTAGCGAACCGAAGGTTCCCCCTGCCGGTAACCCCTTCTTTTTCCTTTCGCCGCCTTTTTTGCCGTTGCTGACAAGCGCTGATCGGCACAGGACATCGTTGCCTTTCCCGGCTCCTCATCGGAAGTTTTTGGCGGGCCTTTAATCCGGACGCCCCAGGCACGTCGATTTTTCCCCCTCTTCGCGGCTCCTAAGCGTTAAACGAGACGGCCGTTTTTGGGTTCCATTCCCGCTCCCCGGCCCTGAAGAAAGGTTCTTCCGGAAAGGTACCTGTTGTCGGAGTTTTCTTTCTGGTTAAAGTACAGAGGAGACTTCGCGAGCACTCCATAGTGCAGTACAGTTCCGGGTCGGGACTCCCTCCCGGTCCTCAATCGGCCCCCAGAAGCTGTCTCGCCAACTCAATGGTCGGGCTCAAAACTCCGAACTGACCGGCAGCTTGAAGGATTGCTCCTCCCTCAACGTCGGCGGTCCTTGGACTGTGGAGTAGAAAGAGATCCTCAACGGGCGTCGTGTAAACCCTCCCCGACCTTTCCCACCCAAGTTTTTCCCGCCGACCTGAGCCTTTCGGGAGCACGTCCCGGCCCTACCTCGCTCCCGCAAGGTTTGGGCTGGGATCTTTTTAATAGTCCCCCGACGGCCTTTCCCGATTCCAAGCCCCTTTTCGCGGATCTCTGGCGCTGGCGATTGGTTTCCGGCGGCTTCTTTCCTCCAGCGGAATCGGCCCGCCATCACCCACCCTTATCGTCCCTGTCCGAGCATTTTAGTTTTTCCGGGTCCTTCTCCCATGTGCTATCACGGTTAGGATTCCAGGCGGATCCTTTCACTGTGGGTTGCTTCAGCTGTCATGGGATCGCCCTCCGCCCCCCGATTGCAGGCTTACTTTTTTAGACGGTTTGAAGCTCCTTTCCCATTCCCAACCCCCTCCCTCTTTTCTTGCCAAGTTCATTGTGGAACCATTGGAGCTCTTGACGGTCGACCGTCCGCGTCCCGGCGATTGGAAACGACTTAAGAAAAAGCTTTCACATGCCCTTTTTGAAGAAACGTTCCTTTTCCCGACTCTCTCCTCCCCCCCTT
>Ga0179593_1421345_pt1 | contig 21161 bp, 16 predicted proteins | sample CZODoug2_1_08_16_FD_185931 | JGI IMG/M metagenome (GOLD analysis project Ga0179593, IMG submission 185931) | Vadose zone soil fungal communities from Angelo Coast Range Reserve, California, USA - CZODoug2_1_08_16fungal (PacBio error correction) | ecosystem: Environmental > Terrestrial > Soil >... | reverse complement strand
AGTACTGCAAAGACAATTTTTCTCCTTGCCTCGTTTCTTTTTTCCTCGTGATCTCCTTCGCGAACGGCCTGGACCTGACTGCGAGAACGAGGTCCCACATGCCGATTGTACCCCCTGAAAATACGGGTTTCCCTGGCGATCGCCCTTACTCTATGACGACCCCTTACGCATTCACCCGAAGAGATCAGTCACTGACTCTTTTTTTTGCCCCCTTCCGACGTTTCCCCGGAGACCGGCTATGGCCTTTGCCCGTTTAACTCCGTTGACGCACCCGCAATGGGATGCAAGTTCTCTCTTTTCCGCGCCCCTCTTCCCCGACCCTTCCTGGTCCTATCTTTCCCTACATGACTGCTTATTTTCGTCTCTGTCGAGCGTCCATCGGGCGGGGGCCCCGCTCCGAATCAAGCAGTCGGTGACTGCATTTTTTCTGGTGCCGACACGTTCCCCTGCTTTCAGGCGGACCTGTTGAAGTCCTTGGAATAAGCACGCAGTCTTCTTTCCGTGATCGCTGCTCGTGAAACAGCTAATGTTTATTAAGAATGAGCGACCGAATTCCGCCCCCTTTTTTTCAGCATACTCTTTTTCCCTTACTTGGCATTCCTTTCGAATCTTTCTATGGAACTTTTCCCGACGTCATTTTTCCCCCCGACTTTTTCCGCCGCACAACCACCCTTCCTTCGCACGCATTGCTTCGCCTGGCCGATTTGATCGCGCTCAGTTCAGTCATTCCCTTTTTTGTTATGTGCCATTTCTGCTTTTTGCGCTCACCCGAGAGAGTTCCTTTTCCTGCGTTGCCTTCCTTACGCCGCTTCTCGCTTTTACCGCTAGATACTCATCCAGTTACTATTCTCTCTGCACGGCTCTTCTCTGCAAAACCCCAACGTTCTGGCTTTCCCAGTTTCCGCTAGCTTCCCTCTTCTACCTCTCTTTTTCTGTAACCTCAGCGTGCCGACCATTATGACCCAAGGTTTTTTGATCTTTTGATTTGAGATCTTTCCTTCACTATCCTACTCCGTTCTTCTTCCGCTCCCTCCCCCGTACGTCGCCCCCTTGTTTTTTTTGTACTGTCCAGGTAAAGAGAAGGGCGGGCGGTTCTGCATCTTACATACCCATTCATGGTTATGAAATTATAAAACTCTGGGGCTTTCCCGTCATGGCTAGAGGGTTAGAGACACACCCAGGACCTGTGGATCCTTTCACAGGACGACACCAAAGGGCAGGTCGTTTCCGTGCTTAGAATACCGCCAGCCCCGCTGTACCACCCCCTTTTCCCAGGTTTGATACCGCACTTCTTTTGTCCTTTGACGCTCCCGCCTAGGTCAACACCGCGTTATCGTGTGGAGTCATAGTTTTTGCCGCCCTGAGTTATGTCCTTTTTTGATATGTGTGAATTTACTACATAATTTTTGTTGTGATGTAGCCGCGGCTCTCCCAGACGCCTCCTCCATTCCTTTTCAGCAAATCAAACACGAACCGGTTTAAATTCCTTTTGATTTCTCACCTTCGGTCACGTCTCTTTACCTGAATCTCTTCCTAAGTTTTAGCATAGTGTTTAGTATGCTTTGAGAGATTCACTCTGTGGTTTTTCTTGACGAAAATCTTTCAGTCAAAAATTTCCATTTGCCCCGCTGCTGGTAGACATATCCACACCTTTGGGAATTATAGTTGCCCCCCCTCCCCCCCCCAAGGCTGAGACAGCTTGTCTCAGCGATTTTTCTTATATCGAACCTGATTTTGCCTGGCGAGTCTCATTCTCCTTGGTAAACGTAGCATCTCCAGAGTACACTTTCTTTAGTGTTCCCTCTTTTTGTATGTCCCACTCTGCATTGTTTCCTTACTGATAGATTTTTTGATCTAAGGGGACCCCATCTTTTGCATGCTCATTCGTTTTTAGATAGGTTGTCGCCCTCGATTTTGTTATAGTGATTCAGACTTAGTGCGCGGCCATCTTGAAGTCTTTCTTTTTTTTTTGCACTCGCCTTGACAGAACATCTGCCCCAGAAAATAATTCATTTTTCCCTTTTCGCACGATCCGTAGGTTTTTTCCTGCCAGGCCCCGGTGCGCGTTTTGCTTTGCGCGCCCTCTGGAGGGTTTCATTTGACTCTCCCCCCACTGTGGATAATTCCCCAATTCCGAATATAGCTGATGTCCGTGCGAACGGGTCTATTTGCGCTCTAATCCCCTTGCGTAACCATCACATGGTACGATTTTCAGTTGATTTTCGGCCGTTTGATAGCACTGCCTCTGTCCCCCCCGTAACCTCTTTCGTTATCGCCTTTCTGCTTTTTAAAGTACTCACCAGACCTGCAAAATAATTTTTCCCTCTTTTCCCCCCCGCCCGATCACCGCGAGCCTTTGAATCTCTCCTCCTTTTTCCCCCCTTAGAACCTGCGTGAAATCGGGTCCTGCCTGGTCCTTTGCATCGCATTCTTTCTTGTCCCCGTCGGCACTTTTTTCTGAGTTATCGAGTCTCACGCTCTCGCGAATGTCCGTTCGCTCTTTTGCGACGAGTCTAGCTGTTTCTGGCTTACCCCAGTAATCTCAAGTCGCTTCCTTGGTTTTTCTTTTCTTCTTTGACCCTCCCTTCGCCCATCTCGAGTCAGATTTCGCTTTTTGACCGTTCGATCTCCTTCTTTCGATTTCCCCCAAGACTCTGGCTCCTTTTCTTTTTTTTTTACGTTCGTCCCTCTCTTTTTTCTCCGGTGTTGTGTTGCGATATGGTACCCTTGCAACAAATCATGATGAGGTTTTTTTTTTTTTTTTTTTTTTTTTTTTTTTGTTTCATTCCGTTTCTCGAAATGCCCCTCCCATGCGAAGGGGGTCTGCTCCCCGCGCTGTTGTGATTGTTTCAATAGCTTTCTCAACCCCCTTGCCTGGCACGGCCCCGGTCTCCTTCCTGAGTTCCCCCCTAGCAATATACCGCCCGCTCTTCGGCGCGGCCTACCATTCCTTTCGCTTCCGGGAGAAGTCTTCCAGACTTTTCCCCTTACAACTGTTTGCTCAAAAGCAGCTTTTCGCAGCTCCGAAGAGATTCCTCCGTCTCCGCAGGACTCTTTCGGTCCAGCTCCTGTCCCAGCCCCCCTTTATTATTGTGGCAGCGTTCGGTGTTTGTTCCACAGCTCCTCCCTCGTCTGTGACGTACATGTGGTTTCTTCAGCGTCCCCGGCCAGTCGTCTTCTTGGTTTAATTTTGTTGGTATGCAATTTTGGCTACGTGCTCCTTTGATCAACCTTGCCTGTTGTGCATGACTTGATCTAACTCGCCCCCCGAAGTCCTCTCTCGAGCGATGCTTAGCGTGAGTCGATTCTTTGGTGACGATGTCTAAGCCCCCGAAGCCCGCCTCTCCCTTTCTCCGATACTTATGGAAGGGTTTCGACTGCCCCTTTCATCTTGCTCCCGCATTTCATTGCTTTCAGGACTTGTCATATTTTGATTGTCCCCGTCTCATTCTTTCGGACCACCATTTTGCCGTTTTTTTCATTTTTGCGTTCTCCCTTTTTTGCCGATCGAGATCGATAATTCCTACAAGGGACAGAATTTCAGATGGGCGCCCCTGCATGGTTTACTGTCCCATCACACCTTTCTTAGAAGTTTTTTTTGAGTTGTTCTTGCCCCCTCTCATTCCTAGAATCGGCCCTACCAGTTCTCCTTTCCCTCGCCGTTTTATCCTCTGAGGAATTGTCATTTTTAAATAGCCGTGACTTTTCGTATCCCCCATCCTGGCCGCAGAGCCTTTCTTGTTTTCTGTCCCTGAAATACAGGTGAAGTGGTGGACTGCACCAATTCCTCCTTTTCTTCTTCTACCACCAGGCGACTTGGAATGTTCTTTGCGCGTCTTGGCTTTCTTGCCCTCCACCGGCAAGGAGTAAGTTTTCCACGAGAGTCAGTCCAAACGAGAGCAAGCAAACGCGTACGACAGCAGTTTGATCCCGATTCCTCTCCGCCCCAGCGCAGACCCCCACCTAAAAATTTTTTAACCCTTTTGCCTACGGAGGGGGTTTCTTTTAGTACTTGCTGGATGTTGATGTGAGGGGAGGTTTATGTGGAATCCTTTGTGTTTTTTTTTTTTCTCTCTATCAAATTCCTTCCTTCTCAAGACCAAGCCCAAAAGTCTTGGAGACCCCTGGTCCGAACTCAGTTTTTATTCTGATTTCGTCAAAGCTTCAAAGAAGGATCTTAGTTTTTCTGATAGCGTCTCTTACTCTTGAACGTTCCCGTTTGATCGTGAGCTTTTTTTTACGCGCTCCCCCCGCCCCGACTTCCCGTCCTCTTTTCGCAGTTTTCACGCGAGAATGTGAGTGGCCGCCCACTTGCCCTTGATCTCCCTTGGTACGTTGTTGCTTGTCCACGAACATGCTTCCTCCGTTTCGCGTTCGGCGAGTTGCAGTGAGCTACGCGGTAACGTATTCCCTCGCCGAGTTACGATTTTTTCCTTTTTTCTTTTCAGAACTGGTGGCCCAGTTTTTCTTAATATCTGTTGTTGTGCATCTTTTCTCGCCAGAACCTTTTTATTTGCAGAGCCGAGCCTTCCCTTCGTTGCTCTCATTGCGCGTTGTTTAGCTCGACGAAGTCCCAGTTGACCTTTCCCTGAGAAGTCCCTCCCTTTTTTCTCTGGGGAGCGGCAGCGGTCCCTCATCCTTGTTCCGTGACACAACGCGTGGCCTTAAAGTTACAACCGTCCACGTCTCCATGCGCATTTTTCCGTCTTTCCGCCCTGGTTTTTTGCTTCGTGCTTGATGGGTGATTCCCTCCGGTAGTCTGCCGGGGAATTTCATGTGACCACCCTTTTTACCACCATTCATTCTTCCAAGGGCGGAAGTGAGCAGCCGGGCCGACATGCTGTTTCCGGTCTTTCCCCATCCCTGCAATTTTTTTTTCGATGTCTGATATCTGAGCCCTTGCCGCATTGCCGGCTTGCCCAACCACCGCACCGGTCCTTTTGTTCGACTTCTCTTCCGGTGCCTTGAATGATAATCCAACCATGCCTCCCATTCTTGTATTACCCTTTTCTCGCCCCTCCCAGAGACCCACACGCGCTAGCCATGTCGCGCTAATTCCCGTGTAACCCCATGACTAACTTCCTGTTAGTGGGAACGCGGAAGTTCGCGGTTGATTTTTTGCATCTCCCCTTCCAGGCTCATCCAACTTTTGTTTCAGTCTTTTTTTTTTGATTTTATTTGTTGTTTAGATGTACTGGATCAAGTCCGCTTTGGATCGCTTTATCGTGCTTCAAGAACTAAGTAAGCCTACTATGAAGTACTCCTGCCAATGGTTTGTCTTTTCCTCGATTTTACTCGTCTCCTTTGAGTTCGTTCTTTGAATCAAGCTTTTCGAGGTCTTTAGCACGTTTGAGGCCGTTGATATTACCCCCCCCCCCCTTCTTGCATCATCGCCGCCTTTGTTTGCCCCTTGGTCCGTCTTCCTCTATTCTCCTCCTCTTGTTGAGATCCTGTAAGCTACCCACTTCCCTCCTGCAGTCGACCCCCCTGCTGAGGTTGTCCTTTCCTCCTTCCGACCGCGACTTTGGAACGTCGAGACCCGGCGGTCTCGCTGCTTCGACCATTTCTTCTGCTGCGCCCTAATCCCCCAACCTTTCCCACCGTCGATCGAACTGAATCTCAGAAGGATCCCCGGCATGACCAGACGCTCTCTCGTCGAACCAGGAGAGCCTGTGCGTTCCTCCTAATCCCTCTTCAGGATATCCCGAAGGCCCTCCCGCCAAATCGCCGATTTGTTTCGTCTCTGGCTGCGGATTTTTTTTCTTTTTTTGAATGCTCGGACAGAATCAGCACAGCTTTCGCTTTTTCTCTTGGCTTGTAGATCCTCACTCAATCCTTTTGAAGGATTTGTCTGTAGCGTTTCCATTTCCCTCCTTGCGCCAATCTTTTCCATGCCAACGTTTTTATTTTTCTTTAGGCGTGAGATCAACTGCCCAGCGGGTAACCGATTTCCCGTCGATCAAACTCTCATGTTCACGATCGCCCGTATTACCTCCCGCACTCCTGATCTTGTTGGCTGTTCTTTCTGGACTTTAATTCGCAAAAGTATCCGCCATTCGCCGCTCAACCTCGTTCTTTCTGCCCTTTTTCCCTGCGCCGCATTCCGCATTCCTGGTTATCTTAACGACGCGACAAGGCTTTGGCAATTGTTCTTTTTCCCTTGTCTGTCAAGTGCTGTCCCACCTTCCCAGAAATTGTGCGCGTACTCCATTCTTCGCGAGTAGATTTTCTTTTCCTGCCGAATAATGGCGCGCTCTTACCCTGAGGTTTCACGTTCTCTGCACTCACACAAGTTCGCCTTCCATTTTGACAGATGAGACACGTCACTTTGCCTACTAAGGACCCTGTGTCCCCTCCACAAGTTCTATGCCTGAAAGCCCCCTTTTTTTCAATCAGTGTCGCGAAAGCCTAAATCCTGAGCCCTGAATATATGCTCAGTTGCTACGAGATATATTCACCTTTTTTTTTGTCTCTTCTGGCACAACATGTATCAAAATTCCGGGTGGCTCCCTTGTTGAGGGCGATTCTACTTGCCGGTTGATTCTTCCCCATTTTTGCTGAAGGTCTGTTGATGGGTTCCGCTGCAGAGCGTTCTCCTTTTCCTCACATTTGCGGTGCAGTGCGCCCCGTCGGATCGCCCTCCTCCGTAATAAGTAGCCGTACTTCCTGCGTTTGATCACTGATCCCTGAGTCGGGTGAACCACAGCCCGTTTTTCCGTTTTTGCGTTGGGTTAGTTTTTGTACCTTTGGCCTCGTTTATCTGCTCCTATCCTTGTCCTCCTCTCTTTTGTGTGAGTTTTACCTAAGAGAAACGTTAGAAGAAATAACACCCCAGCTCTTTTTGAGGGTTTCCAGCCGAGCTTGCCGTTTTCGCGTTAGCAACCGGTTAGGACTGTAAGGCTTCGTGCATTCTGGCGAGCGTGTGCCGCGCTTTTGATTCCAACCTCAAGACGGCGCTGTTGGACGTCCCTTTGCTTGGTTTGACAGAAGGACCCGTCCTTTTTAGCGCCGCCTCCCTCCTTCCTTTTTGCTTGCTCCGTCGCCGTTTTTTTATAGGATCCGGTAGTGCTAGCCGCTCCATTCGAGGTAAGCATTCGCACCGCTTCCTTTGACAAGAAGTCACGGCTCTTCGAGTCTCCCGGCCCGGTTCACCTTTCAGGTTTTCACGGTTACTGCTTTTTAAATCTCGCGTGTCCTTGCTCTCCCCTTTCCTTTCTAACTTCCCCGCGCCAGCACTTTCTGTGTTCCTCTCTTGTGTTGTTCCTCGTGAATGTATCTCTTCTGAAGAGCGGTTGATTCCTCGTTCCGGCTGGCGCACGTTTTTTGGACAGTGAAGCTCTCCCTGTTTTTTTCCCCGAGCTGCCTTTGTTCCTTCTGGCCACAGAAACCTAACTTTCCAACATCGTGTCCGCATTCCCTTCCGCCTGCTTGTGCATTTCTCCCCCCTTTACGCCTATAGAATAAGCGTGAGGGGCGAAGCGGCTGGCTCATTTTTCCCTATGCCCAGATCTGCGCGTACCAGCCCTTCCCTTTCTTATGTAATTCCTGTCAAGTCCCACCTCTTTCTTCTTGAGGTCAAGTGCGCATTCTTCTCCGTTGGACCGGGGATTCGTACGTTTTCGTTTAGCTCAGTTAGTGTTTTCTCTTTCCCCGTCCCGCACCCTTTTCGCGGCTTTTTCATCTCCTCCCGCACGAGCCCCTCCCACGGTCCCTTTTCCCCCCCAGGACTTGTCCCCTGCAGATGCAACGTGCCCATTCAATCCCCCTGACTTTCACCGACTATTCTTCTGTTTTCGTCTCGCACAGACCTCCCGCAGACTCTTGACATGTATTGTGTATTAATTATTTGGTCAATCAACCTGTTGAGTGGTCGCTGTTCTTATTTTCTTTGAGCTGCATCGAAAATGCTCCCTTTTTTTTGTCAACTTATTGTGTTGGATATAGTTCCCTCGGAAATTCCCTCCGTGAGCGCGAGCCTTCCCCGTGTTTCTTTTGAGTCCGTTGTAGATTCTTTAGAGTTGTGGCAGCCTTTGTCCGATTGCCAATTGCGCACAACCTCGCGCGTTCGCTAGAACCGCAGTTTTTTTTCGGGCTTCTCGCTTTATCCGGCCGATCCCCTTTTGTTTAACTCCGATTCCGTGTTGAACGTGGAAGGTACTTCTCTCGCAAAGTTTGTAGAGAGATGCCTTTAGTACAAGAAGCAGCGCTGATGATGGTGTCCTCGCTTCGAATTTTTTCCCCTGCGCCTGGCCCTCGAGAGCCCTGGCGCGCGCGAACGCCTTCCATCCGATTACCCCCGCCCCTTGTCTCACCCCACTTGGATGGACGGCGTCGTCCTTAGTTAACCTTATGACAGGAGCCCAAGTATGAGGAAGAGAGGCGCCCGGAGATCGTTCTGCAGACTTCTCCGCGAGGAGCCGTTAAACCTAAGGTGGACAGACGCAGCTTTCCGAAGGTACCAGCACGCTGATCCTTTTCAGATTCCATCCTTCCCCTTCATTTTTTTTCATCCAGACTTTAGGATTTCGTACGGGGGGCGTTTGGGGGTGCACTTTCCAACCCTCCCCCGCTTTAATGCTGGGTGGTTCTGGTTTCTTTCCCCCTCGGATCGCGCCTTTAGGTGGTCCCCACGGCACTTGAGGTTCTTGTTTTTTTTCATCAAAACGTCAAGCCGTCTGGCTGCCCTTTGACGCTCCTTTCTTTTTTAAACCGACAGCTCACGCTCCTGATGCGCCCCGCACCGTTGGTACGGTATGTTCCCTTCATTACCCTCCAAGCAAACAAGCAAGCATTTGTGCCCCCGGATTCGCCGAACGGGACTTGGTCCATGCAGGAAGGACTCGTGCAAATCTGTTCAGGAAATGCCCCTTAGTTTTTGAAAGGTGTCTGTCACGTCTGTCCACTTCTCTTAGCTTCGTGGGCATAGTCCTTTAACGGATTACCGCGCAGATATCTTTCCTTTTTTCAATGCTGCCCGGCCATGCGTCAATTGGTTTCCCCTTATTCTCGCAAACTCACCAATTGCTGCTCGAAAGTTTGACCGATTTGCCTTGACATCACGGACAACGCTATTCCTTCTCTGAAACCAACCCACTTGTTTGTTTGCCCGTTCTGCAAAACGGGGATGCTCTTGGTCTAGTTTGGGGACCAGTCCTTTTTTTGCTTGAGGCAAGCGGTCTCTGTCAGCTTTTTCATTTCCGCAACGCCAGTCGAGCGATTCAACGGGTCCTAAATTCCACTCCTTTTGCGGCTCTTTTTTCCTTAATTCTAGCGGTTGAGCTGACCCCCAAATTTTTTTTGGTCTGTGTTGCGACTTTTTTTACGAACCCTGACTAGTGCAGTCTCCCTCTTTCTGCATGATAACTAGCCGTGCACTTCGCGATCCTTGTGGTTTTGTCTAGAGCGTTACTAGCTGGCTGACCCCCTCGATTGACGAGGGGTTTCACGAGGGCTTGGCTGGCATTTTTTTTATGATCTCAGTTCATCTACCTCTGTTTCTTTTCCTCTCTCCTTTTCAATGCAGCCACTCATTCCTCACCCCGGCCACTCGAGAGATGGTTACAAGCTTTGAGCAGCCTGTTTGCCCCACACTGGTAGTATGAGCTTCCCGTCTAGCTCGACTTTTTGTCCTCTTTTTTTAGCAGACTCCTGTTTTCGTTCGCTTTCCCTTTTGAATCCCCTGCTTTGCATCCCTTCCAACTCCCCTTTGCTGCAATTTTAAACACGACTTCGTGTCCCGTTTGCTCTGACGCCCTTTTTTTTTTCTTGGCTCGTCTTTTCTTAAGTTTTGAGGAGCGTTTTCTTTTCAAGGGGCGGCGACTCCTCCTTTGCTTGATTTTGAATTTCCAGTCAGTCGCACGGCATCCTCCCCCTTTGAGCAGATTTCACTCTTTTCCCCTAGAACAGGCAACTTTACCTTGAGCTTCCTTAGTGTCCTTCTATGTTTTTCCGGTTCCTTATGAGCACTTGTTCTGTGAGGAACCGATATGTTCTTCCTCGGTTTTACCTCTCCGATTTTTTTCTCTGTAAGGTAGGCCCGTATCGAGCGGGTCCCTTCTCCGATGGACAGTGAAGGAGGAATAGCGGATCAATCTCCCTTGTGGTGTGCACTGACTTTCCAGACACAAATTGCCAAACCCAATGAATTTCCTCCTTTGTGGCCGCGATCCCGTCCTTCTTCATTCGAACCTTTTTCCAGCATACTGAGTTGACCCCCGAGAAGGCTGAGCTTTTATTTTGTGACGCCCCCCCACCCCCCCTCCACGGGGTTCCCCTCTCCCATCTTACCATGAAATGTCTGCTCAGTGATCGACAGTGACCGGGCCTTGATGAGTTCGCACAAGTCGCGTCTCGCCTTCCGACTTTTTGCATAGCCTCTGCCCATGAGAGCACTTTTCTTGTGGGGAAATTTTCCACTCATTTGTTCGCATCCGACGGAGGGTAATCCCTAAAACTCTTACGCTTAGGTGAGCGCCCGAAATGCGAAACTATCCGATACTTTCCCTCTTTTGCCTATTTCATTTCTGGTCCTCGGACTTATTTTTCCTTTCGTGTTTTTTTTCATATTTGCCGGCAATCGAACCCCCTAGGATTGCTTTTTTGAAACGTGGACCTTAGGCTTTGCGATAGCCGTCGGGAATCTCCTCCTTCGCGTGCGCTCTATGGATCCGTCCCCTAGATCTCTTATTCGTCGACTTTTCATGTTTGTATTCGGTCTCTTCACACATTCCCGTAGCAGCCAGCAGATATTTTCCGAGGTACGTTAGATTTCGTATTTTTCTTTTCAGGCCTATTAACCGATCTTTCTAGCAGCATTGTTTTAAAAGTCTTGTATACGGCTTTTCTCATATCCCCCCCTTTTTTTTAGAGTGGTTTTTCAGGTTACAGAAGTCCTTCCCCGATGATTCCCCTGTCTTTTTTTTAACCGTATTGACCGAAGCCCTGTCGTGCCCCATCTCCGTTACGCGTTTTTTTCGAGAAACTTACGCCAGGGGCGAGATGGCACCGGTACCCCCCCCGTGATGGCACACGGCGATCCATTTCGACTCTTTCCGTAGTCCCCCCAAACACTCTCCTACCCCTACTGCCATTTTTTTTTTTTTTTCGGATCCCCCTCTACGACTCGGCTATTTGCAGAGGTTCTACAACTTTGCACAGTCCCTTGGTTTCTTTTAGTAAGGCGAGACGACTACTCCCTGCAGTCCTTTTTTGCAGCGAAAAGAACAGCCCGGTTTCGCGCGCTCCCCCCCTTTTCCCGGGACGGGCGCGACAAAGTCCAGCCACGAAGTTTTGTGATCATTTGTTGTTTTTTTTGCCCCTTCGAAAAGTTCCCTAGTCTGCCCGCGGTGTTTGAATTTCCCTTTTCTTTGGCTCGCTCGGCCCGCAAAGCCGCGCCTTTGCTTTCGACGTTTGTTCCTAGACTTCACGAAGAAGATCTTACTCGCCTTTGCCTTTCACCTTTTACTTTTTGACAGTTGTCATCTACGTCAGAAACATAGAAAAATTCTTTGAGCACAGGATGCTCCCTGACCTGGCGCTCCTCTTCCGAGGATCGTTTTCAGGTTCAGTTCTGCATTGGTGTTTTATTTTGTGGATGTAGTCACGTGCCCCCCCGGCCTCTCTATTCCCGGGGTCTACAAGTACACGTTCTACGATTCCCCCCGCTTTTCCAGCGACGACGAGCTTAGCGCTATTTTTACCTTCCCTCACACTACTACTTTGCCCCGAGAGTCTATTTCCCGGACACGCTATCAACCCCCGTGGCAAATTCGTGGCGCCTCTCTTACTTTTGTACAGCTCTACGTGCTCGTGAGCGGAATCCCCGACTTTTAGAGCTAATCGTACTATCCTGACGATCTTGGCGCTTACCCGCGCTTTCCCATACATCCCAACTCTAGTGGTTAGCGTCCTTCATCTCGACCATTTCCCTATTTTTTTTTTGCGAACCGCAGGCGCTTGAAGTTTTTTTGGGAGCTCCCGTTTACCTGACCGGCATTGAGTTTTCGTATCACAGAAAGTTCGCTCCTCTCCTCAACTTGCCATTTCGCCGAAGCCGCGGTTCTCTTGCTCAAGCTGCTCACCACGCGCGACGGATAGGTGTTTTTCTCTGAGTTTCTGCGATTCCCGTTTTTTCCCTAACTCCGTTGTTGTTGGGTTTTCTTATCCACGCCTTTCCTCGACGCCGTTCGTACGCAGAAAACAGCCTTTTGTCCTCTCTGTAGGTTGTGTCTTTTTTAGATTTAGATGCGCTCTCCGGCGTCAGTACTGCGTTATGCAGCTCGTGTCCGAAGTCGGTTCTATTGCTTTACTGCATAGTCCGGTTTCGTCCTGTTCAGTCGATCACCCAAGCCTTTCTCTTGTTAGCAGCCAATTTTCCTTTTATTCTCGCTCTCTGCCAGCGATCGCCAGTTGTCCTAGTCCGACGAGCCCTCCTTTGTCTTTTTTTTCCTCGTGTTTTGTCTCTCTACCCCCCCGTTGGCCGCATTAGGAGTGCCGTTCCGCTCGACTTTTTATTTTCGCCACCCGCGTTCACGTGCGTTTTTGTATTGTGTCCGTTTCCTGCTTGTTCCCACTTCGCTCATCGGTGTTTTGGTTGCAGTTATCCCCCCTTTTACCCTCTGTAGCGCTTCCCCTTTTTTCAGTACGAGGCGGTTCAGACTTTTATCTCGGTACCGTCTGGAAGATGGACAGATGAACTTTTGTTGGGAGTGCTGCACGTTTACGACATTGACGTGTAAAAGACAATCCATCACCTGAATCTCGCCTCCCTCCACGTGGCTTTGCCTTTTTTTCCAGTCACGTCTTGAACTATGTTGGAGCGAGATGATTGTCTTTTGATCCCGTTCATCTTACCATCCAGTCCCCCTCTGCACGTGCTTTCACAGTTGGCATGGCCTCGGCCCCTGGCTGTTTGTACCGGCTCAGTGTATCCCATCAGGCCCTTGCTTCCTTACTCCGCCACGAGCCTGGAGATTTCGGTCTTTTTCCATTCCCCCCTTGCCTCTTCTGGCTGTCTCTGTTAGTCCCCGTGAACGGAATCTTCACCCTTGCCTCCCACGACTTCGGTTATTTTCCCCCAAGCCCTGCGCCCGCAGCTGTCGCCTTTTTTCCTGTTTTTTTCTTTGCAGTTGCGTTGACCCTTTCTGTCCTTTTTCCCTTCCTTCTGTGACCGCATCCTACCCACCTGCGTGACAAGTGTTCCGGCCCTGCTTCCTTTACTTCCGAGTCGTCGCAGTTTTTACCCCCATTTCCCGCGGCTCTCAGTTGCTCGCTTTGTCGTGTAATTTTCCCTTTTCGTATTGCGCTTTTTTCAGATCGCCGCTTGACCAGTGGTTTCTTTTTCGTGATTGCCCCATCTTCGTCAATTTCTTTTTCAGACCGCGCTAGTTTTCCTGGCCCTTTTTTCCTTTTGATAGGTCCTTGACGATCCCCCCCCAGACTATGTCCTCTCCTTTGTCGTGTTGAAGTGTTATTCATCCTATCCTCCGGTGTTTTTTTTCTTCCCCTTCCCAACACGAACGTGCAGAGAGTCTTTTGAACGTACAGTTTTCCCCAGGCGAAATGGAACGGCCTGTTTGGAGGTTTTTTTATTGAGAAATTCCCCTCCTCCCCCCCAGTGGGCCGATGGCACAATGACCTGGCTGTACACACGGCACATTACATCTCTTCCCCCGATCAGTATAAAGAGACCCTTTTTAGTTCGCCCATGAGAGCCCGGGCGTACCCTAGAACTATCCGACTGCAGGCCCGTCCATCAGTTTTGCCTAATTTTTCCTGAAGATAAGTTTCAGACGCTTCTGCGATACACCCACCTGCCGAGTTTTAAATAATTGTCCCTCCCTCTTTTATTCCTTCCTGAGTTTCCGGCGGGGCTAGCTCCCCAGAAACCTTGGTGACTTCCTGTTTGTTTGTTGAGTGAACGGCAATGCACCTCGGACTCCTGACTTGCTTTTCCTGTGGAGAATCAACACGCCTATTCGGATTTGCTCTATCTACAACGGCACCGCTTATTTCCGATTCTGAGCGACCTCCCCACCCCTTCCTTGTCCCACGCTACTAGGTTATGCGTCCAAGGAACTTGCTGATTTTTTTCTCGGTACTTACCGCTAAGAAAACGTTCGCAATTCGGCCGCGTCAAACTAACGGGGACATCCCTTGCCAGCAGTTGTGACTGAGTGAATTTTCTTTTTTCCCTGTTAAATGCATTGAGTTGGCAGGTTCTGTCTGTCACGTTTCCCCTGTACCCCCACAAAAAGAGATGCTCATCGGGGTTCCCTTCGCGCGCTCGCAGATGCCCGCTCGTCCAGGCTCCGAGCCCCTCCGCTTTCGTACTATTTCCACCATTCCCCCTCCCCCCGCAAGACGAGAGGCCTTCGATTCAAACGCTCATCCTCAAATTGCCCCGTTTATTTCCCTGTACAAAGAGAAGGTTTTCTCTTTTTTCCTGAAAGAAAGACGTGCTCCGATCTCAGCTCGCCGCCCTCGATTGTCGACCGAGAGTCCCTTTCCCCACTCAAAGGAATCCCTCCGGGTTGCAGGACCTTTCCCGACTCTCCCTTATCTGCCGAGAACCTTATCTTTTAAGGCTGTTGCCCTTTGCCCGAGTTCGCTCCACACCTCTAGTTTTTGCTTTGCCCAAGTGAAGATCTTTTGTTTTTTCTTGAATCCGAGGTCTCCCCCACTCCGTTTCCGGTCGCCGTGTCTTAACACGCTTGGCTGACCCCGAGAGAGCCATTTTCGTGTTTCGTTTTGAGTGGCGGATGCGATGAGTTGATTTCTCTCCTTTTCCTTTTTGTTGGTTGTGAGATTCCCCCGTCATCGCCTCGCGGCACTTTTTTCGTAAGCCACTAACCACCGCTTGTTTTCAGCCTATCTTTCGCCCGGGTCTTAGGTTTCTAACCCCCCCCGGGTTGATTTACGAGTGTATTCTGTGTTTCGAGCGTTTCTTTTGGTCTCGTGCGTATGCCCGGTGTTAGTTTCCCTGTCGCAGCGCTCCCGCATAGGACCTCCTCTGGTTTCGGGATTCCAACCCGAAAAGATTTTTTTTTGGGATGTCGGCTTAGAGCATCCCCCGGTATCCTTGTGCCCTGTGTGCTATTATCCCTTCCCCTACGCGGATTCCTGCACACCTTTTTTCGGCAGCGCGGCCCCTGCCGGAATTTGTCTCTCCGCGTTATAGGTCCACGTCCTCCGCACGAGTCTCCACATTCAATGGGGTCTAATTCTGCACGTTCTGAGGCATGCTAAGTTTTCCTGAATGGCACTCCCAACTTTCGAGCCCTTTTTGACAGTCGTCCCGACGCTGCTTTTTTTTAATGCATCGTCTTTCGCAGTCCGACGTTGCTGGTCGCGGCTGACCGCTTTCTTTTTTCCCTCGAGCCAGATTGAATGGTTGTCTCCTCACGGATTGTCCACTAACCAGTCCCTGATTTTTCCCATAACGCGATCCCACCTGCGCTGAATGCGCCAGGGGTTGCATCCGGTCTTTTTCTGCTTGCGACGAAGTGCGCCTACTTCCCATTCCCATGAGCTACCCTCTCCACCGTTAATTAAATGAGCTACTGATCGAGGGGTTTGCTCTGCTCGATCGGTGTTAGGTAGATTTCTGCTTCCTCTTCTTCACAATCAGGCGCGGCTTGTGATTTCCTCTTTGCGCTTGCATTTTTCCCACCGACAGGCATTTTTCTTTCTTCCCGGGATGCCGTGCTTACACAGACCACCATGCATTCCGCATTTTCTTCGGTATTATTCCCCCCCCCTCGCCACGCGCCCCCCCCCCTCATACCATCCATGCTTATTTCTGATTTAGTCCTCAATGACTTGCCTGGAATCGGAGACAATCTTTCGAGCTACATCGCCACCCCTCTTGCTTTTTTGCGCAACCGTCCTTGTCCCCTTCCATGTGCGGATCCTTCTAACGGCATCCCCGAAAAGGTCTTGCGTTTTGATTCGAGCTTCTCTTTCATTGCGACTCCATATTTTCGGTAAGCACGTCGTGCCCCTGACCTGAAGGGGTTGTCATCCCCCCGTGGCGCCCCCCTTTCTCTCCTCCGACTAAGCCGTTTATTTTTCCGTTTTTCGCTTTCGGTCTTTTTTCCACGCATCAACCAGACTCTGTTTATCCGAGTTTGCTTTGGCCTTTTCTTTCCATTTTAATATCCCCATTTTCTCTGATTAGATGTCCGTACCCTTCCGCAACTGTCCCCGTCGATGATGAGTCTTTTGTACCGCGCGCCCATCGATCCCCTTCCTGACGAACCCTCCCCCCCCGGTTTTCGCGAACCCCGTTAATGGGCCCAAGATTGCAATCACAACAGGGCTGGCCCTGCCTCCGGAAGGAATATTTTTATGTCTTTCATCAGCACCCCATTTATGCTCGAGCTCATTCTCCGGCGTAACATTCACCGCGCTTCTTTTTTAGCCAGGATCCGCGACAAGTTCCAACACCGTAACGCCTTTTTTGCTCAGCGCGAGCCGACCTTCTCTTCCCCTAACCTTACGTCCCAGTTTAAAGACTACAGCGACATTCGTTCTTCTCTGTTCGCCATGGTGGGCTTATTAAGACACGAAGTGTTCACGTTCTGGATCTTTCACCGTCCCAGTAGATTCAGTCAAAACCCAGCCTCCGTTTGCGTGTGTCCTGAACACTTGCAAGTGCTTCTCGGAGGACCGATTTAATTCAATGCCCTGACCTGATGTGTATGCAGACTACCCCCCCCCCCCCATCTGACTGACCTCACGAGCCTCTATAAGAGTTCCCCCCAAATCCTGCGCGATTGCTTTCTGCTAATGTCCCCTTCCCCTCCCGCATCAAGACCATTTTTTCTCCCTTTACCCGGGTCAGGACGGGCTTTGAGAAGGCTATCTCGGTGCACGCTTTATTCCCTGAGCCTTTGTTGTTTTCTTTGCCCCATGCTGTCTCGGCACTCTGGACTGAAGAGCTCTGCTCCTTTCCTATTCCTCTCCCCTGTCGAGAGCCCCTCTTCCTCTTTCGACTAACGGACAGAGAGGCGGTGCAGTCCCTGCATCGGCCTTCAAACAAATTTGTTCCCCTTTCCCTTTTGCCCCCGTAGTTCCCCTCCCTTAAAAAGTCCTTTTTCCTCGGACAATCTTGAACGTACCTTTCGTGACAGCGCTCGGTTATTTGTCTGACCTTCCTTCGCGCTTTCCGCGACCTAGCCCTTCGCGATTCGATGATCAGATGAGAACCTCCCTGAAATTTAGCCGTTGCGGCAGTCTCCTTTCCCCTCTCTAGTGTGACTCTACCCCAGAAGGGGCGCTGAAGGCTGGCAGATGTACCCTGTCGCGCATCGCGTTCTGCCGCGCAAACAGCTCCATCTAACGAGCGAATACGACCCCTTTGGACATTTCCGAGACTTGGTTACCCTTTCTCCCAGCGTGCCCGCGAGAGCTTTTTTCTGGGAGTACGGGGATGTGTTTTCCTTCTCGTTGCCGATATCTCCTTTCCTTTCTCTTTTTTTGTGGTGAGTAGTGATGCATGATCACCCGACACACGAACCCCGCTCTGTTGTCTTTCTCCTAGATTATAGTAACAGGCATCGGACCCCGGATCAAACCGTTTTCTTCTGCTTTTGCGCTAGTCTTCCCCGTGTCGCTAGAGTCTCTTTGGTTCCCTTTCACCCCAAGAAATCGCCTTTTTAGTGAATGAGGAGCGCCGCCCCCACGTGAAACTCAGCGCCCCTGTTTGTCAACCCGCTGAGATGTCGGTTGCGGATCCACTCCTCCACGGTTTATGTAGTGCTCCAGTGCCCTTGCGCGCGGAAAGGCGGGGCCCTCTCCTGGATGCTCCGTTCTTTTCAGTATGTATCTTTTTACCGTGTCTTACCTTTCGGCCAACTCGTTCATGGGGACTTCTCTTTGTGTGATGGCGTCACTTCCCGGTCCACCTTTCCGAGATGCTTTTTCTTTGCAGCACCCGAGCTTTCGAATTTACCTGATCCTTTCTGCTTACCGGGGGTTTGTATGTTGACGTCGTGAGGAAGCGCTTCCTTTTTTCGCTTCTCTTCTTGTTTTTTCCCTTCGCAGAATCGTTACGCAATTGGCCCCAAGAACCCCCTCTTCCTGAATGCACGCTATCCATCTCGCCATGCTCCCCCCCCCCCGGTCCTTTCGCTGTGCCACCGGCTTGACATGCGAGGTGAGATTTTCTCCCTACCCCTTCGTTTTTCTACCGTTTAGACCTCACTTCCTGCGGAGTCCCGTTGCGCATATTGTAATCGTTTCCCCCCGGTTCATTAGGTTATTGTATCGAGTCGCCTGCACATCGCGCTTTTTACGTTGCCTCACGCCACTCCCTCCAAGCTTGCCTGTTTCTGAAATTCTTTTAAAGGTCCCCTGTCGTTCCCTTGATACATGATATGCGGTCCGTTCTATCAACCCACGTTCCCCGAATTAGTTTTTGTTTGTTTTCGAACCAAGCATTCCCGAGCAAGCACCCCTTCTCAGTTCTGCGTCCTCAATTTCCTGATTTCGGGGAACGGAGTTTTATATTTGCTTTCACTCGGCACCATTCGTTCTTTTCCCGTAGGTTGAATTGCCTTTTCTTTGTGGATTGGATAGTTTCGGGCTCTGTGATTTTCGCGTTTTTTTCTTTTGCACTCCGCTCTCGTTGTCCTGATTATTTAACTTTTAGATTCTTAGGTGTCATCTTTGGTTGTGCCCTGAAAGGTTTTTTCTTTTTTTTTCGGCCGCCCCCCCCTTTTTTCAGCGCGTTTTTTTTCTAAGGATTTCTAGGGTCCTTTGCCTCTCCTTCAGAACCCCCCTTTCCAACAGCACTGCTCTCTCCCTTGTTTGCGTGGTAAGGGACATCTCCTTTATCCTCCACCTTTTTTGTGGACTTTTCCAATAACATGCCCCCGTAGAGTGACAGTCTTCTTTTTTTTCCATTCGTTAGGACCGAGAGAATGCGAATTTCCTTCGAACTCGTTTTGGCTTACGCCTTCTGCACATTGTTGAGACGAATAACGGTTGTCCCCCTGATCGTTTAGCATTCTGTCGGAAGCAATTACCCCCTTTCTTATTCCCAGTTCGAGAGCCGGCGGCCCTCCTACCTACGGAGAAAGGATCACCATTCCACGGTCCTTTTTTTTGTTTTCCCCAAAAGCCATCTTGTTCTTTCCAAGACTGCTTGTATTCCCCCCTGAAGCAGTTTGAGTTACCCCCTATGAGCACAATTACATTTTTTTGTAGGGTAGTTATTCCAACTCCAAGGCACGAAGTCTTCCGTGCAATGGTGGTGTTTTCGTGTCCCGGGAATCCATTATTCATTTTTCAATCCAATGCTATGGTGAACAGACAGCTGTGATCGGCGTCTCCCCAAGCTCTGCCTGGATTGTGGGAAGTGACTGACTACCGTACCCTCCCCGACTTCTCCGGATTTTCTCCCCTCCCCCGCCGTGTTCCCCTTTTTTGATTTCATGGCCCCGCTTCAAGAGAATCAAGCCACGCGCCGATCCCCTTCGACTGAGGACTGGCGCAAAGCACGTGATGCGATTCCCCTCTTTCCAATAATTGGCGGTTTATGTCCAGGTTCACGTTCTGCTCAACGGAATAGTGTCTGCGTCCTCACTTCCCACTTTCATTTCGTGATGCCCACGCATCTGCCCCTCCAGGACAATCCGCTAAACCTCTTCCAGGCGGGGCTACTGTCACCAAACCGTGCAACGAACGTTGTGCTCAGGCCCCCTTTGCTTTTCAAATTTCAATCCTCTCCCTTCAAGTTAATAAATCTGTCCCAACCCGTGACCCTGTTCTTCCTTTTTTTCGCGGAAGAAGACCTTCCTCTCTCCAGCGCAATCTCTTTTGCTCCCCTCACCGTCGCTGTTCGAGAGTTAATCCCGGTTACTCCCTTCAAGTTTTCGGAGACGCTTCTGTTCCTGTCTGTAGAATTCAACCCGGCTGAATTTGCTTTCAAGCTCTGTTCCGACCGACGATGCGTTACTCTCTCCCACCCAGCTACGTGTATCTACTCTTCATGTAAAGAGCGTTCGCGACAGCTTTTGGTACCTCCATTTTTCCATAATTTCTAAATCTCGAACTTCCCTTTTCCCCATGATTTGCTAGGATTCTGTATAGATTGATGTGATCTCTCCCTCTATTGTGTTTTCTCTCACTCTTCGCCTCTCCTCTAACGCCCACGAAACCCCTGGTCGCGTGGTTCAGCCTTAGTTTTCCTCCCTGCGCTCGCCAGGCTAAAGGCGGAATTGAGTGCCCCTTTATTCCCGTTTGAGCTGTGCGCTTTATTCTTTTCGCCTTTTCGACATAGCGTGTTTCGCTCCCCCCAACTTATCGACCGCAAACATCCCTTAAAGCTCTGTGTCTCTTCTCCACACATTTAGTGATAGGTTAGGCACCTCGATAGCCGCCCTACACTTCCCATTTAGAACGTCTCCTATCGGATAGCCCCATGCAGCCCTCACCCACCCCCCCCGTCCTGACACTGGCGACTTTTCTTGGAGTCAACGATAGTCGCTTGTATTCGAATTGTTGGTCATTTTTCTCAAGACTTCTAACAAGGTTCATCTCCCTGTTTTTTCTCGTTCTTGAGCGCTGCTCGCGTCCTTTACGCATCTGGCCACGGTCCTGAGTCTACCTTTTTTCTGTGCAGTAGCCTTCTAGAAATTTTCCAGAGCCTTTGTAGGGATGCATGGTCCTCTCCCGATGGGGTGCCAATTTTTTCTTCTCTTCGCCTTTTTACTGCCCGGACCTCCCGCCCCCTCTTACTCTTTTTTTTGCAATCCTTCCTCCTAAGGCCGGCAAAACGCCCCCCGCATTCATGTTTTACATTTCCTTCTTAACGTAGGACCTTTGCAGGTGGGCGCTGTTTTCGTGAGCCTTTCCGTGTTGATTTCTATTGAAGACTCCTCCGGTTCCCGGCCTCCTTTACAAGGTCCTCAGATGAGCAAAGTTCGTGCGTAGGTTTTTTTCACTTGCTTTTTGTCCTTAGGGTCATTGCACCTCCCTTTGCCTTGACACGCCAAGAACTTCCCGTGCGCCCCCCCTCCCACTCACGCACGGACATTTTTGCTGCCTGATACGACTGCGGACATATCCCACTGCCTTCAAAGTCCCCCCTATTTGTACATCTTCCCCCCGCCTTCGAGACCTTAAGAAATGTTGCGGCCTTCCTTTGGTCATCCCAT
>Ga0179593_1636423_pt1 | contig 21167 bp, 32 predicted proteins | sample CZODoug2_1_08_16_FD_185931 | JGI IMG/M metagenome (GOLD analysis project Ga0179593, IMG submission 185931) | Vadose zone soil fungal communities from Angelo Coast Range Reserve, California, USA - CZODoug2_1_08_16fungal (PacBio error correction) | ecosystem: Environmental > Terrestrial > Soil >... | reverse complement strand
TAAACTTCTCCGCTTGACGGGCACACCATCCCGCTCCCGTTCTTACGTCACCGTCGGATTGCCTTTCAGGGCAACTCCTTTTGGTGATTTAATTTTTTCCCCTTCTCGTTTTTTTTTTAACTCGAAATCTCCAAAAGTGATTCACCAATTTAGCAATTCCTAGCAAGGCCTGGGAAACCCCCCTTTCATTTAGGACTCTAGTTCACTTCCTCTTCTTCCTCCCGCCTTCTGACGCAACTTCGGTCCTCTCAGTTTCTTTTTTTTAACATTCATCCTCAGCCTTCTTTTTTTTTCTTTTCTAAGTGATTTTTCTTTGACATTTCCGCGAAATGCAGCTTTGGGCTGGGTCCTTTTGTTTTTTCTTGTCGTAGCTTCTTTGTTGGTCCACTTTTTTGGAGCCGATTCCATCCTTTCTTTTTTCGAGTACCCGTCTTTTCTTTTCCCTCTTTTTTTTTCTTTAGAGTTTCTTTTTGGTTTTTGCCATTTGAGTGGACCCATTAGACCTGCGTTTTTGCCATTGTCCCTCTTCTTGTACTCGTCCGTTTTTTATTAACCACTGGCCTGTTGGAATTGTCTGCCTCTTACGCTTTTTTTTTTTTTTTCCAACTTTTTTTGGGATTTTTCTGCCTTTTGGATCGTTCTGTGACTACCCGCCCTTTCTTTATCTTCATTTTTTCCTGGCGCCGCGTCGGTTGAACAACTCATTTTGCCTACAAGCCTTCGTTACCGCCCCTCTCTTTTTCTCGCCTTTTTTTTTACCCCGTTAAATTCGTCTTCCTTGCTGCCCAAGACTTTTCAAAGGCCCTCTTTTTCACGTCATAAGCCACAGCAACCCCTTGCATGGTGACTAAATTTGGTCTTTTCACTTTCTTTTTCCTTTTTTTCCTCCTGACTTTTCTAGTTCCCTTGCTTTCTTCCTCAGTCCCTTTGCAAGGCTCCGGACTTTTTTTTTTTTTCACTTCCGTCTTGTCAATCACCTCCCGGCCCCCATTGTTGGTTCCCCATTACGTTTTGTCCTTTCCTTTTCCGGTTTTTTTTAGGGTTTATAGAGGCCTTTCCGGAGCGTGCGCTCCCTTTTTTTTTCACGAATCGTGTTTTTCCGCAATAGAAACCTGGTCCCCTTTTACTTCTTTTGCCCGTTTTTTTTCCCGTCCTTCTTGCGAACTCTTCCACAATGCCAATTCGGACTAGGCGACATTAACGAGTTCCCTCACTGCTAACGGGTTCGAGGCGGCGCTCCCGGCCCCACCCGATTCTTCTTTTTTTTTTTTAGCTTTACGCTTTTCAATTCTTTTCCTTTTTTACGGTTCGCCTTTGTTGTGCTGTTTTGATGATCCTTTTTCTTTCACTCGTTTAGTTCATGGGCCTGACCTCCTTGGTCTTTCTTTCTTTGTTAGTTTTTTTTTTCAATTCCATTAGTCCCTTTCCATTTCTCGTTTGCTTTACCCGCCAATCGACTTTTTTGTTTTTCACCACGACCTACGAATAGCACATGCCGTTTCATTGAAGCCCTGCTCGACGCGTTGAAAACAATTTTTATTTTCTTTTCTTACTTTTTTTTCCTTTGCCCATTTACCGCTTTCAGATTTTTCTGCTCCCGATCCTTTCTTTGTCGAAACCCATTGACTTAACGTCCCGCCGTCTTTTCGCAACCCCTTCTTCATTTATCCTCTTCCTCCCTAAGTATATCTCGCAACTCCCTTTTATCCTCTCTGCGCGCGCCGCCTTTGCCCCCCCCTTTGTCCCCATTCTCCACGTTTTCATCTACTTTCGTCTTCTTTTTTTCCTTACTATCCATAGGTTTATATATTATTAAAGTTTAAAGCGGCTGGAGGCCTGTACTTTCCTTATCGTTCCTCCCTTTCCAAAACAAGTTTTTCTGAGCAACAGTTGTGGCCCCTCCCTTTTTAAACTAGTTCCTCTTTTTGTCTTTTTTTTTGGCCCTTTTTTTTTTTCCCCTAATTTTTTTAGCCACTGTCCCCAATGGAAATCCTTAGCTCAATCCCCTGAGGCGAGGGAATGTTAAACCGGGAAATACTTCCCTCTCAGGCACTTTTTCCTTGTCACTTTTTTATCCCGTTTAATTTTGTCCCGAACTTCATTTGGTACTACCGAAATTCACTCCTCTGAGCACCCGCCTCATTCTTCCTATTTTTTTTTTACAAATCCCATTTCGGGCTTCCTCCTCATAGGTGATTTGACCCTTCAATCGCCTTCTTTTTTTTGAGTGCTTCTTCTGCTGTGTTTTTCGTTTCGGAGGCGTTTTTCCCCTCTTTCCCTCCTTTTTGCCGTTCTCTAAAGGCCCCGCTATTCCTTTTCTTGTTTTTGTTTTTTTCTCTTTTCTTCATTTTCCTCTCTCTTATGCTCCTTGGTTGTTTTAGTTGGGTTCCCGACTCCACCAAACCTTCCTTTTGTTTGCCTCTTCATTTTCCACCCTCGCCTTTTTTTTGACACATTCTGCCTATGTCTTCAATGGCTGTCTACCCGCTCCTAGCCCTCCGGCCCACAGCTTAACACCGGTCCATCTTCCCCCCTCCCACCTCCTGACCGCGGAACACTTTCATTCCCGATGAGCGACCGGTACGCTGTTCCCAGCTTGTCACCGAACGTTACGTCCTGTCCTTCAAATTTTTCCCCACTCGTCTTCCCCGTGCATCGAAGGCGCAAATTTTGCCTTTTTCCCCGTCCGTGGGCGTTAACACAGGAATTACTACCCCCCCACAGTCATTCCCTCTGCCCCCACCCGTAATGGATGTTTGCCTCCCCCCCCCCCTTTTTGATCTTTCCGAGGTTACCCCCCCCAACCGGACGACATTGGTCCCCTGATAGCTCCCTCTTCGTTGAAGGACGAAGTATCCATGCTGTTTGAACCTAGCCTGGTTTGAAAAGTCATTTCCTACCCGTGGTTTCACAGGCCGCTCTTCCCTCTACTCCCTCCCGATTTCGCCCGGAGTTCTGCCCTCACCCAAGGGGGTCAGTTTGTTCCCGAAATCAGTTCACCGACCATGGCCTAAGCCTCTCCTGTCCCCTAGCATTCGGCTTTTAGGTCCGCACTCGTTCGCCCTCCCACCTGAGGTTCCTTGGGGAGCAGTTTGATCCTTCCCTCATTCGCGAATCATGACAGCCACCCTCCGCCCGCTTGCCGGTTTTCCAGGCTTGGGAACCCCCCTTTCCTCCCCTGCGCGGAGGTGCGTTCCCCGGACCAGTCCGCCTATTCCCCTGGTCCCCGTGTTGGACGTCCTTCCTTTTTAACTTTTTTCATAATTTAATTATTAAACTTATTCTTATTAATATTTTTCAGCTGGATACCCTTCGTAATTGGTTCCATGATTTTTTGCATCCTGAAATCCTTTCCGCCCTCCCCTTTTTATATTTGTAATTAACCCGAGCATTTCCGTTTTTCGGTATTTCCTCTGCTGGGAAGCCGCCCTCGTTTTGTTTGTATGAGTGCAGACACCGTGTCCTCGTAAATTCTTTGAAAACTTTTTTTTTTGGCTTAGGACTTTTCTTCCTTTTTTTTAATGATTTCTTCTTTGATGGGAGTTCCCTTTTGGTCGTTTTTTTTTTTTTTTAATTTCTTTCTTTTCAACCCTCTCCCTTTTCATTTTCATTAATGTCTTCTTTTTTAACTTTCAATTTGGGAGGGTTGTCTTTTCGAGGAGGTCGATTAACCCTTTTTTTTTTTTTTTTTCTCACTTTTTAGGCTTCCCGCTTTTTTTTCCCGGAGCTCTTCACACTTCGTTACTGGGAGAGTGCTTTCGCCCTTTTCCTTTTTTTTTTTTGTTCCCGGCGCTTTTCGTTGGACCTTTAAATGACGACGGTTTTTTTCTCCCCAATTTCCCCTTGTTTCAACACACTTGACATGATGGCGGATTTGTTTTTTCGTTCTTTATTACCCCCTTTTTTTTTCACGATCAGGCTTTTAATACGGATTTCTTTTTTACCAATCTCCCTTCATCACACCCTTTTTTTACGGGGCTTTTTTTCTATCCGTTGCGTTTTGCCTCCCTTCTTGTCAGGTAACTTTTTTTTTCTTTAGGTTTTTTAATTTTCTTTTTTTTTTTTACGCCTTTCTTTTTTAGACCGAGTGAATCATCACCGTTCTACTTCCCGTTTACTCAATTCTCCCTCTTCTACCTTTTTTTTTTTCCTTTTTTTTTATTCATGGTCAGTTACTGTTGTAACTTGGTTCTTTGGACTTTTCACTACTTTTCAGAGTTCAGTCCCTCTTTGAACTCTCATTGCTCTCGATTTGTTCTTCTGTTATTTTTTTCCTTTATTTTTTTATTCCTATCTGGCCTCTAATTCCCCCTGGTGCAGTTTTTTTTGAGTGATGGGATTCCTTTCCCCCCGGCTCTTTTCCCTTACCCTTGCGGGAAAATTTTCCACTTTTTATGGTTTCTTTTTTTTAACCCCTCCAATTTTTTTCACCCGGTATAGCACTGCGTGTTTTGTGTCCGCTTTACCTTGTTTCACTGGGGTTTTCCCGCTTTTTTGGTATCGCTTGACGGTTTTATTTTTCGCTCCCTTTCCCTGTACGTTATTTTGTTCCTTTTTTTTTTTTCTTTTCGGCTACCACGATAGCTATGCGTTTTTTGCGCCCGCTTTTTTTCCTTTATTTTGGCCCCTTTTTTTGGCACCCTCCTCCTTTTCCTTTTTTATGCTCTTTTTTACCTTATTTTTTAGTATTTCCCAACTTTTCAGCAACTTTTTTTTTTTCTCCTTTTTTTTTATTTAGCCATGCAATCTGGCCACGGGCCATTGGCTCGTCCGATTTTTCACCCCCCCCCCTCCCTTGTTTTTCTCTATTGTCTCTTATGGTACTTTGGCGACTATTTCTTTTTATGTTACTCGTAATTTTTGGTTTTCGTTTATCCCCCGCTCTTTTGTCGTTCTCCTTTCGTCATTTTTCCTGTCGTTCCTCCCCCTCTGGTTTTCGTCGATTTTTAGATGGCCGATTTTGCGTCCGGCCATTGACGGTGATGATTGTGTGCCGGTGTTTGGCTGCTTCGCGCCTCCATTGTAGCTGACCATAGGCAGACTGCTCTTTTCCACCGTTAGGCTCTTTCCCCCATGCGCGATTTCCAAAGGACGGGTTTTTTTTTTCCCCCCTCACAACTGCCCCAGAACAAGATACGAACGTTTTCCCTGGAATTGCAAGGGCAGGCCCCCAACCATTTCTTTTTTTTTGTTTTCTTGTGCTAAAGTTTTCTTTTTTCCTTCACTCTTCCCAGCGTCTTTTTTTCATTAGGCACCGTTCCACACACGTGGAGCAAGAATTCCCAACCCGCATGCGGCTTGCTGTATTAGTTTTTTATTGGCCTTGGATAGCCTCGTTTTTGGGATTTGTTTTTTTGCCGCGTTCTTTTTTTTCATCGAGTTCAATTTTTATGTTTCCAGTTTCAGGGTAGTTTTCTCCACCCATTAAGCGAGTCCCTTCCCTGCAAGTTCGCTTTCACTCCTCCCCTTTTTGAGAGTACTTTCGAGTACAGTTTTGATTTACTCGCTTCCTTTGTTTTTGTTTCCCTCCTTTTTTTTATGATCGACAAGGCTACGGCTTTCTTTCTACTTACGTTTAACCCTTCTTTTTTGTATATGGTTGGTAGTTTTTTTTCCTTGTCGAGGCCTTGATTTACTTTTCAAAACGCTTTTTCCTTTTTATGTTTTTTTTTCTTTTTTTTGGAAGTTTTTAATTTTTTCCTCGATGGCCTGCTCACTTCGGACCAGCCGCTTTTTACCCACCCTGATTTCAACTTCTTTTGCCCCAACTGCCACCGTGGCACCGGGGTCAGGTCGTCCCTTTATTCTTTTTCCCCCTTAATAATTTGTAGAGTTGCCTTCTTCTCGTGTTTCCCCGTCCGGGCGTTCCCGGTTTTTCGCCTTCGGAGGATGAACCGAACATAGTGGCTGTCTGACCATGGGCTTCCGACTTTTTTCACGCGTGCGCAGTTCAACTCTTTGTCGGTTGCATTACCAGTAGAGTGGGTTTATCACCCCTTCTGACGAGCGACAGGCGGATCTCCTCCTCCGTTTTGCCCTTTTCTAAGTCATCCTACCGAACAGACCTCTTGCGTTGCGTTACGAAATGCGGTGATCCGCTGGGCTGTCTTTTCCTCGAGTTTTCGGTTCCTGCTGTCCCCCGGTCTTTTTTCACAGTTTTTGTGCCGATTCGCGACAACGCACTGAATTTTCCCCAAGGACATCATCTTGAGCCCGGTTTTTTCCCTTTGCGGCAGCCTTTTCAACGTCACGGTGCTTTTCCGCGCTCCACTTTGCATTATCCCGCTGGCTTGGTGACATTCCCCTCCTAGTGATGAATCCAACAGCTCCTTTTCGGATGTGGAGCTGAAATTTTATTGGTTCTTTTTTTCCCCTCCTTCTGGCAATTTTCTCAATTCTCGATTGCTTGCTCTTTTCTGCGCGGCGTTGTTTTGGCGCGGTCTGTGTTCAAGCTATCCTTCCCCCCCGATCGGTTCTGTCGGCGCTTAGGTGTTCCTCCTCCGCCCCTGCTGCGTGAGGTTCGTCTCGGAATTGGCCGCGTTTTTCCCCCCTCCTTTTAAAGAATGGTTGCGACGTTGTCGACCTTTTTCCATTCCCTCACCAGCTTTTTTATTCCCGTTTTTTTTTTTTTTTTTCGTTCGATCACTTTCATTACCCAGTATCCGCTGGGATAATGGTTCACAATTCCTTTTCCTTTCCCCTTTTCTCTTTTGGTCCTTATCCTTCCTTTAATTGATTATGTTCCTTTTTTGAGGGAGGCCCCTCTTTGACTATGCGTTTTTAGTCTATGTTGGGGCGTCGATATTTCCAAGACGCCGATCATTTTACGATTCTGGTCTTTTTTTTCTCTTTTTTTTGCTTTAGTCCCTGCACGCTGGACTTGCTTTTTTTACCTGGATTAAAGCCTTTTTTTCAATATTTATGTTGTTTTCTTCATACTTAGGGACTTTTGTGTCGGAGGGTCGCTTCCTTCGGCCTTTTTGTTTTTTTTTTTCTTGTCGTTTTATTTTTTTTTGTTATTTGGTCAACTTTGTATTTCTCGGCGTTTTAGGGTACTTTTACCCTAGTTTCCCCTTTTTCGGTCCTTTTTTGAGTTTTTTTTCTTTTTTTTCTCCGCTTTGTGAGTAGCTTCTTCTGTCATGTAAGCGTTACTGTGCCGGTGCTTGCTTTTTGTTTCCTTCGTATTCTTTTTTTCTTGCTTCCTTCCTTCTATCTCTTTTCCTTCTTCTTCTTTCCTTTGTTGTGCTTTTTAGTTTTTTTTCGCTCACGATTTTTTTTTCAGTGGCAAAATTTTATTTTCTCCTTTTTTCAGAGCCCCCTCACCGTAGGATTTCGGCCGGGTCTGTTCTTTCGCACATTTTATGTCTTTGAGGAAATCTTTTTTTTTAACTCGCCACGCCATTCCCGAAATCCCCTTTTTAAAAGCAAAGACGTTTTTTGTTGACTTTTTTATTCACCGTTTACTGTGCCTATGTCTGACTAACGACAACCTACCTCTCTCCTCCTGGTTTGGTCCTTTTCATCTTGAAGTCGTCAAACACATCCCTCGCCACCCCGCTTCCCCCGTCTTCTTTGATTTTCCCCTTTTTTTCTTAACCCCCGTTTTTTTTTTTTCTGAGGAGTTTTTGCATTACTATTCTTGAGCGCCCTTCCTGGATGAGCATGCTTTTTTTCTTTTGGAGATACTCTCCTACTCTCGGACCTAGCAGGGCGACTCCAGATCCCTCTCTGACCTCTGCCTTTTTTTTTTTTTTTCTATCTCTTTTTTTTTTTCTTTCCTCCCCCAGGTTCGTCTCCGATTTCTTTGCATATTTCCTTTTTCTTCGTTTTTCGATTTTTTCCTGACCACCATTTTCTTTTTCTGTGCCGCGCGGCATCCTTTTGTTTTGTTTTTTTTTTTCCTTCTTTCTTTTTCAAAATTTCTTTTCCATATTTTCGCCCCCCCTCAATACGCCTTTCATTTTCCCTGACTGTGCCTCTCTTCCCTCTCGTCTAGCTCTCCTTTCTTTTGGCATGACTCAAATCCATCTGTCCGACCCCTCCATTTTACATTTTTTTCTTTTCTTCCAGCGCAGATCCTTCATCTTCTTTGATGCGCTTTGAACCGATTCTGCTTCCTCTTGAATCCATTTGTTCTTATCCCCTGCCCCCCCCAGCCAAGCCCTCACCTCACTACTCTTTTTTGCGCCCTTTTCGGTTTCATTCCTTTTTTTGCTCGACTTCCTTTTTCTGTGACTTTACAAGTGGCTTATACCTCTCCGCTTCTCCAAGTTTCCTGTCTACACGGAGTTTGATCCATTGCACAGGTCATACCCGCTCTGAGTTTTCTTTGAATTTTTTCTTCCCCTGTTTTCCATCACCCCCAATTTTTTTCCGTTTTTTTAGAGAGGCTTCCCTTTTTAGCATATTCAGTTCTTTCAAGGGGGCTGCTCCTTGTGTTTTATTAACTTTTCCACCCTTTTGCTCCTGTTATTTTTTTTTTTAGTGGCGCCCACATGATAAGCGGCCGGCACCCTTCCACCTTTCGAGATGATTGGGTTTACTTTTTCGGTGGGCCCTTGGTACAAGTCAGGAATTGGGTTTCTAAGCTCCCTTGTTTTTTTCATGAAGCGTTTTGTTTATTTCGGTTGACGTATTGGAGCCACGAACGCGTTTGTTGGGGGGGGTAAATGTTGGGAAATTGGTGGGTTTGAGATAAGCATCCGGGGTTTTGAAAGTGGGGTCTGGGGAGGTCACCCTTTTTTGCCGGTTGTGTGGGGGGACCGGGGGGGGTCCTGAAGAAGTTCGGCGAATTTTGTGGGAAGCGTGTGGAAGTTTTGTTTCCTTAAGGTGGGGGGTTAGGGAGGAGGGGAGGGGGGGAAGTGGGGGAAGGGGAACCATGGGTTTGCCCCCTGGGGGGTTTGGCCTACACACCTTTCCCCCATCCCGACCCCACTCCTTCAAAAACCCCCCCCGCCCCCCCACGCAAGGCTACACCCAAATCTATGCCCCCTCACCCCGCCCCTCCCACTCATAATCTCCTTCCTCTGCCCCTCTTACCTACTGCCCCATCTCGAACCCCCCTCCCCCTTCCCCCCCCCTGCCCTTCCCACCACACTCCCCCACCCCTCCCACCCCCACCGCCAACCCCCTCCCCCCCCCTCCCTCCCCCCCACCCCATCCTCCTCCCCCACCCCCGAACCCCCCCCCCCCCCCCACCCTATCCCCCCTCCTCCCTCCCCCCACCACTCCCCACTCCCTACACCTTTCCCCCCCCCCTCCCTCCCCTTCTCTTCCTACTCTCCCCCCTCCCTCCCCACCCCCATCTTCCTTTACCTCATTCCTCCCCTTCCCCCTCCCCCCACTCACCTATCCTCCCTCACCTTCCCCCCCCTCCCCTCAGCCCGCTCCCCCCCGGACACACCCACCTTCCACCCCCTCTCGGCTCTCCACGCCCCCCCTCCCTTCAACCCCTCTCCGCCCCACTCCCCCCCCCCTCCCCCCCTCCCCCCCCTCCCCCGCCCCCCCCCCCCTTCTACCCTCCCTCCCTCTCCCACCCGCCCCCACCCACCCTTCCCCTCTACCCCCAACTCTCTCCCTCACCCCTTCTACCCCACCCAACCAAACCCCCTACCACTCACCCCCCCCTCTTTCATCCCCCCCCTCCACGCGTCCCCCCCCTAAACCACCACCCCGTCCTCACCCCCGACTCTATCCCCCTTCTCTCACCGTTCACCCCATATCTTTACTCCTGCCCCTCCCCCCCTCCCCCCATCCTGTCTCCTCTACCCCCCTTGCCCCTCCCCCCACCCCCTGCCCCCCCCCCAGAACTCTAAAACCCCCCCCTCCCCTCTCACCCTAATCTACCCTCCCACCCCACCCCCCCCTACCCCCAATCCCCCAGTTCCTTATCCCTTCCACAACTAACCATCCCCCCCTCCCTTTCTAACAACCCGCCCCACGCCTACAGCAATCCCCTCCTTAGCTCCCCCGCGGTGGGAATGGGGTGAGTGGGGTTCCGGGTTAGATTATTGGTGCCCCTTTCTCTGGTTTTTTTCTATCTATGTGTGGTTGGGGGGGGGGTTCTCCCCTCCCGGGGGGCGTTGTCTTCCACCTGTTCCCCTTTTCTCATTTTGTGTTTTTCCCGGTGCCCCGGCTTGTTCCATTTCTCCGTCCTTTATTTCCGTACCCCCCTCTCCTGTTAAGGTTTTTTCTTCAATGGGTTGGGGGTCTCTGGTTCCAAGTCCTTCTCGCATTTCTTGAACAGTCCCTTCGTTTTATGCCCCAAGGAGAAAACCTTTTGTCCTCCATGCTTCGCTCTGCTGTCCCCACCCTTCATCCCTAATACTCCCCCACCCACTCTACCCATCCCCCTGTTTATTTCTACCTCCATACCACGCTGTCAACCCCTACACCCACCTTCGTAGTCTCGCTCCATTGTCCTCCGACTTTCTGGACGTATGCCCCCCTCCTCAAGCCCCTGTCCAACCTCCCCCCACCCCCACGGGGGGTTTTGTGCTGGCAGATGGGGGGGGGGGGGGGGGTTTGGTGGAAGGGTTGAGGAGTCGGGCAGGGGTGTTTGAAGGGAATTTTTTTAGGTCCGGGTTGACTTTTTGTTGGGGTTCAAGCTGGAAGGTGGGGGGGGGGGGAAAGTCGTGAGATGGGGTGGAAGCCCTTTTGTGGGTCAGTTTTATTGCGTATCCGAGTAATGTATCTCTTTTTTTTCTTACTCCCCCTTTCCCCTCTTCTGTTCCCCTCCTCGTGAGTTTCCTGGGTTGTGGGGTGGTTATCGTTTCTCTTGGGGGATGAATCCCTTGGTTCTTGTTGTTCTGCCTTTAGTTTTTTTCCCATCCTCTCCCTTGTTATTATTGTCCACCCTTTTTTATCCTTCATGTTCCTTTGTCTCCCCCTTTGTTTCTCTTTTGATGGTTTCCCCCGCTAGGTTTTTCTGGGGGGGGGGGTGTAATTTTGGGGAAGTTTGTTGAATGGGATTTTTTTCCCCCGTGTTTGTGGGCTGGTCGTGCCGTTTTTTGACTGAGGGTGTTTCCTTCTCGTCTTTTTTTTTTTTTGTTTTTTCACCTTTTCATTTCTGAGGATGGGAGTGCAGCTGGGGAGGGGGCACCCCCGCACCCACCCCACCCTCTCCCTCTCCCACGCCACTTCCCTCATCCCCTCCCCCGGAACCACTCCCCCAACCGCCCGATCCCCCTAACTCCCCCCACAACCTTCATCCCCCACCAACCACCAGCCCCACCCAAGTTCTCTTCGCCTCCCCCCCTGTCGACACACCCTTTCGTTGGGGGGTTTGCTTTGGGGAGGTTAGGGGGGGGCGTTAGGGGGGAAGGTGGGAAGGGTTCCCCTCACGTTGTCTCGGGGGTGGTAGGGGGTAGGGGGGGGGGGGGGGATTGTGGGGGGGGGGGGGGTGCCTCCTGACTTTTTGGCGGGTGTTTTAGAGGTGGAAGGGGGTTTTTTTCTGTGCGGGTCTTTTGGTGGGGTGGGGTTCGGAGGGGAAGGTTTGGGGTTAGAATCATTTTGTGGGGGGGTTAGACTGGAGAATCTTGTTTGGGGTGTTACCCGCCCGAAAGGGGGTTGGTAGGGGGTGGGGGGGAGCCCCGGTTTTAAGTGTTTTTTTTTTTGGAAGAAGTGAGTTTGTAGTGGGTTTGATTTTTTTATTCCCTTAGGTGGACTCTCTTCCGTGGGAACGGGGGGGGGTCACGGGGAATCTTTTTCTCCCCTAAGTTTTTTGTTTTTATTGGATTCGTTTTCGAAGTGGTTGTTGGGGGAAGTGGGGATCCACGGGGGGGGGTGGATGCCGTGGAAGGGGGTGGGGTTTTTTTTAATTTTTGACTATTTCTTCGTTTTTTTTTTCACACAGTCCTTATTTTTCTATTTTCCCCTTTGCTTGCATTTTGAGTTTGTAATGGACATTTTTTTTCTCGTTTGTCTTTGTAATTTTCTCTATTTTCTCCTTTCTCTCTTTTTTTTCCTTTCTTGCTGTTTTAATTGAAGGGGAGGGTCAATTTCTCCTGTTTTTTTTAATTTTTACCTCTTTTTTTTTAATTTTTTTTTTTTTTTCTGATTTTTCTCCCCTGCGTCTTTTGGGTGATTCAGAAGGGGGGTGTGACCTATCTTGAATTTTTTCTGTCTTGTTTTTAACTCTTTTATCCGTGAGGGTTTGTCTTGTACTTTCCTTTCTTCTTGTTTTTGTGGTTTTATTCTCGTTGGGTACATCCGGGGGGTGTAGGTTCTTGTTTTTTTTATGGTTCTCTCCTTTTGTGTTGTGGTTGAGTTGTAATCGGACCCCCCCCTAGCCCGACTCAGGTAGTTTTGGGTTGTGTATTTAAGAGTTTTTGGGGGGGGGGTTTGTGGTTTTGTTTAATCTTTTTTTCGTCTGTGAATTGGGTCGGGGTGTTCCTGTTCGGGGGTTTATCTTTTCCCTTTTGTTTGAGGAAGGTTTTGGGGGGGGGGGGGGGTGGGGAGGTAATTTTTTTGTTCTTTTTTGGTATTTTTTGGGGCCAGGGGGTTCCCCCCTCCTGGGTTTTTTGGGTTTCAGGGGGGGAAAGTGGGGGGGTTTAAGTACGTCGTGTTTGGGGGGAACGGTGGGGGACAGGGGGGGTGAATTCGTAACTTCCTTCGTTGGCCCCGGTTGGTTTTAATTGGGTGGTGAGGGGGGGGGGGGGACGTGGGGAAGGGGGTCCACGACTTCTGGGTTGCTCCGGGGGCGAAGTGGGGGGGGGGGTTTGGCGAGTGTTGTGCAGGGGGGGGGCTTACTGTGGGTTTGCGTTTTTAGTCAGTCTGGATTGGGAGTTCGGGGGGGGGGGTTGCCTAGGGGGATTTCAATTTTTCGTGGGTTCGTGGGGGTTCGGCGCTGGGTTTGCCTTGTGGTGACAGTGGCCAAGGTGGGGAAAAGGGCATTTTGAAGTGGGGGGGGTGGGGGGTTTTTTTTGGCAGGGGGGGACTGGGAGGGAAGAAGGTCTGACTGGATTTTTTTGGAGGGGGGAAAGGGAGGAAGGGGTTTGCGGGGGGGGGGGTGCCGTTCTTGGCCCCCTCTCCTTTTTCCCAAATCCCTGACACGGTTAAGTTGGTTTTGGTCTAATTTTGGGCTTCCCCCCTCGAATTTTTCATTCGTAGGGTACCGGATCCCTCCCCCCCCCACCCATTCACTCAACACTCCCTTCTTACTCCCTCCCCCCCCCTCCTACCCACCCCACCCTCACCCACAACTCCCCCACTCTCCACCCCCCCCCACTTCCTGCCCCCCCTCACTCCCCCCACCCCTCTCCCCACCCCCCATTCCCTCCATTCCCCCGTCCCCTTCTTCCCACTCCCCCCCTCACACCACCCCACTCTACCACCTACCCCCCCCCCCCTTTGCACGCCCCCCCCTCATTCACTCCACCTTCTCCTTCCCCCCCACCCCCCCAACCCTCCCCCTTTTTCGAACGCCCATTCCCCCTCCCCGCCACAACCCCCCCACCCTCCTCCCTCACACACCCCCAACCCTTCCCCCCCGATCCCCCCATACTCCCTCCTTTCTGCCCTTTCCGCCTCTTTTCATCCCGCCTTCTCCTCTTACTGGCTTCTTTTTCCCCTCGCCCCCTCCCCCCCGTCACATCACTCCCATCACCCCATCCCCATTCTTCCCTCCCCCCCCCCTCCCCACGCCCCATTCCTCCCACCCCCCTCCTTCAACCCTTCTCCCCCCCACACCATCCTTCTCCCCCCACCTCTCCCTCCCACAACCCCCCCTACCTCTCATACCCCTCAACCCCATTACACCACCAACCTCTACCACACCAACCCCCATAATAAACCCTAACCCCCTCCCCTACCCCCCCACCCCCCTCCCACCCCACCTCACCCCCCCTACCATCCCACCTTCCACCTCCTCCTTGCTCCCTTGCATCTCCCTCACTCCACTCTACTCTCTCCTCACACCAACCTCTCCCCGCGATCCTCTCCCCCCATCCATGCCCCCCAGCCTCACTCTGGTCTCCACTCACCTCCTTATTCTCCCTCACCCCACCATAACCCCCCCTCCCCCAGCCATAATACCACTCCCCACCCCCCCTACCCCCCCGTTCCCCCCCCGCACCATCCGCCTTACTCCCCCTCCCCCCCTTCCCCCCCCCCTAGTCTTCCACCCCGCTCCGTTCCGTGCCTTCCCCACCCGCACCTCCGAAACCCCCCATCAGCCTCTTCCTCCCCCCCCTGAAACCTCACTCGCTATCTCGAACGCCCCCGCCACCCAATCTTTTTAACGGGTTGGGGTGTTGGGAGGCTTTTAAGGCCTACTCTAATTTTAGTGTGGTGTTGTGGATGGAGGAGGGTTTTGCGTTGTGTCTTTGCCGCGCGGGGTTTGCCTCTTCTCTGCTTTTAGGGGACCGTGAAAATGGGGGGGGGGGTTCTCAGGGGGGGGGTTCCTGGGGTGTTTTTCCGTCTTGCCTCGGTATGGCTTTTAGTATTGGGTGCCTAGAGTGTTAAGGGGGGCTTGGGTCCCGTGTTTTTTTTTTTTATTTTTGTTTCTTTTTATCCTTGTTTCCAAATTTTTATTTCCCTGTTTGTTTGGTTATTTAACCTCTTTTTTTTTTTCCTTTACTCTTTTGACTTTGGTTTTTCCTCCCTTTTTTTTTTTTCCTTTTTTTTTTTTTTTTTAATTTTTTATTTTTTCTATCCTTTTTTCTTTTTTCCTTTTTTTTTTTTTTCCTTTTTCCTTTCACTTGCCGTCCTTTTTTTCGTTTTTTTTTTCACTTTCTTTCTGACACTGCTCTTTCAGCGGTGCCCCGTTTTTTCTTTTTGACCTTTTTCTACTTCGTTGCCATTCGTCCTGGTGGCCCTTTCTCTGTTTCACGGCTCCTTTCTCCTCCTCCTTTTTTTTTCACCTTTTCAGCGCTTTTTTATTTTCTTTTCCGGCTTTTGCGACGATGACGACTGTTTTTCTGTTTTTTTTTCATTAGTTGTTTTTTTTCTCCTCTGCCTTCGCCTCCCCAATTTTGATCTTCTGTCTTTGTTTTTCTTCTTTTTATTCTCAAATGTTTAGTTTGCAACATTTGTCAGTGTTGTAGCTTTGCTCGTCCTTTTTCTTTCAGCGTTTCTTTTTCTTTTTGTTCCTTTTTTATTTTCTCAATCATTTCTCGCCCTTCTTTCTTTTACAATGTGTTTTTTTCTTTTCCCCTTTTTTTCTTTACTTTTTTTCTCACTTTTTTTACTTTCGCGTTCGTCCCTCTGTCTCTTTTTTTTTTCTCTTTTCATTTGGCACCTTTTATTTCGTTGCACTCATTCTAACGGCATCACTAACAGTTATTTCTTTCCACAATTTTTTTCCTTTTCCCTTTTTCTCTTCTTTTCACTGACCATTTTTTGACCCCCCCGTTTGTAATCTTCGCGCGTTTTAAATCAAGTTGAACTCTCTCTTTCCATCCCCAAGAGTTAATCTTTTTATGAGGCCGAGCAGCGTCTAGTCGCTTTTCCCGCGTTAAAAAGGAACAGACACTTTTGGCGCTGGCCCCCCTTTTTCTAATCGACTTTTTTTTTATCAACGCCATCATTTTTTGTATTGTCCGGACTTGAAAAGCCTGGTTTTTTCTTTCTTTTTTTTGACGTACTCACCGCCCGGCCCCTTTGATGGAAGTCAACGGGCCTTTTTATCATTAACCGCGCAGTTCTTACGCTGTCGGAATTTTTCTTTTTTGCTTTCTTTTTTCCGAGCCTTCACTTTGTCTTTTCTCCTGTGAAGAATCCCTTCTATCGTGTATGCAACCGTTTCACCTAACATTTCATTTAGATTCGATTTTTTTTCCCTCCGCGTGTCCGTTTGCAATTATGACTTCTTGCTTATTTTGTTTACAGCTTTTTTTTATTTGTTTTTGTTTGAGCCATTTTTTTCTTCAATTTTTTGGTTTTTGTGTTTTAGGGAATCCTTGCTCCGCCATGTATCGTCGCCACTTTTTTCCGTGCGGACTTTTGTGACCCGGGCCGAACACCCGTCTTTTGGCGCTCGCGCTTCCTTTTGTCGCATCGATTTTTACTTTTTAATTTTCCCTTTTTTTTTTTTTTTTTTTTTGTTTTTTCTATGTCTTTCTCTTTTATTTATGGAGGCGAAATTTCTCTCCCCCCTTATTTTTAGTCTCAGGAGATTTTTAGATTCCCGGGACACACCGTCCTTTAATTCCCTCCTCCCTTCTTTTTCCTTTTTTACAGTTTCTTTTTACTTTATCTTTTTTTAATTTACTAGTTAACAAAGCATTTCCTCACAAGGCGACGCGTGTCACGAGAACGTTACTTCAAATGTCCGGACCTCCCACTCCCTCCTTATTCCCCCTTGCGAAGGAGACATCAAGATGATTAATGGACTTTATCCCTTTTTTCTCGTTACCAGCATTATTCTCTCGGGCCTCTCCTCACCTCCTCCCCCCCTTCCTTTTTCACGAAAGAGCTACCGACCCCATTGGCCCACAATTTTGAACCAGCGCGCGAAACTTTTCCTTCGTGTGACTTCAGCCCGAATTTTTGGATCCCTCATTTGGCATGCACAAGCAATCTCCCCTTGTTTCCCCCCCTTGCCTCATCTGGTCCCCTCTCGCCAAATTGCCGATGCCAATCCGGCTCCTTGTTCTTCCCGAGGAACGGGGGTACGGGGTCCCCCCGACCTGTTCACTTCTCCATGGCTTATCAATCTATTGATGCATGCGGAAATAGTTCGAGGCTTTTGATGCTTTTCCCTCACAGACAGTCCGCCCGAAAAAGCTCAGTCCTTGGGTGCTTTGTTGAGGCTCCCTTACCCCTACGTCGAGAACCTTTTCCGAACCCCATTCCCCGCTGGCCTGTTTTTTCAGGACCCCCTTCCTCTTTTAATTTGCTAATCAGGGGGCGTCCCCCCCAGACCAGACTCTTCACCGGCCTGCGCTTTACGTGGTTTTTTTCCTCAATCCTTTGGTCCCCCCCACGCGGGCTTTTCCTTTTCATTCCTTTTCTCGCCTTGCCCCTCCAGCTTTTCCTTCCAGGGCCGCCATTAAGCTCAGCCGGTTCCCTTCCTCTTTGTTGTTGTTTCTCTCGTAATGCTGTCTTGAGCTTTTGGCCGGCTGGAGTCAGTGAGATTCATTTCTCCTTTTCCTTTTGGTCCTTTCTTTTGTCAATAACTTGTGTTATGTGTCTCTTTTTTTTGTACTGTCGGGTTTGTTTTTTTTTTTTTTTTGGTTTTTAAGAATTGATATTCTTTCATCAGTCCGGCCCCCTTTTGGTCCCTTTCTTTTTCTGCATTTTTTACCCCTAGGGCTTTTTTACTGTTGGTGTCCATCGAATATACCTTGCGACTCTTTTGCCTTTTGCCCGCCGTGTGTACATTATGAATTATTTCTGTAATTCCCTTGTAATGGAAAAACAGGACCTCGCTGGCGGTTATGGTTTTTTAACCCTTTTTTTCTGATCGTTTTTTTTTTTTTTTTTGGTATTTTTTTTCTTTTTTCACATCTGTTTTCATTCCATTTTTTACGTTTGATTTGTTCGTCAGCCGGCGGCTCGGCCGTGCTAAAATTCTTTTTTCGGACCTCCTTTCATTTAAATTTTTCCATGTTTTTTTTTTTTCGTGTACCTTTTTCTTTATGCCCCTTGTTTTCATGAATTTCTTTCTTTTTTTTCGAAACTATCTGTTTTGGCGAAGCCTATGGGAGTGTATCCTGACCAGGATGTCTACTCGGCCTTTGGTTTTTTTCCCTTTTTTTTTTGGTATATTTTCTTTCACTTCTCTCCCTTTTTGGCGAGAGGTTGTCATTTTTCACGGTTATTAATTCGTTTTTCTTACTGCTTGAGCGGCCGTTGGTTTTTTTACAAGCGTCCTTTTTCTTTTTTTTAATTTTTTTACTCTTTTTATTTTTTCCCTTTATATTTCCACCAGGAGAGTCTTCTTTTCTCTTTCAGTCGTTGTTCTAAAGGCGCTTGGTACCTCTCCTTACACAACGATTTGGTGCGCTCTCTTGATTTTTTTAATTTCTTCTGGGCTTTTTTTTTATTCCGCCCGATTAATCTTTTTTTGTGTCCTTGCCGAAATCTTGCGACGCCATTCCTCCTTTTTGGCTTTTCTTTGTTTTTATCTCTCATGACTTTCGGCTTTCTTTTTTCAGGCTGTCTCATTCTTGCCCCGTCCCCTTTCTTTTTAAGCCCCTTTTTTTGTACTTTTTTACTTTATCTTTTCCACGGTTCATCTATTCGTTCATTTTTTCCATGTCCAAGACATTGGAGCCGGCGATGCACCTCTTTTGAAGCAGGCTCTTTTTTTTTTTTTTTTCTTCCTTTTTTTTTTTTCCTTCATTACCCTCTTTTTCTTACTAAATTCATTTTTTTGGACACCGGGGTCTTTCTTTCTGTTAAACTGACTTTACGTAAAACGTCGCCCGTGTTCACCCCTCCGACGGTCTCTTCACGGCGTACTTTTATGTTTTTTTTTTTTTACATTGGTTTTCACTGTTCTTAATTGTTTTTTTTGTGAAGGAGTCCGTTTTCTTTTTTTTATAGTTTTATTGGAGCTTTTTTTTTTTGCCTGTTCAGTACTAGCTGCCAGTTTTTTTGAGATCCCGTTGTGCCCGCCTTCTCCTATTTTTTTGTTCTTTTTGGTGATTTCTTTCAATCATTTTTTTGCCCCCGACATAGCAGCCTTTCTGTTTTTTTTAATTAATGTGTCGCATTTTTTTTTTTTGTTGCTGCACCCTTCTGGGATGGTGTTTCGTCTTTTCCCGGTTTTCTTTTTTTTCCCACATTTTTTTTTTCCGTGTAGTTTTTTTTTTTTTCTACTTTCTCTCGTATCCTTACGCGACGATCTTTCTTTTGGTTCCTGCTTTTGTATTTTTTTTCTTTACAGTTGAGGTGGTTACAACCCCATCCCTCAGAAGAACCTTAAGGCCCTGAGTCCCTCTCCTCTTCTTTTCTCGCTTTTTAGTTTTTTTTCTTTTCTGTTCTGGATTTCTTGTTTTTTGGAGGTCTTACGAGGCATTGGCTTTTTTTTTTTTCTTTTTTCCCCACTCTTTGGGCAGTTTTGGTTCCTACTCATTTTTTGTAAATTTCCTGCCGGCCGCTTTATCTGAGATTCTTTTTTTTTATGTGAGCTCTTTTTTTTTTTGTTTGATTTTCAATCTAATCGCCCTCCGTCGTTGTCCTGTGTTAGTAAGTCTCCTTTTTCTTTAAGTCCTAAGCTTTTTACTCTTGTTGAGGTCTGTTCCTTTTGCTTTGGAGACAAATTATTTTCCAGCGACTTCCACCCCCTTTTGATGTTCATTTTTCTTCTTTTTTGTTTTTTCTTTTACGTTCGACCTTTTTTACATTTTTCCCTCAACCCTACTTTTTTTTTATTCTTAATTTATCTTGGCTTGTTTGCTTCCGGTTCCACCTTGCCCCGGCGGTTAAGGTATTGGCGCGCGGACTTCTGAACTTCGTTTTTCGACCTGGTAGTTTCCCCTCCTGAGGAGGCTTACGGAGTTGAAGTGAATACTTCTTCTTAGTGTTGGATGAAATATATCGTTGGCTGATGAAACCATGTATTTGCATTTTCAAAGGCGCCTTCCTCTTGCCGTCAACGTAATGTCGGTGCGGGGAGTCGGGTTCTCATCAGCAGGTCTCTTGGGTTGCGTCAAGGATGTCCCGAGCGACAGGCGGCTTTTAGATCTTTCTATTGCTGGGACGTCACGGACGCCCCGTTTTTTTGTACGATTCTTCGTCATCGCCGTTTTCATCATTTCTCAACCCTTTTTTTTTTTTTGAGAGCTTTTTTTATTCTACCCCCCTGTAACCCTCCTTCTTTTTTTTTGTATCTCCCCTGTTTGATTTTCCTTTCCTTTTTTCTTTTTCCTCGAATTTCCGCTTTCATTCTTCCCCTTAATTAGGCATTTCCTTCATTCCTCGTTTGTTTTGTTTTTACGGAAGCACTCTTTTTTATGTCCAACGAAGGGATTGGAGAATAGTTTTTCCCGGTCCTTTTTTTTTCTTTTAACCTTTTCCTTTTTTTTCTCTTATTTAATTTTTGTTTGCACAATATTCAGCACGTTCCTTGATTGAGTTATTTCTTTTTCCTAGGCCTGATTTTGTCTTTTAGCTCTTTGCTCTTTTTTCCCACCCATTTTTTTTAAGTTTTGTGAGGGAGTCTTAACGAGCCCTGCGCTGACGTTAACGCTTGCTTCTGGAATTATTTTTTTTTTTACGCCTACCCCTTGTGTTTTTTCATGTGTGAGGCCATTTAATGCCCTTTCCTTTGTTTTGATGACCTATCCTTTCTTTCGTTCCTTTTTGGTAGTTTCCCTCTCCGTCGTGTCTCTTGGAAGGCCGGTCTAACCCTGAGATCGAGATTGTCTTTTCGTTGGTCCTTGTTCTTGGAGCGGAAGCTAAGGAATTTCTTGCGCTTGATTTGGCACCTTCCTCCGCCGCGGCTCGCGATGTCTCGGTTAGACTGAGTTGCGACTTTGTCTCTCCCTTTACCCCCCTTTGCCGTTTTCCTTTCACTTTTTTTGGGTATCTTCTATTTATGAAACTCGCTTTTTTTTTGTTCCGTGGGTTCTTTTTTTTATATTTCTTGACCTTTTTTTTTTCCCCGATAATCGGGTTCCCAACTCTTTCTGGAACCAAAGTAATCATTCGTCTCTGCTCTTTTTTGGTATTACTTTCATTTTCTTTCTCCTGTCAGGTTTCTATTTTTTTCCAAAAAACCTTCTTTTGTCTTGTAAATGGGGCTTTTCTTCGGCATGCCCCTACGCCGCATAATTGCGGGCATTTTTCGCCTATGAAGTTGTCTGTCAACTTCGCGGAATTCTTTTCTGCCTTTTTTTTTCTTTTTTTTTTTTTTCTCCTTTTTTCTGTTTTTTGGGTTTTTTTTTTATTACGTGATTTTTCCGAGTTTGTCAGAAGCTTTATTCTTTCTTTGTTTTGTCTGGAGTACTTTGTTTTCTATTTGTACGGTTGGGGAGCGTTGTTGAACAAGTTTGAGTTTGCTTTTGCTTTATTGGATTCGGGTCCTTCTGGGTGTTCTTTTTTTTTTTTTTTTTTTTTTTTTGCGAGACTTTGAATGCATCTTCTGTGTACTTCAACCGCGGTTGTTTTAGTTACAGGCCATGATTTCGCACGTATTGTTTGCGCTGGAGCAGTTGATTTTTTTTTGAGTCCGCCGCGTTTTTTTTTTTTTCCTTTCTTTTTTTTTTCCTTTTTTTTGT
>Ga0179593_1267404_pt1 | contig 21170 bp, 32 predicted proteins | sample CZODoug2_1_08_16_FD_185931 | JGI IMG/M metagenome (GOLD analysis project Ga0179593, IMG submission 185931) | Vadose zone soil fungal communities from Angelo Coast Range Reserve, California, USA - CZODoug2_1_08_16fungal (PacBio error correction) | ecosystem: Environmental > Terrestrial > Soil >... | reverse complement strand
TCCCTTTTTCTCAACCTCTGAAAGGTTTGGAGATTTTGTCTTCCCCTTTCCTGGAATTTCCTTGCCGGAGGCCTTTCGACGGGTTGTGGTGGGGGTTTTCGTTTTTTGGAGTTCTTCAGGTTTGGTCCTTTCATCCAGGTTTGAGCAGTCTTCCCCCCACACACCCATTCCACGTTTTTGGATACTTTTCTTGCGTCTGGACGGGTTAGGGTGCTCCCTCACAACTGGTTCTCCATGACAGGACACCCCGTTTCCCCTAGTGGTACAGATTCGGCAAGCCCTATTTCCGCACATCCCCGTCTTCCGTCCAACCCCCTTTCCAGTCCCCCAGGGCTTTCTTGTGCCAAGACGGACATCATTGACCTCCGGCCCTTGTGTTTTTTTTTGTGCTGGTGTCTCCCGCAGAAACCTGTTCCCCCTCTTGTTGCACTCCCAGGCCGTAATTGCATTCCCAACGGTCATTTTAGTAAACCCCTGCCCGTGTAGTCCCTGTCAAGCAAAAAATTGGGGGGCACTCCGAAGTTTTAAGATTTTGATGTCCTCCTTTTTTAGTCGGAGTCCTGTTTCCCCCCTCCTCAATTACAATCCCCCCTGATACCCCCTTGTCTTTCCACCCTCCCAAAGGTGGTCTGACGTCTGTTTTTTTCCCCCACAACCCGATTTAACCCTATTTTTATTTTCGTTTTTTGCAAGAAGATCTCCTGCGCTATCTCCATGCATCGCCCTACCCTTCTAAGGTTCCCCCCGAACGACATAGATTGATCTCCATTTCAATTTTTCAGTGCTTCCATCCCCCCCCCGTTGCCCTTTCCTCCTCACTTCTGCCCACTTGTTTTTTTTTTTTTTTACATCACCTTTCTTTTCAGGCAGTTTATTAAGGAACAGTTTTTTTTTTCACTTTCCGGCGGCTTCTGTTCCTTAAGAAGACCCTTGCCCTTCTTTCTGTGGAACCAACCCGACCTGCCTTTTTTCGCAGCCTCGGGCTTCCCTTTCCTTCCATTCCCGTTTATTGACCTTTTCCCAGCCGATGTTTTCCCCCCAATGCTTTCCTCTTCCCACCCAAAAAGGGGAAGTGGACCTCCCCAACAATCCCAGTCAACCCAAGGATTATTTGCCAGTTCCCCCACCTTCCTAGTCTTGTCTGTCCCCTTTCCTTTAGTCTATCCACCCTCCAATGTTTTTTGTTGGATTTTTCCGGAAGCCCTCCCCACCAAGTTGGTGAAAATCCACAGTTGGTTTTTTTTTTTTTCGCTGACATCTCGTTCGTCCCTGCCCGAGGGCGTTTGTCCTCCCCCTCCTTTTCTGCTTTCCATTTTTTTTGCCTATGTTTGCCCCCCCCCCCCCAGTCACCCCCTGATGGAGATGTGCAGTTTAGCCCCAGAAGCTGCATTCTAATTCGTTAACCTGAACCGTTCACCTTTGAGATCCTTCCCTCTTGAACCCCTGGTTTGTTATGTCGACCCCCACTTCTTTTTGATATCTACAACGCCGTGCCCTTTTCCCTGTGCCGGAGTTCATCTCTGGGAATAAATGTCTCTTTCCTGTCGGTGCCCGTCGTCCCTGGTCCGGGATTCGTTTTGTTTTTAATCCACGGGCGCTTTCAAACGAGTCCGTCTCTTGTGCCTAATCCCCGTGGATCTCGTCTCCTTTTCGCTGGTCGTATGATTTTATGGAATCGCCTTGGTCGGTTTTCACCGGACTGATGTTTCCCAGCCCCCCCTTGGTTTGTGCACTCTTTTGGTAGGCAGACACGTACCCAGGTTTTTCGCATTTGGAGTTCGGTGCCATGGTGCCGTTCCTTCTCTTCACACTCTTCTTCCGTCAGAAGTCTCCTGACCGGGCCTACTTCGGAGGTGGTGTTGACCACCAGCACCCTTTAGCCGCTGTTCGTACTCGTGCTGTCCGTACCGATACTCCCCTGCGGCCAGTGACGGTCATTTTCCTCTCCGGCCTGCTTAAGAGCAACTCGGCTTTTTTCTTTTCTTCCCCCTTTTTCCCTTTTCACTTTGCAACCCCTGTTAAGGACTCTTCTTGCTGTTTCCTTGTGGCCCGCAGTGAATAACAGTTACCCATAGGTCGACCTGTTGTTTAGATCTTCTCCGTTTTCGTAACGCAGGGGGTCCCCCGTCGTTATGGATTCGTTAGGCCCTTGCTCTTCTCCCCGGCAAAAAACCTTCTTTTGGTGAGTCTTTCTGATCCTTACTGCTTAAAGTTCTAGGTCCGCCCCCGTCTCACCCAGCCACCGTGTTTGTTGGAATTTTCCCAAACGAGGTCCAGTTTCTTTTCTTTGGTCCGTTGTTCAACCCTCAGGGACGCCTACCGGTGAGTCTTTTAACTTTGTTGCAACCCCGTCTTTCTTGACCTTGAGGGCCTTTTTCCCTTGCAGGCTTGGGAGGGGTGGTCGTCCAAGGAGTTTTTTTCCACCCTGTTCACCGTTTCAATTACTGGCTGATTTTTTGGAGTGGTTTTCTGTTCCCCCGCCTGGAAAAACTGCACGTCTGGGTCTCCCCTCTTCCCATGGCTACAATGGAACAACCAACCGTCCCAGATAAGGTCCTGTTTTGGACCGCTGATTCTTTTTTTTCCCCACGGCGACGCTGCTTCAGCTCTTTTCAATCGGTGACTTACGGCTTGAAAGTATGCCAGTGATTCTCTCATCGCCGTCCCCCCCTTGAAAACCCTTCCAGTACGGCCCTGATTTTAGGTGTTTTCGAACTTCAACATGTGAGTTTGACAAGTTCTGCGTCCCTGGTTGATCTCCGTCAGGGCCTGCTTGTCGTAACTTCTTGTGTTCTTTTTCCCTGTGCGTTTGGTAGGTCTATGTTTTCCTTTGGGAAAAACGTCTGGGTCTTCCTTTCTTTCCTAGTGTTCAGGGTTTTTCCCTTTTTACACCATCGTAATGTCGTTTCCCAGTTTAGGATGTTAGTTTATCTTTAGCTCAAGAAAAAAGGCTCCCCGACCTTTTTTTTTTTTGCAAAGCAGGGACTTTTCTGCATTTAGTGCCGGTGGGAACCTTTTTTCCCACCCCCTTGTTCTTATGATAGACCCCCCCCCCGACCCTCTTCTTGTCCTTTTTTTCTCTTTCCTTATTTTTGTTTTTTTAGAGAGCCTCTTTACATTTTCTCTCCTCCCAGAACACCGTGGTCACTTGGACTAACCAGGGCCCCCGGTCCTGAGGGTGGAAAGTCTGCTTTTCTCCCCCTTTTTTTCCGGCCCCTGTGGTCTTTTTGAGCTGTTTCCGGTCCCCCCCTTTGTCATCCCCTTTTTCCGATAACACATTTTCCCACCCGCAGTTCCATTTACTTACCTCGTCTTCCGCTTTCCGCCCCCCCCCTGATTTTCCCCCCTTCCGGCCAGCACTACATCCCTTCCTCCCCCATCCCTGGGACCTTTCCTGACCCCCCCACTTTCCCCTCTTTTTTGTGCCCGCCAGGCCGGGTCACCCAATGTTCCCTTCGACCCCGGACCGTTTTTTTGCTCCGTCTTTGGTGCATTCCATTCTTTGCTGGTCATTTTGAGCCTTCCTGACTCCCCCACGTCCGGAATTCATGCGTAACGCTTATTATGTCATCCCTTCTCCCTTGGGGGTGAACAAACCTTCTGACGTTTCTTGGGATTCGTTCATGCATTTTCCCCCCTTAAATGACAGTGTTTGTAAAAACCTTTTTGTTTACACCATGTTCGCTTACCCCTTCTATGTCATGCCGGAGTTCCGTTCTTTTTCTTTTTTCCCGTCTTGGCCCTGGCCCACTTTTAAAATCAATTGGCCCTTTTCGTTAAAAGCCTTGACCACTTACTCCCCGGGTTCACTCCGTTTTTCACTGGTTTGCCCCAAGGGGAGAACTTGTTGGCGCCCCGCGGTTAAATAAATTTCTCCCCCCCCTTTATCGTTTTACCATGACTCGTGGGTGTGTGGTGGGTAGGTCCCCCCCCATGTCCACAGGTGTGGGAAGTTTTAGAAACTTTCAGTGACGCCGGCAACCTTCTTTCTCCCTTTTTCCTTCCCGGGAAGGCTCAGCCGTCTCACCAACCTTTTTTAATGTTTCTCTCCAAAAACAGTGCTCCCTCTTTTTTTTCCCCCCAATTCCTCTGGTGCCCCCCCCTGTAACCCTGGTGGACGTTTTTTAGATGTCCCCTGGCTTCTCGCAACCTCTTGTTTGGACTTCTTTTAGTTAGGGACGTACTTCCCCCCTTTTAGTCAAGCAAATCTCCTCTTCTGGGGCTTTTACCTTTGTTCCAGGGACGACTTGGTTCCAGTTCCTCTTTTCGTCTCAGCTGCCCGGTCTCTCTTCGTTGGCACTTTCGATGTACTGATTTTTTCGTTTATACCTTTTCTGGTCCCGCCTTCTCCGCATGCCAATCGTATCTTTCCCCCATTTTCCTGAGCCCCCTCCCGCTCCGGTTTTTTTTTGTGTCCAGACCACCCAGTTTTGTTCCCGGCCTTTTTTTTGCCACCCTGTAGTTTCGTGTTGTTTTTTTTTTTTCAAGCACCCCTTGGGCTTAGGCGTCGGGTCTGTCCCGTCTCCCTTTTTTTTTTTTGACACCGTTTTCGTGTACCCTTCGAGGGGCTGACCCTCTCCCCAGTAGGCGAGAGATCCCCGTATGTTTTTTTTTTTTTGTGTTCTTTGGGAGACCCAGCTTCGGTTGCCCCACAGGTTCTTTTCCCACCACCTCCAAGGTCCCCCCCACCTGGCCCCCCTGTTTGACAGCCCTGTGATCTTTCCTTCCCCATTTTGTATTACATTACCTTCCGCACCGTCTTTTCCTTGGTCTGCGCTCCAAAACAGTGGTTTTTTGTCTTCCCGGTCTTAGTTAGTCTTTTTCATTCCCGTTTTTTTGCTCTTACTTTCACTGGTGTTCTTTCTTTTTTTTAGTGCCTTCCTTTTTTTTTTTTACAAGCTTTTAATTTTGGTAATTTGCCACTTTTTCACGCATATTTCTTTTTGATCAGCCCCTCACCCTTTTTTCCGGGAAAGGTCCCCTCTTTTATGTTGTCTTTTCTTTAAGTTACTCGGACCGGGCCCTCGCAGGGTCTGTTTCACCTTTTTGATTTTGTGCGTCGGCAAAAACGCTTGTGGTGCGTTATGGGACCTTGTTGTTTCCTCCACGAGTTACCTCGCGGCTTTTTTCTCTCAGGAGTTAGGTGTTAGTTGAAGGTTTTTGTCTTTACACACCTTCCCGTTGTTTTTTCTCTCAAGTCATTTTTTGCAATCTTGAAGGTCCCCCCCCTGTGTAACAGTGTCGTGGACTTCCCAGTGACCTTTGTGGTACCCACCATTCGTGGTTGGTGCAAGTTTGCCCCCCAAGGTTTTTTTCGATTGCGATTTAGGTCTTCTGTGGTAACCATCCCCTCACATTGACCCCCCCGTGGACCTCGGCTTTTCATCCTGCTTCACTATTGATTTTTTTGTCTCAAATAGTCTTTTTTTTCGTGTAGGGCGTGTATCTGTATCCTGGTTGGTGTGCCTTGAAAGTCGTCTGGCCGACCTGTCACTTTTAGTTGGTCCCATCTTAGCGTCGTTTTCTTAGGTGGGTATTCTTTGGGGTGGGCCCTGAGTCCCTTTTTTTTCGACCCTGCCCTCTTGGCCGATCGTTTTCCGGCCCCCCCCCTGTTCCCACGAACAGCTGTTGGGCCGAGGTCTTTTGGCCCGCGGCTTCCCCTTCCACACTTTCGTTGCAGTGTTTCTTTTTTTTTTTACACAATGTGATTTTGGCCTTCTTTTTTCCCCCCCCGTGGCTTCCGGCTACCCCCCGGAACTTCCCTCCCCTTTCTTTTTGCTTTTTGAGGCGGTTCTTCGGTGGTTGCCACCCGTTGGGCCCCACCCTTTTCCTGGATTTTTCGATCTTACTTTTTTTGGGTCCCTGCTCATGTTCCTGGGTTGGCCACAAGCGTTTGGGACGGTTGTTACCGGGCTTGGATAAGCCAGCAGCTTCCCCCAAGACGCTCTTTGGCTGACCTTCTTTCCCCTGAATTTTCTTTTTGGTTGATTGTCCCTGTTGAGTGGGTTATGTAATTTGTATTGGGACGGAATATGGTATTGGCCTCCCTTCACAACCCCCTTTTTTCCTGTTCCTTTGTGTTTTTTTTTGATTTTTTTTCCGCAACACCCCCAAGTTTTCTTGGTTGCCCCTCCCCCTTCCCCATGCGTAGGCAGTTTTCCCAAGGTCTTATTGATCCATGGGCTATCTTTCTGTTGGGCCATCCACATGAGATGGCCCCCTTTTTGACAATCCCTTTTTTGGGTTTTACTCAAACTCAGTTCCCCCCTCCCCCCCCTTTTTTCCCACCACCCGCTCTTTGTCCAGAGCATAAGTTCCTCTCCGGGTTCCACTTTTTTTTAACTTTTTTCCTATCCATTTCTCACTTCATCCTCCTTCCTTTGTTTCTTTCATTCATAGATGGCAATTCCCTTTTAGTCTTATGCTTTCCCCCCGTTTTTTTCGTGGGGACTATTTTTCCTATGGCTCTTTTGACTTTTTTTTGTTTTGGTGATTTTGGCCTTTTTTCTGGCAGTTGAATTTCGGGAATCTTGTTGCATTTTCCTTTGACCCCCCCCCTTTTTCCTATTGCTTTATACCTTGACGTGTCGTGGCCGGGTTCGTTGGCAAATCCCCCCTTTTTTTGGTGACTCCCCTCCCTCATTGCGACCCCCCCTTCCCCCTGTTTTTTTTCAAGCTCCTTTCCCCTTCCCAGACCCTTATTTTTTTTTTTCCCTTTCAAGTAATACCGACCACTCAGTCCCGACCCCCCCCCGGGTCCTTTGACGGATTTCCCCTGGAACAGTCTTTTTTTTTCATGCTGTCGCCTGTCCAACCGTCCCCCCCCTTCCCCAGTCTTTTTTTTTGGGGCCAGAAGTCCTCCTCGTCTTCCACCTTTTTTTTTCTTTTGCTCTGCAAACAATTTTAATTTATTTCTTTTCCCCCTGTATTCTTTTGTGCACCCCTTTTTTTTTGCCGACGCCAGAGCCAGCCCCCCTCCTTCTTGGTGATTCTGTGGGGGGAGACGCGTTCACATTTTGTCAACTCCTTCCTTCTGTTGGTTTCCCTTGATCCAGCCCATCTTCAACACGCCCCCCCTTTGGTTAGATTCCGTCCTTTTAAACCCAACTCCTATTGAATTTTTTCCCCTTCAGTGTTTTGTTTTCCAATATACACCTTTCTGACGTGTTTGCTAAAGGAGACACCTTTCCCCCTTTTCCCTGATACCGGGCCTGTTCCCCACCTCCCCCCCTCGAATCTTCCCCTGTTCAAGTCGGCCCCACTTCCTACTTACACAACCCCCGTGTGAAACTCCTCCCCTGACTTCAAATGTGGGAAGCCCCCCTGTTTTGTAAGCAGGGCTTCAAGCTGATTTTCCACCCCCCCCCCATCCCTTTCTGCTGTCTTTTTTTTCAGACCAAGAATTACTGCCCTCGTTTCCCTTTTTTTTTTTCAGTTCCACCAAGTCCCCTCCTTTTTTTTGATGAATCCCCTCTCCCCCTGTTCCTCAGAGTCCCCTGGGAGTCAAGTTTAAATCAGGTATTTCCAACATTTTTGGACACCCCGGTTTTTGCAGTTGGCAAACTCCAAACCCCTTCCCTCCACCCTAATATCTTTAAGAACGCCTCCCTCTTCTATGTGTGGAGCGGAATGGCACGACCAATTCTGGTGGCCTCCCCCCCCCCTGAACCCACCCCCCACGTGTAAACCCCATCAGCAGACTTACGGTCTCTTTCTTTGAACTGTTTCCCTCGCAGGTGCGTCGCTATCCAGGGCCGTTCTTGCTTGCCTTTTCCAAATTTGTTTTTCCTCCCGTATTGAGATTGACCCGGTTCGTCTACAACCTTTTTTTTTCAGCCAATGCGTCAAAGCCGGTCCATTGACAGCGTACTCAACTCGTGTACCCTTTTTTGACCCTCCCCTTGACGTGGTCTCAAGTAGTTGGCCCTCCCCCGTGTTTTTTTCCCTGGGTTCTTCCATTCTTGGCTTTTCTTTTTTTTTCATGCCTTTGTCGGATTTTGGGGCGAACTTTCTCTTTAAGATTTCTATCGGTTCTTTCTAGATGGCTCTTTTTCCTTCCCTCTTATCGTTCCTCCCCCCGGTAATTCCGCTGTTTTGACGCGGCCAGGCCTGTGCAATCTTTTTCGTTTTCCCCTTCACGTCCCCTTTTTTTAGCGGACGTTCTTTTGCCCCCCCCTTTTTTTACCGTTGTTTTCGAAATGCTCTTTCCCCCGATCATGCCGGGGCGGGGGTGTAGTGATGTTTCTTGCCATTCACGCTTTCTTGTCCGTTAAGAGGTTTTTGGTTTTCTTGACCCTGGTATCCGGCCAGTGTTCCTTCCATTTTTAACGAAGTTGCCTTCTCATTGTCTCAAGCTTCCTACCCTGGGAAACCGTATTGCCCGTCCACTCATCTCATCTTCTTCTTAAGATTTTGGACAGTCAGGCACTCCAAACGACCCCCCTTATTTTTATTTGGGTCCTCTTCTTACTGGGCCCCCCTCCTAGGTGGTTCACCCGCATATTTCTTTCTTTCCTTTTCCTGCAAGTTGTTCCCCCTTGCGCAACTCATTGGTGATAAGTGCTTGGATCTTATTTCCCGGTTTTTTTTTTTCTGTTCTTTCGGGGCAGGTCTGGAACCCCTTACCAATGGCTGGGGCCCTGGTCAACCCGCGGTTGTCGGGTGTTCTTCCTCCCTTCCATAGTTTCGGCTTTCCCGTGGTCTTACTGGGGGCCCCCCCTTTTCCAGTGACTGAGGAATTGCCGTCTTCTTGGTTTTTATGCCCCTTGGCGTTGACCGCAACCCTTCAATTGTCAGTGGGCTTTGGTTGATTGGTGGTTTTTTGCACCGTAACGGAACCCCTTCTTTTTATTTTCTTATTTTTTCATAGTCCCAGTCGTACAACCCACCGGGTTGCTTCTTTTTGGGAAATGGTCCCTCGACTCATCTGTCGGGTGTTACTTCTTTTCCTTTTTTTCTTGATAACTAGGCGAAAAGGTGGCGGGTCCTTTCTCACAGCTTGTCTGCTCACAGGACTTTCCTGCACCGTTCCCCTTCCCGTACCTGTCCGGTTCTCCCTTTGCAGGAGGTGGAACCTGGTGCTGGTCCCTCGCTCCGACCTTGGGGTCGTAATTTTCCTGTTTTGCTCCTGTTTTAGTGTTTTTGGTCTGAGGTAAACCCAACCCTTCTGTTTTTTTTCCTGTTTCCACGAAAGTCCGGTTTCCCTTTGAGACCCTTCCTTGAGTGGTCTGTTCCCTCTGATGGTCTGTCTGGATGATTACTTTTTTTCAAACCGTCCGACACATTGTTAGGGGCGTGTGATTGTCAGCACTTACGTTGTGGGTTTTTTTATCCACCTCGGCCGGGTCGTCGCCAATCCCCTTTTTTCTTTCTCCCCTTCCCCGGACCACTTTGTACTCTCTCTTATTAATTCTGTTGTTGTATACTCATTCTCGTTACCCGTTTCGTCGAACCGCAGTGCCCCCCCCTGTGGCTTGTATGTTTCTTTTGGTCAGGAAGATTTTTGGTCGACCCCTTTTTTTTTTGATTCTTTCACCTCCGCCATCTGTTTGGTTTCCCTGTTTGACGCTGTTTTTGGGTTCTCCCTCACTAAACCTTCCCTTTACCAACAGTTAGTGGTCACCCCCTTTGTCTGAAATTTGTAAGAGTGTCTAACCCTTTGACTGGTTTTCCTCCTTTCCCCCACTCGTACCGGAACCAGCCATGTTCCCCTCCTTCCACCTTCTTCCCACCCAGGTTTGACATGATCTCGGGGCCGCCTCCCCTTTGTAACTTCTTGAGAACCCTTCCTTACCTTCCCTTTTTTAGTTCTATTGTTGTTTCTTTTTTTCGCGATACTAATTTTCGACTCGACTCAAAGCGCCTTTGTTTTCCTATCTCCCCCCCGATTCTCGCGTCTACCCCCTTATGGTTGACCCAACCCGTCATCATATCGTTCAGCGTGACAAGGGCACGGACTTTTTTGGTGCTCCCCCCCCTTTGCTGCTTGACATAGTTCTTCTTGGGACGCACGCGTTGGGTTCTTTTTTGCTCAGGAAGGTTGCCCGCACATTCCCCCCCATTAACCAAAAGGTCCCCCTCCAGTTTTTGGTGTTCCAAGCCTTGCTCCCCCCTGTCCTTACGGACCCGAAGCACAACGCCTGTTGGTGCCTTGGGAGTTGGTCGGTCCCCCTCCTCCGCTTGTTCCGGGTCCGGATTTGAATCACTTCTTTTCGTTTGGGACCCCGCTTGTTTGCCGATTTGCGGTCTGCTCGCCAGTACTGAACTTTCCCTTTCCGGTTTGCAAGTCCCCCCTTTTTTCAGGTCTCCACCACGTTTTTTGTTTAATGGGGCCCCCGCTGTCCCCCCACGTATCTTCCCAGATCAAGGTGCCCCCGTTTTACTTTTTTCCCCCTAAGTTGAACGATACGTACCCCCGTTTTTTTTTTTGTCACATTGTTTTTTTAGGTTGTTCTGGCCGTTCCACTCTTTCTTTTTTTTATCAAAGGCTTCTGTGGTCTTGGCCCCCCGGGGGCGGCTTTGCCCTTTTCCGTCTCCTTTTTCTTTGTGATTGCATCACCGACTTTGGCGTCTTTTTGTTCAAAGTGTCGAATTAACTCCTTTATACACGTTGCAGTCCATGCGCCCCTTTGCAGGCGGTTTGCCGCGTAGGCGTCAAGAACGTTCTTCCCTCCCCCCGTACCTTTTAGGTTCCGCGACGAGGCCAGCTTTTACTTCCCCGTTTCCCGTTCCCCTGCCGTCGGCACCCTTTTACTTTGGGACCTCTTCCCAAGTTTGTGACCTCGCGGCCTAGTTCCCCAGTATTTCCGGCGTTTTTCAGTTTTTTTCGATGGCGGAGACAACCACATGCTCAGTCTCCCCCCCTGATGATGAGGGCCCACCTTGCTTAGTTCCCGCGCCTCCTCTTTAACCCCCGTGATCTGACCCTTTCCCTTGGCATTCCCTCCTCACAGTTTTCCGCGTTTGTGCCTGACCCGTGTGCCCTAAATTTTACCCCCGCGGTCTCGATTCTTTACGTGGTTCTTTTTAATAGGTCCCTTCTTTTTACAGTTTCCTTTTCTCAGTGTATGGAGGTTGATCTTTGCCTTTAGGCTGCTGTTGGTTTTACCTCCCTGCATCCCCATTTTCTTTCATCCCCACTGATACCAACTTCCACTCTACCTTTCGGTTTTTTTCCCCTTTCCCCGACGCCTTGCCAAGGGGCAGCCTGAGGGATCACTTTTTCTCGGGTTTTGGACCTCCCCTCCTTCTTCCCTTTTGTGGGATGGAATTTCTGACCATCGATTGTCGTCTTTTTGTGTTTTCCTCCCACTAGTCAAGGCGCGGTTCCCTTGTTCTCCTCGTTTGACCTTGAGTTCTTTATTTTTTTTTTGTTGGAATTTCCACTGCCGTTTGGTTGGTTGGACATTTCGACAATCTGGGGCCATTTCTTGAGCGTGTTTCTCCAGTTTTTCCCCCGAGGACTTTCCAGGGTTGCGTTGTTCTCCCCCAAGGTCGTAGTGGTCCCCCAGTTGTACCAACCAGGTGCCCGAGGGGCCTCTTTTTTTGGGTTATTTGAACCTCTTTTTTCCCTTGGAACAATTTGGCCATCCTCTTGCTTGGCATGATTCCCCCTTCTTTTCCAACAAATGGTGGCGCGCTTCTTTGGCGGTTAGTGGCAATTTGAGTGAATTCTCCCAGTAGTTTTTCCTATCACTGTTGACGATCATTCGAGTTAGTAGTTGTGGTCCCCCTTTTTCGGTTTTCTGGGCGAGAAGGTTCGACACTTTCCCGTCCTCTTTTTTTCTCTCTGCGGGAACCAACGTGCACGTGTGACGCTTTTTCCGTTGCTTTTCTGGGTTTCACAGTGTTTTTTTGAGACCACCTTTTTCTTTTTGTTTACTTTGTTGGTGGGGGGGTGGGTTTCCTTTTCTTCCCGTGGGGGCTTTTACTGGTGGCTCTTCTTCCCCCTTGGCCCCCCCCCATTAAACTTTTCTTTAGCTGTCCTTCTTTTGGTTTGGCCCCCCAGGTTTGGTTTCAGGCACCAGGGACTCCCCCCTTGTTTGTAGTCTTCCAGGGTTAGGTGTTTTTTTCGTTCTTTTTGTGACACCCGTTTTCAACCTTTCCCCCGCTTTCCCTATTCTGAGTCCCGATCCACGCAGTAATGATGTTCCTTCTGTCCCCAGGTGGGATGAGTTACGTTTTGGACTTGATTTTGGTCCCTTCATTTCCCAGGTCTTGCCTCCTTTTCCCCCTTTCTTTGTAAGTTTGTTTTTTTTTATATTGCGATCACCCAGTTTGCCGCCCCACCGAACCGGTCCACCCTCGCGGGCTTTTCAGCGGTTCATTTCACTTCTTTTATTTTGGTTGAGCTTATCTTTTTCCCCTTGGATTCCTCTTTTTTCCCAGTAGTCCCGCCCACCTCAACACGGGCGCCTGGCCTTTTTTTCGTCTTGCGCATTATGCTCCCGCGCCTGGGCTTTCCGTGGATTTTTTTTCCTTTCCCCCTTTTTTTTTGCTCTCGATATCCTTTCCCTTTTTTTTTGAGACCGGCTGTTTTTTTGCGGCTTTTGTTTGCATGCTGTTTGGTGGTTTTCCGGCGGTTTTGGTGGTGTCGGTGGGGCGCTTTTTTTCGTTTATGTTTTTTGGGCAGCACTGGTTCCTCTCTTGACAACCCCCCTTATCGGCGGATCATACTACAGGGCGATGGGCCGGGTTTTTCGGGTTGAGCCTCCCCTTTTGTTTTCTTCCATCCTTTATTTCAAGGCATGACCCCCCCCTTGGTCCCCTCTCCTGCTTAGGACCTATTCCCCAGTCCTCCGACACTTCATTCAGTACCCCCCCCGGGCCGGGGTCGGCCAAATTCTTTGTATGACTGTGGATTTGTTGGTGCGTCTTTTTTTTTCCCCCGTTGTGAGTGTCCCTCCTCGCTTTGACGACGTTTCTCCTTTTTAACAACCCTGGGATTCTGTAACTCAACCTGGGTTGGTCCACCTTCCTTTTCTGACGCCCCTCCCGTCCCACTGTGTTTTATGTACTTTTTTTTTTTTCCTGCATCCCCCCCAAATCCATCCTATTTTGGCACCGGGATCCCCCTCCCTTTTGTCAACCCGGGGGAACGGGGTTCCGCCCCTGTCCCCCTTTCGTGGACGTCACGTTTGCCGGTGTCCCTCCGATAACGGCCCTCCCCTGATACTGTCTCCTTGTCCTCAGACCCCCCCCTTTTTTCCTTTTTACGACCACTCCTCGGCTAAACATTTCCAGTCGCCACATTTTGTGGCCGTTTTGGACCACGTGACTGCCTCACTCCTCCTCACCCAATGGTTTTTTTTTTTTTCCCAATGCCCTTAGGTGAGAATTCTTTCACTCGTTTGGCTTGGTCCCCCCTTTTAGTTTTTGCTTTTTTTTTTTCGCCCCTTGAATCCTAACGCACGGGCCCTGGTGGAAACAACCGTTCCCCCCCCGTTTTCTCATGGGTTTAACGGTGACTTTGTCCTCCCACCTCCTCTATGACAGCCCCTATTGGCCACGTCTTTCCCCCCCCCAAGGGTAACTCCAACTCCCCCCCTCACTCCCTTTCTGACGCCCCACGCCCCCGCGCTGTTTTTTTCCGCCCTGATTAAGGACCCTTTCTGAGGTTTTTGCCGACCCATCCACCCCCCCAACTGTGAAACAATCCGGGCTGGCCCTTTCGTTGTTTTTTTCCCGTTTCCTCGGTACTGTCGCCCAGCGGCGTCTCTTTTTCCCCCTCCCTGTTTGGAGTGACTTTTCCTGCCAGGGGCCCCCCGTAAACCCGCTTTGTATACAGGTATCGACAAACCCCTGCCAGTTTTGTTTGCTGCGCAGCTTTTTCCCCCGAAGACCTTTTTAATTTGTGCATGACCGGTTGACGGGACCCCCCCCTCTTGAGCTCCTCCATTTCAGAAACCGGTTCGTTTGCCGGGTCGTTTTTTCGAGGCCCCTTCACACGTTTGGCTTTCGGCCCATTTTTTTTTTTTTTCCATTTTTTTCGTTTGGGGCCCCTCCCCTTTGCGCTGGACAGTCTCTTTTCTGCCCCATACTCGGGGTCTGGCCTTATTCTTCCCGGCCTCTAAGGTTTGTTTACCCTTTTCACCGTTTTTTATTCATGTTGACTTTTTTTCTTACTCACCTGTGAAGGCTGTTGGCGTTCAGGTCCCGCACTTACCCGTGCACTTTTTTCGGACCCAGTTGTTATGTCCTCCCCTTTTTTTTCTCGTTTCTGTTGACACCTGCAGTTGTGTCGTTTTTTGTTTCTTGGGCTTGCCTGCTCCGGCTTCACGCGGTAGAGTCTTTGTTGAAATACCCCCGGTATCTAGGGTTTCCATCCTCCAGTTGATCCTAGCTTTGGCCTGTATTGCCAGAAAAGCCTGATGTACTGGTTGTTTGTTTGGGTGCATGTGTTTCTTTTTTGGTTGTTTTTTTGTTTCTGACTCGGCCTTTTTTGACCCAGTCCTTGCCGACTGCTGCTTCTGCTGGACGATTGTTCCCTTCATACACCCCACCCCTCTGTTCCTGAAACGATTTCCCCTGTTATCATTTTTTCCCCTTTGAGGTCTTCAAACTAGGGGTTGCAACCTGTCCGTTCTCGGTATTTTCCGCACCTTGTGTCTTTTGATCACTCACCGTTTTTGTACTTTGATCTGCCTGGCCCGTGCGTGACCAACAGTTCTCCCTTTTAGACTGGGCACAGGCCCAACCTTTTATGTTGTTTCCCCCTCCCCCACCCGCTTCCCTTGGCGGCTCAATTCTCTTGTCCACCTCTTTCAAACGCCGGCTTATACGTATTTCTCACATTTGTGCACCCGGTTTTTTTTGCCCCCTTTGGATTTTTCCTGTGGCCGGTGTAAGCGTTCATGATTTTTTTTTCCCCCCCAACTTCCATTTCAAGGGTGATTTGGTCCGGGCAACAGGCGAACCTTTGACCTGCTGCTTATGTCCCTCGTTCCGGTTACCCCCTTTTGGTTCAGCTCTTGGTTTCCTTCCTTTCAACTTTGCGTGTGTAACAGTCGTGGTCTAACGCGTACCTTTTCCCTCTTCACGGGGGCGAATCTGGGAAAAGACGCTGCTTGCAGGAAGATGGTGTACGTTTTCTCTGACCCAGTCTTTTCCCGGTGCTTCTTTACTGAATCAGGCCAGGCAGTTGGGCTGTCATTGAGGTTTTGTGCTTTAGGTTCTTTAGATCGGAACCCCTGCGTGGTCTTCCCCATTTTCGTCCGCTACCGGGCCCGTGTTTGCCACCTCGCTCCTTTTGTACGAGTATGTGCTGGAGCGTCCCGCAACCCCCCTAAAACTGTTTTGGTTGATCCCCCTGGTTGAAGACTGTTCTTGCCCCCTGCGGGCTTGGCGCCCCCGTTTCTTCGCCCGAATTTTTCTCAATACTTTTTTATTTCCCCCTCCCCTCCTCCTTTTTGTTTTCACCCTTTGGGTCTCTCGAGCGACCTGTGCCTTTCAGACGCCCCGGTCGGCTCTTTGTCCGGGCCCCCCCGGTTGGGCCTCTTGCTACCCACACCCCGTTCTGGCTGCTTTTCTCCCCCCCCGCGGATTGCGTTTGGCTGCTTTGTTCTCTCCGGCTTTCTTAAGACTAAGCCGAAAACTCGTCCCCCCTCTTCTGATTTTTCCGCCGGCCCGTTTTTTTCTGCCGACATGTTTTCCTCGTCGTTCCCCAAGACACAGACCCTCCTGGCCCCCCCTCGTCCCCCCTTTGAAGTCCCCCCCCCTGCCTGGTTTCCGGTTTTTTTGGGTTCCAGCCGGCACTTTCCGTCTTAACCGGACCTGCCCCCCGAGCCGGTTCGTTGCTTTTCAGGCCGTCCTTCGCAGCTTCTGACCGTGTCAAGTCCGCATTTCTTCGAATCTTTCCCTTAGAAAGAATTTCTACACAAGATGCCGTTTGATTCTTCGCGTCCTGTTCCATCTCATTTTTTTTCACGTTTTGTAGCCAGGGGTCGTTGCACATTCGGTCAGGTTGCGGTTTGCCCGTTTTTCCTGTGAACTGCCCAACTCCCCCTCCCTTGACCTGTTTGCGTGTCGTTTACACCCACGTGCCCGTCCGAAGTCCCACTTGTTTCCCCCTTGTGTCCGCCCCTTACGCTTGGGCCTCTGTTGACCCCCCCCTTCCCCTGGCTTTTCTTTTAAGAAGTACCTGTCGGATTTGGTTTCCCCCCCCCCTCCACAGAACGGTTGGAGTGGTCCTCCTTCGAAGTCCTCATCCTGCGGTAAAGATGGAGTCTTTTTTTCCTTCCTTTTTTTTAAAAAGTAGGTGTCGGTGGTTGTTCCCCCCCAACGTTTTTTAGATCCCCCCGATCATCGGTGGGACCAGTCCCATTTGAAGTATTGTGCTGGCATTTACTTCTCATGGGCTGCCCCTTTTTGTTCCTTTCTGTGCCTTGAAGGGGCAAATCGTAGACCCTTCGAGCTTCTGGTACACTTGTGCTGAGTTTTTCCCAGTGACTTGCCTCTTTTCCAGCCCCCATCTCGTCGCTCGGAAGTGTTGTTTTTAGCCGGTTAATCTCCCACCTAAGTTTAACCTTCTTCCTCTGACCTCCTTGCAGCGCCCTTCTGGCAAACCCCCACGTTCCCTCCGAACTCCTGCCCTTTCTATTCCCACCGAGGGGTTCTCCCGAACCAACAATATTTTAAAAACGGCTGATATGTTTCCTCCCGCACCGTCTTTGCTTTTTTATTTTGCCACACCTCTCCCCTGGGCATTCCATCTGACAGTTTGCTATTGTCTGTTCGCCTTCGGCGTTTCCCTGAGTGATTCTTTGCCTCCCCTTCTTTGCCAGGCGCTTTCTGGTCCCAACATCGACCACCCTTAAAGGCCGCCCCAGCGGACCATGTTTTATGATTGTCCCTACCTTGACCCGTTTTCTTTTTTTCCCCTGGGTCGAGGTCTGAGTCCGTCAGTGTTTCGTTACTTCTCAATTTTTATTTGGCGCTAGTTTCCCGTTGTCTTCCTGAGTGTGCGCGCCCCTTTTTTTTTTTCCGTGGTTTCCCCCCTTTCTGTCCCTTCAACGCGACGCTGGTTTTCCCCTCGACGTCCTTCCGCCGGGTTCTCTTGAGGCGATTTTTCAGCGGTCAATCTCTTTTTTTACCAATTGGCGTAAGTCACTTCCGTTTTTTTCCCTGTCAATTTCCCCTTTTCCTCGTGCCTTTTTTTGGCTTCGTTATTTGTTTTCTGATTGTTGGAGTATTTTTGGTGGTGCCTTTCTATGTTGGTCATTTCTTCCTGGCCCGGTCTTTGTTGTTAACTGCCCCCCCCCTTTCCCCTTCCCCCGGCCCTGAGTCGTTCCCCCCAGGGCGTTCGTGTTTGGCGCCCCCCATTTCCCTTCGCTTCTTTCCGTCGGGGCGGTGCCCTTTCCTTGGACACGGTGGCCCCAGTCTTTGATTAGACTGCACCTTCCCACCCTTTTTGTTTTTTTTTTAGTCGGTTCTTTGTCTTTGTTGCCCTTTGGTGGAAAATCCTTCTCCTTGCCCCTATGTAAAGCCATCTCGGTCTGTTAGTGGGCCCCCTTGACTTTCCTTTTTGCCTGGACTTTCCTGCCTGGCTATTTTACCGAAAGGTTCCCGCTATTTCAGTTTTTTTTCCCCGTCGGTTGGCGTGCGACCACCTGTCGGTTGTTTTTCCCTCTTTTGGCTTGGATCCCTCCCCCGGTTAGAAGTGAACCAGTTTTTGCTCGCGAGGAAGATCCACCCTTTGGTCTTGACTTGCGGTGGTTTTCTTCTACCCCCCCAGGTGGTTTTTTTTACTTCGTTGATGTTCCGATTTTTTGACAATCCCTCTTCGTTAGATCAGTCTTTTTTTTGGCTTTCCAAACGACCGGTCGGCTTTACGCCAGCAACCTTCCAGCAGTAGTTCAGGATCCTTGTGGTCCAGGGCCGGCCTGTTTGGTCCTGTTCTCTGTACTGGGAACCTTTTTTGTGGACTTACTAAAGGTCTTGCCTCCTCTTGTCCACTCTTTGGTGGTTTTTTTATTTCTTTGGAGATCACCAGGTTGTCGGTGGTTTGGCGCACCGTAACCAGTTCACCAAGGAGTCGGTCAATTGTCCTTCCCCCTTTTCCCTATCTCATTGTTGTTTCGGTGTCTGAGCCTGCCTTGACCGCACTTTTTTTTTCCCCTCCTCCCTCCATAACACCGTCGCCGGGCTCCGTCCGTTCCTGTCCCTTCCGCAGTCACCGCGCCTTCCTGCTCGTCCCTCCGGATTGCTCTCTATCATGTTTCCCCTCCGTTGTGTTTGACTTTGACTCTTTCCCTTGCAACCCTGTTTCCAGGAGCAGGTGGGGATCTTTTTTTTGCGTCCCTTTCGGTCTTGTTGGATGTTTTTTCTTGCTGGTCGGATTTTCTCAATCCTGGGGGGCCATGCTCAGTCGGCACCCCATCCGGCGGATCATTTTGTTCCCCGGCGTGATGGGCAGTTTTGGTGTTGTGCTTTTTTTTCCAAACTTGTTTGATTCTCAATACCCGTGTCAGGACCACGTACACCTCCCTTTTACCTATTTAGGACAAGAAAATATTCCCCCCTTTTCATTCCCGGACACTCAGGCCCTTCCGGTGAGGCCACTCTTGACTTTTTTTTTGCGTGGCTATGATCCAACGTCCCCCTTTGAAAACCGTCCACGCTTTGGGAGCTTTCCCGTTAATCTCTGCACACTGCTTTCTTTCTGCTCGCCAATCCTTGGGTTTCTGTGTCTTCCCAACATGGGGGGACCCCCCCGTTTTTTTTCCCCTTCTGTTCCGCTCACTGCAAGTAAGGTTGGTTTTTCCTGGGCAGACCACCAAGGCTTTTCAAGAGGGGTGGCCACTGCCCAGCTCACAGTCTTTTGGTACGTTTGCACAGACGTTTTTTTCCCCCCTCCTTTATTGGCCCACGCGTTTCTTGTGTTTCCGGTTTTTTATCGTTGCTTTTTTTCGGTCAGGCTCCAACGTTTCGACCGCCCCTCCGTGGACACAACTATTCCTCACCATTCAACGGCAAATGTCTCCCACCCATTTGCCACTCAGGGGGGGGGTGGGGTTCACCCTCCCATGTGTTAAGTCCTTTTTTGAAGGCTTCCCCGTGCCGCTTTCCCAACCGTTTTTTGCACGGTTGGTTTTTTTCACCAGCCCGCTTTTGACGACTACTCCTTCGTTGCCCCCTTTCACCACTTTCAACGGCAAGCTGTTGTTTTCGTCCGGACGTTTTGCCCTTGTGACGTTTTCCCCCCCCATTTTTCTCTTCTGTTCCAGATGGCAATTTTCGAAGGCCACACCCCCCAAGGTCGTGGCCAAATCCCTCCCCCCACTTAAGTCGATTCCGCCCCCGCCCTTTTGCTTTTTATTTTCACCCCCTCCCCTCCCCGGGAGGAGGGTTGGTTTTTCATGCCCCCCCCACCTTCCCAGCAAAAGGCCCTTTTTGTTGGGGCCCTGGCTTGCATCCGGCGTTCCGCCTTTTTTCGTGCTAAGTTTCGGTGCAGTGAAGTGTCTTTTCTGGGCCAAGTCCCCACCTGTCTGGTCTCTTGCATTTTTTCCCCCTCCCAAAAGCCCAAGTCTTCCTTTTTGCAGGCTTCCTCCCCCCTTGTGGCCTAAACGTACCTACCCCGTTTGGGACCGTTATGACTTTTTTGGCTTCCGCCTCTAGTTCACGACCCGTGTCGGCCCTGTTTTGTTTTTTCATCTTTAAGAAACTGTAGTATTTGCTGCGTTCCTTTTACAGGTGTTTTCTACTTGTGGGCCTCCGGAATTATTTTCCCCTGCCTTTTTTTTCATGTTATTCCCCCTCATTGGATATATTTCTTCAGGATAGGGACGAGTCCTGCCCTAGCAGGGGCGACCCCCCCGGTAAGTCAATTGCGGTTTGGTTTTTGTTCTTTTTTTTTTGTGCCAGAGTTTGCGTTTGTTCCCTTTCTGGCGCAACAAGGGTTTGCCGCGGGTCCATTTTTTTATGACATTACCGTGTAGAGATCCACTCGTGGTCTTGGCCCCACTTACCTTGGGGCTGGTTTTGCTTCCCTTCTTTCTGGAGAATGCCGGCGCGGTTATAGGAGTTCACAGTGCCCTTTTTTTTTCCTTGGTCCCCTTCTGAAAGTGCAGCCTCTCTCCTGCCGGAAGCGGTCCAGCGGTTTTTTTTATTTTTGCAAGCTCTGGAAACTCCAATCGTAAGATGCTGATTCATGGTCACGTCTTTTCGTTCTGTTCCCCCCCACCTCCACAACCTCTGTTGCCAACTGGTAGATTCTTAATTTCCTTCTCAACCTGCCGGGGCCCTCGTTGCTCTTGGTACGCTGCACGTGTGGTGGGTCGTCACTTTTTTTTTCACCACCCCCCGTGTGTGTTGCGCTTCTTCTTTTCCCCCCCCTTTCCCTGAGAAAGTTGTCTTTTTGAGAACCCCTTGGACGACCCTGCCCCCTGTCCCTGACCCGCGTTAAGAGAGTTTTCCTCCTCTTTCAACCCTAGGTTCACCCTCTGGGTTCGCTTTCACCGGGCTCCCTTTTTTGGTTCCCCCCCCTCAGTGACCGTCTTCTGTGGCCTTGTGCACGGAGTTGGGGAAATGGCGTTTTTGACGAAACCTTTTTCTTCACCTTGGGTCATGCTTTTTATTTTTTGCCTTTTTTGTTTTAGCATTTGACCCCTTTGCCACCTCTCTTGAAGTGTCCCCTCTCAACTTTTTTTCTCCCAGGTCATCTCCCTGTTCCCTTTTCAGAATCTCTCTCCCTTTTGTTAACCTTCAGATTTTCCTAACGTTTTTCGTTTTGGCCCTCTCCACCCTTCCTCTGTTCACTTTGGCTTTGCGCCATTTGTTTTTGGATCTCCCCTGCCCATCCCGACCTGCCCGGAGTTCCTTTTTCGATGGGCCAGGATTTGAAAAAGCTGCTGCTTGCGTTTCCTTTCCCGTGTCAGTGGTTTCTTCCTGTTGTTTCCGTATTTTTTGAATGGTCCGTCTGTTCTTTTTCTCGCTCGATGGACATTGCTGGTGTCCTGCCACTTTTCTTACGTTTTGCGTAGTCCAGGTTCCCCTTTGTTTTTCCCATCGCTGCGGGTGTTAATACGTCTTTTTTGGGTTTTTTTTGGGTCTTCTAGAAAACTGACCCCCCCCCCCCGTTTCAGGATTTTCTCATGTTTTTTACTTTTCGCCCTCGGTCCCTTTCCCTGTTCTCCCCCATCAACGGGTTTTCTTTTTCTGTTTGGAACCCTGCG
>Ga0179593_1811072_pt1 | contig 21178 bp, 32 predicted proteins | sample CZODoug2_1_08_16_FD_185931 | JGI IMG/M metagenome (GOLD analysis project Ga0179593, IMG submission 185931) | Vadose zone soil fungal communities from Angelo Coast Range Reserve, California, USA - CZODoug2_1_08_16fungal (PacBio error correction) | ecosystem: Environmental > Terrestrial > Soil >... | reverse complement strand
TCCCTTTCAGCAATGTGATCCCTGGCACCTCTTTTTCTTGTTCCTTTAATTTCCCTCGCAGGGTCTTGTACCCAAGCCTTTATTTTGCTCGAAATTCTCCATTTTTCTTTTTGGCCCTAATGATGCGGAGTTCTCCCTTTTTTCGTCTCGTTCACCGCACACCAAAAACCGGTTCCTCTGTTTTGACTTTTCCTTTTTTTCCCAGATTAACCCATCTTGCCAATGAAGGTGACTTTCCCGTTATTTTTTGAAAATCTTTAGAATTAATACTCCCCTGCTTACCTTTTTATGATAAGATCTTTTAGATCCTATTCCTCGTTTCTTCGATTCCTGAGTCTTGTCTTGGAGGACTTACGGAGGAAATTAGAAACCACCCCAACGCATTGGATAATTTTTTAAGTCCATTGTTTTGTTTTTTTCCTCTTTCCTCACTCTTTTTTGCATTCCCCCTCCTGGTGTCTTCCTGACGCGCTAATGATGCCAGAATGAGGGATGGAAGTTCCTTTCCCGCCCGAAGCTTCTTTCTAAGCGTAGCATCACCTTTCCGAGTGGACCCCCGAGACTTATATCCCTTTGGTGTTCTTTTTTCCCCCTCCCTTTAAGGTTCTTTGAAGCTTTTGTAAGTTTCCAATATGGTGGTTTTCCCCCATTTGATGGAGTACTTCATAATTCTGATATTTTTGCCCTTTCTCCCACCTCTCTCCGCTTTTTGACCCCTTTATTGATATTTAAAGAATACCCCTGTGCCTTTCTTTGGATTCTACGCGGCGTCAGCTTCCACTTTACCCCCCCTCCCTGAGCCCTTTCTTTTTTAAAGAGCCCTTTCTGCATCGCTATTGTGGAATGTTCGGGGTTCTCTTCTTCTTCCACTTCTTTCTCCCCGGTGCCCCAACGTTCCCCCTTTCCCTTGTGCGGATTCCAATGAACCAAGAGGTTTGCAAAATGGCACTTTCCTCAGTCGACCTCCTTCTCATTGCCCGGAATCCCTTTCTAAACTCTTCGTTCCTTTTCCAGGATCCCATACTTTGGTTTTCCATCCTCTTTTTTTTTCTTTTGTTGGCCCTTCCTATTTTCCCGCTGTTTATACGGTGTCCTGAGATAGTTTCGCTCCCTCCTAGGGACCCGGCCTCTTTGAGCTGACGGGAATGAAACGGCCTCCCTCTCCCCTTTCTCCTCCCGACTTCTTCCCCGATCTGGTTTCTTTGTATTTTCCGAAAACACTTCGTTCTTTTCCGTTGGATGATTAGTTTCATGGATTCCCTCCATTTTTCTTCCTTTCCCTCCCCCTTGCGACCCTGTGAACAAACGTCCGTTCGTCGGCCGTGTTTCCAGTGTTGCTCATTTGCCTGACCCCCATCAGTGAGCTTCCCGTTTTTCCTTTTTGAACCCTCCTCTTCCCCTGAACGGTCTTCCGTTTATGATAACTCTCTTCCAGTTTAGGGCCTTGTCTTCTCCGGCACGGATTCCTCTTTTTTTATTTCTTTTTCCCGCTTCAAATACCTTCATCTCTCACATTTTCTGAACCAAAGAGGCCCCTTCGGTCATGAGCAGTAGCTCCCTGCTCCGATTGCCTCTCTCCCCTCCTCCTTTTTTTTTTTTTTTTTTTATTATTTCTGTGCCCCCCCTTTTTCTTCTCTCCTCCTTTCCCACAAACCGCGGTAGATTTTCGAATCTATTTTCGTTACAGTCACCTTGAGTACGGGATCCCCCCCCCCCCCCGAAATCCCTTTTCTCCTTCCTGACTTTATTTTTCAGACTCCCCAACCCCCCCCTTCTTCACGCGTGCCTCCCCACATGCGACCTCTGTCTTTCCTTCACTGATTTTGGCTTGCTATCGAGCGCGTTTTCCTTCAGGATTTTGCTCGTCTCCCCCTTTTCTCTTTCGTTTATTTCTCTCTCCAAAGCTTTACAATGTTTCCAAGATTTCTTCCGACAAGACGAAGGCCTTTTTTTGGACTAACTCCCCGACCCTTCTCTTGGCGCCTTTCCCAAACTTGCTTGAAACTCCCGCTGTTTGAGCGTTTTCATTTCTCCTGGCGCCTGGTCCCTTTTTTCTACTCTTTATCCCCTTTTACGCTCCCTCCTCCTGGTCCTCACGACCTTCTCCTGGGTCGCTCCCTTCCCGACCGGCGCCAAATCGAAGATTCTCTGGATGCCTATTGTGTTCCTTCCCCTTCCCCTTTTTGAGCTCCTCCATTATCTTTTGGGGAAGGCACTTTCTGATTTTTCTCTTTTTTTTTTTTTCCCCGAAAAAAAGGACGTTCAATACCGTTCATTTCCCCTTCCATTCCCCAACTCTTTCATTTCCCCGCAGCTCTTTCCAACAACAAACCACCCCCCCCAACCCCCCCTGTTTGGGTGTTTCTTCTTCGCTTTAATTTTTCGCTTCATCCCTTTTTTTTCGATTCGGGATGATCTCGTCTTTGAAATGTTTTTTCCAAACTGTCTCCTTTTCCGCGGGAGGGGTATCCTTGCAAGCAGAATGATGTTACTCCCAGCTGTCTTTCCCATATTTCCCCAACCCCCCCAATAATCCCACTTTCCAATTCTAGGAAGTGTCTCCCCCAGCCCACGAACCCCCCCCCCACCTTTCTATAACGTTCCCATTTTTTGCGAGTAGACCTATCATCTGCTTTTCTTGGCATTTTTTTTGAGGCCTCCCTTACATGTCCCTTTCTCATACTAAATTCGTGCTTCACCATTGTCATTTTGGAAGGGCCTCCCCCTGCGGAGATCTTTGATTCTGCTAGCCCTTCTTTCTTTCGTTTCTTTTTTCTCCCTTTTGTTTCGCAAGCAGTCTTCTTGCCCAAAAGTGCATACGTCGTTTTTCCCTTTCCCAATGGCCAAGGCTTATGAACTGCTTCTACGTTTTTCAGCTCCTCCCCCCGATGTCTCCCTCTCCTGAAGGAAATTATTCCTTCACTCTTTTCGCCCCTTTGTAAGCTTTTTCTGCTCCTCCCTTTTTTGTTGTTTTCAAACTGGACAACGTACCGGGAAGCCCCTCTCCTGCTGGTTTTTTTTTTTTGTCTGTGTAAAGCTTTCCTCCCCTGGCTGGGCTCCCAATTTTTTTCTTCCCCCCTCGCGGACTTTTTTTTCGCAGCTGGGTTTTAAAAAGACCATTCATCCAAGTTCTTTTTCTCCGGCCTTCACATTGGATACTTCTCCAACCTTTTACCTTGGACTCTTTTCTGATTTCGAAGACCTATGGGAATACTCTAGTTAGGGTTTGACTCCCGCCCGGAATGTCACTTCTGGGTGTTGTCCCCCTCTGAGCGGGGTTTTGCCTATTTTTCCTTGAAAGTGTTTCAGAGCTTCAGTCTACCCTCCCTTTTTTTTGTGCATCCCAGTTGCTTTTCAAATTTTATGGCTTTTTTTTTCGATGGGGGAATGAACTTTGGTGTCCAGCCCCTTCCGACCTGCAACCAAACCAAAACCTTTTTATGGTTTCCTCTTCACCCTTTCACTTCCGCTTGCCAGTCACAAACACCCTCTTCCCATCCTTAGGAGCAGAAACTTTTCAAGTTTTCCAAGTCTTCCTCCCCCATCTCGCCGTAGTAGCTGCCGCTTTTTTTCGATCAGGCAGTACCATTCTCGCTCCTCCCACTGGCTATGCCTTTCGTAACGGCTGATGCCCCGCCCAACAACGACCTTGTTTGCTTTATCGACTGCGCAATCCGTTCCAAGATTTCTGAACTTCCCTCACTTCCCCCAGGACTTGAATGGCCCATGATACCCGTCCCATGATTCCCATATGCTTTTTCCACCGCCTCCTCCCCTCCCTTTTTCTCCCCACTTTTTCCTCTTCTCCGAGATCCGTACGGTGTAGAGTCCTGTCTCCCTTGTGTTCGGGCCTCTCGACAAGGTATTCTTTTTTTTTCTTTTTGCATCCCTATGTCCGTTTTCGTAATGATGGCCCTTTAATTTCCCCCCCCCCTCGAGCGCAGTCTTCTTGTCCAAGATCTAATTTCTTTTTCCCTCCCTCCTCCCCCTTGTGATTTTCCCTCCCTTGGAAATGCGGTAACCCTATGTTCGCAGTTCGAGACTTTTTTTCCACAGAATTGAGGTTCCGATTTCCCCCCCTCGACCTTCCTGGTTGTCTTTAGAAGTTATGTCCACACTTTTTATGAGATTTACATTTTTTCCCCCCGGTGTAGAGGTCTTTTTGTCCCACGGGCCTCCCCCCCTCCCCTACCCCCTCCCCCCCGAGATTCCCCTTTAAATTCCCCTTTCGTCTCAAGATTCCTCAATAAGAAAGCGCCATTATTTCACCACCGGCCTCCCGGGCGCCTTTGACTTTCTTCTTCCCATTCTTCCCCCCCCCACTCTGGGGGACGAAATCCCCGTTTTGAAATTCTGTTTTCCCCGTGTTGCCTCCGTCCTTTCTCACGTTTGGAAGCCCCCCCTTCGACTCTGTGTACTTGGATTTCTGTCAAAACGTAAATGCTCCCTTGACTTTCTAAGAATTGTAATGCGGTAATATGTTACCCCCCTATGTCCAAATTCCCCTTTCTTTGTTTGGATTCTCTTGTCAAGGATGGCTGCACCCTGACACGTTCTCCGAACCTGAATCTCCTGCTTTTTTTTCTCTCGTATCTCCCTACCGTTCTCTTTTTTCTGTTTTTTATCCACAAAATTTATTGCTCTAGTTTCTCATGGTTCCCCCCTCTCGGCACGCGAAGATAGAACGCGGACTTTCTGTCCTCTCACGTTTTGATTCACTTTTTTGTACCTAGTGAAGACTCTAGTTCTGGCAATCCCGTTTTATTTTGTCCCTCTTAAAATGTCTTTGAACCCCCGCTGCCACGGGATCTTCTTTTTCCCTTTTTTCCCACAGCTCTTTTTAATACTGTTTCTTTTTTTCCCTTTCTTTGCTCACCCAGGACGAATCACCTCCTGGGCGGGCGAGTTGTTCAGAAATTTTTTCTCTGTCATACTACAGGTATTCCTTTTTGGCCTCTTCCAGTCGTCTTTACTTCCTTTTTCCCCCTTGCTTGTCTTTCCCCGTTGTTTCTTCCCAGATTTCGTTCTGGTCACAGATTTCGTCTGCATTTTGTGACCAGGTCAACTTTAAAGCTCCCCGATTTTGTCACGAGCGGTCTTCCGCCTCTTTCCTTTTTTTTATCTTTTGCCCCCCTTATAGTTTCGAGGAAGTTTATAAAGCTCAATGAAACTAGACGTATCTTTCCCCAAGACGACGGTTTGTTCGACCCCTGTGTAGAGTCCTCCCCCATCTGACCTTCCCCCATTAAAGTAAGACCCCTTTGCAGTCCATCTCTCATCCAGACTGCCCCCCCCGTGCTCTTTTCACAGTTTTTCCCTTTTTTTCTTTCACTTTTCCCTTCCCTATCTGTACCCAGATTTTAATCTTTTCCAGAATGAATGAAGCCCCCGAAGAGTATCTTTTTGATTTTTCCAATTCTAAGCCTTTCTTTGCCCGCGTTGTTTCTTGGGAATACGCGCACGGTCTTGATTGTAGACCTTTTTTCCCATAGAACACCCCTCTACCCTCGATCTTTTCTTCACTATCCCCTGGCTTTTCTCTGCGCTCCTCATCGTTGCCAGTTACATGCAATTTTTACCAATCTCTTTTTCGCCTACGGCCTTTTTCGTTTTAGCTTCCTCTTCCCGTCCTCACTAGAATTTGGACCTTCTGGAACCCCTACCCCCCGTGCGCGCGCGTTTTTTTTAATAATGAACGTCTTCGTTTCTTCTTGCCCTTTTGGTCCATGCCCGATTCCAAACAATCCTCCTTAATAAACAGTTCCCCCCCCATTCTAGTTCTTCCTCGGGGCCCCCCCTCGACTTCCGTTTTGACTCTGCCCAGTTTGAGGCATCTCTGGCAAAAATTTGTTTCCGCTGCGGGGGCTTGGCGTTCCCCTTCTTCTTATCTCATGACGCGCGGATCCCCCCCATCCGTTGGATGACAATTGATTGGAGGAGCTTCTGGTGATTCTATTCTTGATCGTTCCGGACTCTCTTAATATGGCCGTTCGTCCCAGATTCCCCCCCGTTTTTGCGTCACCTCCTGGTTCCAGTGCAGAAGGAGCTGAATTTAGCCACTTCCACGGCAATTTTACGTCAACCAATCCTCCTTTGTTCTACTTGCAAGAGTGGAACTTCAGCTATATTTGCGTGTCTTCTCCTTCATGACGTCTTATTTTCAGTACGGATCGGGTTTCTTTTTACTAACCGGTTTTTCTGTGGTTGTGGCCTCTCACGTGACTTTTTCAGCCATTTTCCCAGGATTTTCTGTGTCCTTCTGGGCACTTCAGAAGTGCCCCCCCAATTTCGCGTCTTTGCCCCCCCACCACGAGTCGGAATACCCCTCCCCCCCCCCCCCCTTTTCCTCCTTTTTCCTCCGACCCCTTTTTTCAATCTAAGTCCACTTTATGTATCCCGTTCTCTTCCCCCCATTACTTGGACTTTACCTTGAACCTCCTCCTTTTTCTTTCCCACCTTTTTCACTTTTCTCCTCTTTTTTTGTGGAGCGAGATCTTCCGAAGCCCTCACGTGGATACTCACATGCGTCGTCACTCCGTGAATTCCGTCCGGTTTCCCCGACCTGAGATGACCCCGAAGTGGCGGTCCCCAGTCCCTTGGAGCCTCCCAGAGTCCTCTTTGGTTTGGAATAAGACCTCCCCTTCTTTTCCATTTCTTTCCCAAACAGAAGTTAGGGTTACAGGTCGACTTTATTGTACCTTAGTCACGGATTTTTTTGTCTTCCCCCCCACATCTGTGTTCACCCCCTGGTAGATGTTTTGCGAACCTGAATAAGTGAGTCTACTTTCATCCTCCTGCGTAATTATCTGTCCTCGCTCCCGAAGAAGACACCCACCTTTTTTCTCCCCTTGTACATTTGGACGCCTCATACCCTCTTGCACTTTGGCGGTTTTCCAAACTGCTGCTGCTCAAAAACCACCCTCCCCTCTTCTCAACCGTAATCACGCCAGGTCCGCAAATTTGCTCCCCCCTTTCTTTGACAGTTTTCGCCTCTTTCCCATGGACCATCCCAACGTTACCCCATACTTTTTCAGAGCGTAGCATAAAAACCTTCTTATCCTTGACCTTTTCTCTTTTCCTTCTAATTTTCACCAAGGCCCTAGAATCCGGCTGGATGCTGCTTCTTTCGGGTTAACGGGACCCATATTGGTCTCTTCCCCTCACTCTTTCACCCCGACCTCCAAAGTCTTAAGGTGGTCGTCAGAAGTCCTTCGTTTTTCCCGGCTAAGTTCCTCCTTCCCCTTCCCAATAGTCCCCGTATGGACGATTGACCGCCACTTTGGTCCCCCTCTCCTGAGGGTACCCCGGCAACGCTTCCTTTTTCTCAATCTTTTTTCTTTTTCTTTAGGTCCGTATTTCCCTCGTTAAATTGCAATGCTTCGGTTGGTGTCTTTCCCCCTTTACCACCCAGTGCCTCTTTCCCGCCCGTCTCACAACTTTTTCGGTCAAAGGAGTACCCACTTACTTCCCCCCAGTTGGGAAGAATTGCCCCCTTTCATCCCTGCTTCTGCGATTTGTCTCTATCCCCTCTGGCGGGCAAGGAAGCTCGGCCAGTTCTTTTTTTTTTTTTTTTCAACGGTGTGACTTTTTTGCGGATCACGTTTCTATAGCTTTCTTGGAGTGCTTCAAACGCGAAAGAGTTATTTGCCCCCCTGTTAGAGGTCCTCTGTCCCTTTTTGCGCCTCTTCCTATATGTTTTTTTCTTCTTTCTGAACCTGGATTTTCTTAAGAGCTTTGATAACAGGAAAAGTTTCAGTTCAGACTTCCCTCCTTTCAGAGGGCCTTTGTTTTTTCCCCAACTACTCCGCGGTTTTCTCTACCCGCTTTTTTCCTTCTTCCTTTGAGTTTGGTCCACATGAGGAAAGAGACGCCCGACGCCGATGTTCCGATCTCAATGTCCTTGATCACTATATCCCCAATCTAGTCGGCTCGATCCCCTGGATTCGCTCCCCGATTTCCCCCCTTTTGATACAGCTTCCCAAAAGGTTCTGACCCCTGTTCATCCCCTCTTACTTTCGAGATCTTTTTCTCCTCTTTTCGGAGAGATGTGCCCGGAGGTGTTCCTCTACCTTGACGTCAGTTCCTTTGCCTTTTTTCTTTACATTTGAAGATTTCCTTGCCATTTTGTCACTTTCTCTCAGCCCTTTTCCCTCTCCCTTTCCATTCTCTTTTTTCCCCGGCGTCTGGGAACCCCTATTAGAGTGCCTTTTCACTAAAACCTCCTTAAGCTCCTTTTGGCTGACCAGATTCTAGCTTTTTGCTTCCCGGCAGTTTCCCGTTTTTTTTTCTTCCTTTTCGAATCTCTTCTCCTTTCGTTTATGGGCCTGGTATCTCCCGTTGACCAAGCTGACCCATCCTTGAATCACCGTCCAGAGTTGTCGCCTCCCCCCCCCCTTTGAAGGTGGATCTCCCCCCAAGTTTTTTCCTCCTAACGAGTTAGAGTTTGTTCCCGAGCTCCCCCTGAGGATTTATCGAACGTCTCGCCTTTTATGCGACCAACGGCCTTTTTCTTCCCCCCCATCTTCCTTCAGTTCCTCCCAGGTCTGTTCCAGACTGAAGGCCGTGCCCCCCAATCGAAAGTCATGTTTTTTTCCCCCCCGGGATTCCTTATTCCTTTCCCCTTCTTGTTTTTTGTTCAAATTCGTGCCCCGTTTTTCTCTTCTTTTCACCAAGCCTTGTGCCCCCGTCTGTTTTCTTGTCAGCGCACGTTATTGGTAGGCCGTGGTTAACTCCTTGCCCCTCCTCATACCCCCCTTCCGTATTGGCACAGGCCTCTGAAGATCGTTGCGACTTTTTACCTCAAGTTTTTCCAAGTCTTCGCCACCCTCATTCGTTGGTCTCATAGGTTTCGCGATCACCTAGGCATTTGTCCTTAGGTCCCTGAATTCCGGTCCCTTCCGCGTGGGTGGCTCTGTAGATGGCTCGCCTTTTCCCCTTTCACTTTTCTCACCTCCACAGACAAAAAAGTATCTATTCCTGTGCGATCAGTGTCCCCCACAAATTTAACACCCGTCCATTGACTACCTTTTTCTCCCGTTTCCAAAGACTTTTTTTTCGGTTCACTGGTACTAATCGCATCAAGGCAATCCGTCCCTTAGGAAGTTTTCCATTTGCGGTCCTTATTCTCTCCCTTGAGCCCTTTTCTTTCTTTAGAACTCTTTTTGGGCGCTCCGGAAGCCAAAGTGCCTACGGTCGTGCTGAACAGAGTCCCAATGTCCCCTCACCCCAGCTCCCAACACTTTTCTAGACCCCCTCTTTTCTACTCTTCAGGAGTCCCTAGACGTATCTTCAAAGAGTCACCTTTGTTCTTTTCTTGGTTTTCCCCCGAAGGATGCCTTGTTGTGGCTGAATTTTCTGCCCCCCGTGTACTTCTTTTTCAGCTGGTTTGTGGTGGGTGCAGGTGCACATCTCACCCAATTTGTCCGCAGCTTTTTTGTCCATCTCCGTCTTCATACCCTTTTTTTTTTTTATGTTTGCGCATTGCTGATTTCTCCCCCGTGCATGTATGTTTGCTTTGACTCGCGACTTCCTGGACACATCCAATTCCCCTCTCTTTTCCCTCACCCCTGAGATCTAGCTTTAGGTGATCCCCGTGTGTTTTCGCTTCTGAATTCACTCAAGCATTTTCCTTTTTTGACTATGTTTCCCTTTCCTTCGGGATGTCCATAAAGAGTTTGCCTTTGCGGGAAATAGCATGGTCGGGGGAAACCCCTGACCCGGGAGCGACACCTTTTTCACATTCTTCCCCCCTCTTAAGTTCTTTGGCTTTTTTCCCAGCACGGGTCTCTACCCTCACCAACCAACTCCGTTTACGGAAAAGCTTGATACGTACCCTCCTTGGCACGCCCCTTGTCCAAGATCACAACCTTTCCAATCCTTTTTCCCAGAAATTTTTGACTCTCCATAAGTTTTCTTAATAATAGTTACTAGTAGATGCCTACCTCGGTCGTTCTTCTTCCTCCGGCTTTGGTCCTTCCCCCCTTCTGCAATTTTGGGTCACTTGATGATGACATTAGCACCCAAAACCACGCATGTGTCTCGAAGGTCCCTCATTTTTCCCTCTTCTTCTTTCCTTCTCACTTTGGATCCCCTTACGGCTATTCTCCTTCTAGAGCCGTCAGCGGTTTCAGTTTCCCCGCCCCCCCCCGCCCCCTTTTTGGTTTTCTTTTTAGACATTTTCGAGGTTCCGATAGAAGTAGTCAGTCAAGTTAGAGAATTTTTTTTGGTGTTTCCCTCCCTCTCCCCCCCCTCTTGATTTTTCTTCGATTATTCAGCGGTTGTAAAGGCCCCATATGTGCCCCCCTGCGATGGCTCCTTTTTTTAGTTGTCCTCCCTTTCTCGCTTCTTCACTAGTTACAAGATTTTCGTTCCTCATCCGTTCTGGATGCATTATCTAAGCGTTTCCTCCCTCAGTCTTTTGGCTTCCCGGACGTGGTCTGCGGTCAGTACCCACGCTCCTCATGCCCTAAATACTGGGGTCGTTTCTATTGCTCGTAGAAGTATTCCTATTCTCCCTTTCCTTGAAAAGTTCCCCACGGCCCCCTCAAGACATGCGGTTATTGAGAACCACTTGGTGAAAAGTAAATTGGCCCCCCCCAATTTCCCCCCTCTCTCCCCTTCTTTTAAAACTTGCCCCCCCCGATTTGCGACGTACTTCCCCGCTACCCAATCTATCTCCTGTCGTTTTTTGCTTACAGAATGGGTGGTTTTCGCCCCTACCCTTTTTTTTGAACGATTCCCTTTTCAGACTCCCTCTCTTGAGATCTTAGGGACAGCGTTTACGGGATGACCTAATCGTTTCTCCTCACTTGTTTTCACTCATCTCACCCTGGTTTTGAAAAACTTCCTCTTGAGGATGTAGGAGTCCTCAGTTGTAAAGAGTAGCTAAATGCAGTAGTATCCCCTCCCTCTCCCCTCTTCTTCGAGCACGGCCTGCCTTGGAATCTCCGCTCGATCTGGTCTTCCCCCGTTGAGATTGACAAGCTTCTTGTTTTTTGTACCCTCCCCTTTTTCAGAACGTTTTAGTTTCCCCTTTAGAGTCGTTTTTGCTTTCTGATTAAAGAGAGTTCCGATAAAGTTTTTTGAAGAGGGCTTTTCCAGGCTCCATCTTTCCCCCATTTTTATGAATATAGGTCCTTTCTTCCCCCCCAGCATGACTTCTTCTTTTCCTAATCAATAAGTTGGTGAGTCGACTGTGCTTTCTTTTTTTTTTCTTACGGCCGCATCTGGCCGCGTTGTTCCTCGTCCTCTTCCCCTTGTTGAGTCCTGATCTCAGAACCTCGACGGAATCGACAGTGTTTTCTCGTTCACGGAAATGCAGGCGTCCCCCTGTTCTGGGCCACAGCTCCTCCCCTTTTTCCTCATTTTTCCCTCGATTTTGCTCTTAGCCTTTTTCCTCTCGACCGTTTGTCTCGACCCGTCCTAAATGCCGCCCGAGCCTGCTCCTTTTCTTATGGCGGAACCTGTTTTTTTCCCAGATTTACAATCCTCTGACGAATCATCCCCTAAGTTTTTTTTCCTCCCCCCCCCCCCCGGAAAGACTTTGGCGCAACTTTTTCAGATGACATCTTCCCGTCTTTTCCCATCTTCCGTCCCTTTTTGGATCTCGAAGTCTCGATTCGATCTGCTCCAACGAGACACCCGTGATCCTCCCCTGACGTCCCCGCGCCTCTCCTTACAATCCTGAATTACCGGCGGCAAGAAGAGTCATGTCGCCCTTTTTCCCTATTGTGGTGCCCATTCCTTTCTTCTCATTTTTCCACTTTTGTCCCCCCGCTTTTTTCCTCTTTTTGTAGTAAAGGGGGGGCCTCTATCTACCGTGTCAATCCTCTCATAGGTTTTACACGACGATCCCTTTTCCTTTTCCCCCGGGAATTCCGCGTCTTTCCTTTCGTTTCATGTGGTGGACAACCTGTCTGCGGTGTCGCCATACGGGTTATTCCCCTTCGAGTGGAGAGCTTTCCGCGTTAGATCCACTTTTCCCGTCCCTTCCCGAATTTTTTTCTTTTTTTTTTTTTTTTTTTTTTTTTTTTTTTTTTTTTTTTTTTTTTTTTTTTTTTTTTTTTTTTTTTTTTTTTTTTTGGAATTTTGGTCCCTGACTGCCCCTTCGGGGGGCTTTAATTTTCTTTCCTGACCCTCTTTCTTCTCCCCCTATTCTTCCACCACAAATATAGGCATTTCCACACGCCACAACCCCTCTAGGCCGGGGGCTCCCGCCACCCGCCCTTCTCAGTACTTCTCTTTTTTTTTTAATTTATGCTCCGCTCTCTGCGGGGCATTTGGGCGTTCAAACTTCCACCTCCCTTTGGGCTCTCTCCTTTTTTCTCATTAAGGGCCCTTTCCCTTCTCCCCTTTTTGATCCTCCTTTTTTTTTCTGCTCTCGTTAATGGCTCCCGACCCCCCAAACTGATTTCGAGAAGAAGTTCAAGCGTGTTTTTGAATTTTCCCTCTTTCCCCCGGGTTTCCGGCTCCAAGGCCATCTTTCTCTTTCCGAACCCACCCTCGAGCTGGTCCTGATCGACTCTTGCCCTTCCTCCCCCCCAGCGTTTTTCTGATCTGCAGATTTTTCATGCCATTCTTAAACGATTTTTTCCCTTTCACTTTTTGTTTTCTTTTCTTGTGGTTTTTTGACCTCTGGGACCTAGAGCGGTCCCCTTTCTTGCTAGTTTTAGTTGTTGTGCAGATCTTTCTCCCCTAGAACCTGCTCCTAAGGAGATGGACATAAAGTTTTCGCCCTTTGATGTAGTTTCGACCTTGTTGCCCTTTTATTTTTCCCTCTTGTATTTTCTTCCCCCTTCTTCACTTTTTTCAAGCACTCGTTTACCTCGTGACGGAAGTCCTTTTTACGTGTTTGTTGAGAGAGATATCCTTCCCACCTTGCTTTAATCTTCTTTTTTCCCCCCCCTTTTTAGGCCTTTTATCTGAGCCCCCCCATTGACACTTTTAGATTTCAATAGATGTTTCTTTGTCCCAAAGTCCTTTCCGGGTTCCCAACTTTTTTGTTCCCCTCTCTCTGGTGTCTCAATCCAATTGGTTATTTGCCCTTTGCCCCCCCCTGTTGCGTCGATTCCTTTCCTGCACACAATTCTCTGTTCTTCTCTAACCGATGGCTCTTCCCCTCCCCCAACCCCCTCTCCTTTCCATTTTTTTATTCCTTAATTCTTTATGCTCTTCAGGTTGACTAAGTATTGACCTCTTCCGCTCCTTACCTGACCTCTAAACTTTCGACCTTTCGCGAGTGCCTTGTCTTGGGTGCCCGTATGCACTTTTGGTTTTTTTTCCCCCCCCCCTGCGTCTTCTTCTCGAACCTCTTCGCAGGATTGGACCCCCTCTATTTTCTTCAGGAATAACGTCCGAGATCTACGCCCATGCATTTTCCCCCCTAAATGTTTTTTAATTCTCCTTTTTCTGCAGGGTTTCTCCCCAGTGCCGACAATGTCCTGCCCCCCCCGGTCCCTTTTTTTGCCATAGCCTGAGTTTCAGTTTTAATTTGGTCGGGGCATCCCACATGATTTTCATTGTTTGGATTGCTTCTCTGTTTTCTTTTTCCCTCACCCCTCTTGTCTCGGACCCCTTTTTTCCTGCCGGGGGAGACTTAACTGAGTCCCCCCCCCCTACTTGCAGTCTTCAGTTCCTCTTTCGTCTCCCTCCCTTGACTGTCGGCGCGACAGAGAGACCTGACGGCGGTCGCCTGGCCCGTTTTCCTACCGAAGACTTTTGCTACAGTCCCTGGCTTCCTTAAACCCCTCAAGCTTCGTCCCCCCCCCCCGGGGGTCCTCTCACGATTGGGTTTTTAGAGTAGAAGGTCTTCCAGAGGTTTTCCCAGGTTTTCTAGGTCTGGTTTCACCCTACTCAAGACCTTCTGCCTTACCAAGCGTTTTTTTGCAACTTTTAGAAGGGAAGACAACTCCGACATTCCTTTCCTCCGTTGCACCAAAAGTCTAAGTCCGGTCCCTCAAGCTTTCGCTTTGGCTCTCCTTTCACCCCTCTTTTTTATTCGGTCCCGCGCGGTTGGTCCGGTGAAAATCGTATTCTTTTTTCGGATTTTGTCTTCCTCTCTTGTATTTTTTGGTGGATTTTTTTCCCGCTGAAATAGTAGGCTCGCCGTCTTGGTGGATCACTTTTCTGTCTCATTTTGGTTTGTCCCCCCGCTTCTCTTTTGGTGTTCCCCCCCCCTTCGTTTGATTTCAGATGTAAGCTTGATACTGCCCATTTATTTTAGTTTCAGGGAAACTCTGACTCCTGCGGGTTTGTCTTTTTCAACTCCCTTTTTACGGCTTCGACTCGCCCCCCCAATAAGTTGAGCTTTAGTCGATGTTCTCCTGGTCACCCATTCGGTTGAATTGTCGCGCCGCTTTTTCGTTTCTGTCCCAGGTTAGCTCCGTCTCCCCCCAAGGCTTCGAGAAAGTGATTGGACTGAATCTTCCCTTTCCCTTTTCCTTGAAGAGGTCCACCCTTCCCCTGTCCCCTCCTTTCTAGATTGAAATATCTCCCCCTTCCCCCTTTTTGTGAGAGAGATTGTTCGGCGGTGCTGGATTCCATTACCTCCTTTTTTCAGACCTTATGTACCTCCGGCCCTTAGATTTTTTATAAGCAATCCGGCGCTTAGCCGGACTCCTTTTCCCATCGGATCAGTCCGAGCGGAAACACGTTTTTTCCCAGCCTTCCTTCCTTTGACCAGGTCCCTCCTTAATGATTCTCTGCTTACGTCCTTTTTCCGGGCAGTTTGTTCGCTCTACCCCGGCCTCTCCTGAGTCATTTTTTTGGCTGCGATAACTTCATTTTATCTTCCCTCCTCCAAGGTTCCTACACCGCATCCCCCAATCAGGCCCTCCTTTTTTTTACCGTGGAGCGGCCCATCTTCAAGTTTCCAATTTTGAGTCTTTTCCCGCTCTCACAAACGATCGTCCTTCTATCGATCGATTTCTTTTCACCCCTTTGACGTGATCCGCTTATTTCACAGTTACCAACTTCCCTTTCACCCTCCCTTTCACGATCTCCTTTTATCCTTACCCTGCGTAATTTAGTCCGGATGGTTATTGTGGTGCACTTCTTTTGGCGCTGTAGTATTTAGTTTTTTTTTGTCCGCCCCTTTTTCCACCCCTTTGTCCTTTCTTGATTTTTTTGGAATAGAACCCCCCTACCGTGTAAATTAACTTACAATATTTCCCAACCTCGGCCTTACTGTTTTTCGGGCTCTCTCCTCGTCTTTCACCAAAGTCTCGGGTATCCCAGTCCTCCTGTCCTTTTCGGATTAGCTCCGCGTTATCGCTTCCCCTTTGGGCTCCGCTCCCCCAATTATGGCCTTCCCTTGTTGGCAAGTCGCACTCAGTTTTTGACTGATGAAGTCCCGCGCCGTCACCCCCTTTTCTTTCCCCCAACTTTCCCACAACCCTCTTGTTGCGCCTCCCACAAAATTAACTCGATTTCCTCTCAACTCCTGAGCGAGTATAACATTTTTTTTCTGGCACCCACTTGTTTACTGGAGGCCCCTCCAACTTGTTTATGGATCCATTTGAGCGCGATAATCCGCCATTCGCCCTTTCGCCTTTTTCTCCCATTTTATCCCCCCTCTTGATTTCTTTCTCACTTCCGCCTGCAAATTGTTTCGACCCTGATTCCCTGGTTCTTTCCCTTGCATTCAAAGTGAATCCTGTCTCTGACCAGGCGTCCCCCCCAAGGCAGCTACTTCACCTACCTTTTCCTTTTTTTGTTATTGGCGCGTTAACCGATTTGCCGGAGGATGATTTCAGAAAGGATTCAGTGTAACGTTTTTTTCCATCCCTGCTCGGGTTTCCTACGTCTTTTGTTTTTTAATTTCCTCTGGCTCCCACTGAGGTCACGGTCCCTTCTTCACTGCCACCTATTTAATTACCTCTTCGTCCACCGCTACCTTCTTTTTTTCTTCCTGTTAAGATAGTACACTGGGTTTGTCACGTCCGCATCCCCACATTTCGCTTCTGATTACACCCCCCTGGAGATGTCCCTTCTTTAGACTTTTTTCCTGCTATTCTCTGGTTCCAGTCGGTTACCCCTTCCTCATTTTTGAAAAACACGACGATGTGCCCTCCCACCTCGTTTTCAGGATTTTGGGTTTTCCTATCTTTTCTGATCCCGCAGTGCCCTGTCTAGTGCTTTTTTCCAATGTATGTCAGTGAATTTTCTCCGTCTCCTCCCTTGATGACTCCTTTGTAAACTTGCGTTTCTTTCCCCCATGCTCCCTCGTTGGAACATGACTTTTTAAATTTGGCTGCGGACGTGCCCATTTCGATCTTTCTCCCTCCCCCCACCCCCGGAGAGGCTTAACCCTGTTCCCGCCATCACTTTCTCAAGATGCCTTCTTTCCACCCTCCCCCTGTGCTTTTCCTTCCCGAGACGCTTACAATGTGTTTTTTCGTTGAAGAATCTTCAGTTATCCCCACTCCCCTCCCCTTTAATCTTTGCCGACTTTCTTAAGCTAAGAACACCCTTTTTTATAGTTCCCCTCTTCGACGTAGCTTCTTTGGACTTTTGACGCTTCCCCTCCGTCCTCCTTCTGCTCCCATTTTGATACTCGTCTGAATGTCCATTCCTTTGCGTCGGAGTCCTGAGATTGTTTTCATCACGCCCTTCTTCTCCTCTTCCCCCCCAAGGCCCCTTTTGTGCTGAGAATTTCCCATTAAGATCGCGTGCTCAGATAGAGCCCCTCTTTAACCTTGTTTCTTTTTTCCTTGTTTTGAACTCTTCTTCCCCCTTTTGCCCCTCTTAGGCAGCTATTGTGATCTCCGTACAGTGTTTGTTAGAGCCCCTTTTTGGTTATTCCTTTCTTCAACTTCCTCCTGTGCTGGGACCAAATTTTTGGTTTGATCCCAGGTTTACCCTTTATTCTACCACAAATATGGGTGTTATCTTGCTTCCAGTCCTCCCTATTTCTCCCTTTCAGGTGTAAAGAATCTATATGAGGTGATTCTCCCCCTGGCTGCCTCTTAAGTCTCTTTTTACCTTCTCTTCAGACACTGAATTGTACCCCCCCTCCTTCCTTCCCCTGACTTCCGATATGATCGCTTGTTCCCTTCACTCCGATCTCCGTTCATGGGCGTTGTCGTTACTTTCCTTAGCGTTGGTCGAGTCCCCCCCCCCTGCACAAACCCCCAATCCCCCGACCCCACATGCGCGGTCTTTTCCCCCATAAACACAGCTTGCAAACATGCACTTGGCTGTCCCTCCCTTTCCTTCCTTTGCCCTCCCTTTCAGCCCAAGACTCTTCGAGTTGCCCCCGGTCAGTAATTCGGGCCCTGATAATCCTTTTGGCTATCCTTCCCCGTTTTTTCTCCGCTTTGACTTTCCGCCTGAGCTTGATAACGGTTGTGCAGTCCCTCTTATCCAGGAGCCTTCTGTTTACCATTCCTGTACTTCAATCCTTCATCCTACTTGGTTTAGGGTACATCGGTTCAGACCTTTGTTCCGCCACTGATCTTTGTTTTCTGCGTTTGTTTTAGGCGATTTTTCTTGCGGTTCTTGCTGTTCCCGAGCCTCCTTTTAAAGCTGTCTATGCCCATGTCCCTCCTTCTTGCCTTACTTCACCGGTCCGAGATGCCGGGAAGCGTCTTATGTCAGCCAAACCCCTTTTCTTGCATTTTTTTTTCTCCTGACTGCGAATTTTTTAACCTTTCTTGCCCCTAATCCAAAAAGTATCCCGTTGTGTGACGCGGCTTGATTTCTGATAAATCGATTTGAGATCCAGTGACGTTCTTTTTCGGGGACCTTTCTGACTCTTCCCCCTCCCCCCCCCCGCCGGACCCTGGTAAGAGGCATCTCTACTTTTCCGATTGCACAGATCTCTTCTTTTTTCCTCCGTTGTTGTTTTTTTCCGCCTTTCATCTGCCGCCCCTCTCTTTACGCTTTTTTTTCCCCTGGATGTCATCTATTACAATCTTTACCTTCTCCAGGGTCGATAATATCTTTTTGATAGCGTTGCCGCTTCGCCTATTGTGATCCCGGCCATTCTGAAACCTTTAAACTTTTTTTCGTGTTCACTCGAGGCTATAACGCTTGTTTTTCTACCCTATCGAGTTTTTCCGGCAGACTAGCTTGTCAGTTTGTTGCTTTCCCCGACCGCTTCTTTTAGTTCTTCTTTGCTCTCTCCCGCTTTACTTTAAATAGAATTCCCCTCCACCTTGACGAAGGTTCGTTCCTACCATCCACTCTTCTCGCTTCTCAGATCCCTTCCCCATGATGAGAGAACTAACCTTTCTGAGTTCGTCAGCTCCTTTTTCTGGTAAACAGAATCTGCTATTTTTTTTTCCAGCTCTTCACCCCCCCCCCAAAACCAAACCCAACAATGATATTAGGATTTAAATCGATTTTTTCCTACTGTACAGCCTTCAGAATGCTTTTCTTGGTTGGACCAAAAAATCGTCCTAATTCGTCTGGATGCATTATGTGGTTTACTTATAATTCGCTGTTTTCTTTGGTTTTCTTCCAAGACTTTTGACACTTTATGGTACCCCTGCAAGGTCTTTCTTAGTTTTGGTACCCCCCCCTCCCTTCCCACTTTTCTTTTACCCCCCAACTCCCCCCTATTGATGTCCGGCGAATCCATCGTGCCTTTTTTTATTCTTTTCACCAAAGCTGTTTTCTCCTCCTTTTCCCTGAGTGTCCTTTCTATCCCAAAGAGGCTCCCTTGTGTCGGGAGCGATCCCTCTCCCTTTTCTGCGACACCTGCACTGCTTTTGGTTTTCCCCTTTTCCCTTTACTGCTTTCCCGCGTGGTGAGAACACCAAATTTTTTTCCCTTTTACCCGCCAAAAACATAATTGCAGCTCCCCCTCCCCTGGCCCTCCCACTTTAGATAACTGTACCGTACTTGAGAGAGTAATTGAATTTCATCTCCGCCAACTGTGTCTACGAAACCGGTTTTTTTGTTTCTCGTCTCCATCCTTTTAGATCTCATGTTTTCGTAATTCCCGTACAGTTCTGCCCCCCGTTAGTCCTTGGGGGAGTTTGATGCCAATATTTTTCTCCTTCTCCGCCATTTTTCTGTCATCCCCAAGTATTGAGGCCTAAGTGATCAAATTCGTGGTTTTGGTGTCTCAGTTCTCAAGTTCCGCTCCCCTCCCCCGTTCAGTCTTGACGTCGACCCCCGTATGAATGGTTTACTTATCCCCCTATTGTTCGGCTTTACTGCCCCCGGCAGACTCGGATTTCTTATTCTTTTAACTCCGCTTTACACTTAACGATTTTCCTTTACCTCCTCCCTTTGACTTTCCCCCTTTCCACGGAGCCCCTTTTGGTTTTTTTTTGTGCCTTTTTTCCAAGATACACAGTTTTCTTCTTTTCCACTTGATCCCCCCCTACCTCCCATATTCAGCCTTTGCCGAATTGGTTGTCCGACCCTGCTATTCTCAAGTTTACTTGTTTTCCCCCTGACCTTTTGGCCGCACCTTTTCAGATCTCCATTTGTTCCGGAAGGACCTTTTCCATCCTCCTCCGTTTGAAGAGCCTATTCCCCCTTTGTCCTTTTCGTCCCTTTTCGTTGCCACATGTCTTGGCCAATGACGAGCCGTTTCCCAATACATATCCACTACCAGACTTTGTTTACACTCCTCCGGGGTTTTCAAATGTATTGCATGCTTCTTCTTGGTGGAATCTCCTCGGAACCTTTGTTTTCCCTTTTGTTTTGCCCATCTCGTCCCCCTCCAAGTTCTGTTCCCGGTGACCGCATACGGTCCCAGTCAGCTTCCCCTTCTTTTTTTTTTCCCTCTGTCTCAACGGCCGTTACAATTTTGCTTTCGTTGATCCGGCCTTTTTTCTTTCCCCTTCCCCCCCTCCTTTCTTTCCGAATTAATCGCCCACCTTCCCAGAGAAACAGAAGACTCGCTGCGGATCCCTTTGGATTCCTTTGTCTTTCTTTGATGCCCTTCGCCCCCAACCCCCCACCCAGCCTTGGACCCCATTTATCGACCTTCCCAATTGTTTTAGTTCCTCACTCTCTTTTTTCCTCCTCACTTCCGCAACCTCCCCCAGGAAGACCTTTTGTTGGCCGAATTTCCCCATTGATTCGCTTGAATAGAGCCTCCATCTTTCCTCTTTTCCATTCGTTTTACTCTCAAACTTTGTTCACGGAGATGCTTCTCCCTCTCTACAGGAATGGTTCTTAGAGCGTACTTTTTTTTGGTTTGTTCGCCTCCCCACACCCTTAAGTGTTTTCTGCGATACTGTGGGCGTGCCTCCCCTTTAAAGGACCCCTCCTATGGGTGGTACTTGGTAGTTTCTTAATCTCCTGTCATTTTTGATTGAGAGCTTTCCTTAGAAGTAATCGTCCCCTCTCATCTTTACGCTTTTATTTCCGATCCCCTTCGGTTCAAAGTATGGCTAAAACAGAAGAATTTGGTCCCCACCCGACTTGATTTCAACCCCGCTTTCCCATTCGCTCCTTTAAGCCTTAGTGTTTGAGGACTTCTGTTTTCCCCTATGAGCGTCCCTGACATTTTTACTTTTGTTTCCCAAACGTCCAATCACCCTTTTCTCCACCCTCGGGGTTCCCCAAAGGCAAACTTCTTTTTCAGGCTCCCACTCCCCGCGTAAGTTCATCCTGACCTTCGCCTCTTAGACATTCGGAGCCCGTCATTAAGGTAGTTTAGTCCATCTTTCGTGACGCATCGGTTGACTTTCCTCAATCCCTCCCTTTCTTCATACCCCGAACGATATCCCAGCCTCGCTTCTTGTAGGGTACATTTTTTTTAAGTTTCGTCCCGGTCTTCACCTCCTCGCAGGTCCTGATGTTCTTTATTCCAAGTTTTTCTGAGCTCCCCTTTCTTGATCTTTTTGCGTTTTAGGCTTACAAACCTTAGTCTTGCTGATTGTCCTTCAGATTTTCGATACCCCCCTAGGTTATCCGGCTACGGAGAACTTCTTCCAGGCGCGGGCGCATTTAGTCTGAGCACAACCTTACCTTTCTTTTTCCGGTCTCTTTTCTGATCTTTCAGTTTTTTAGATTTTCGAGTTTTCCTTTGAAAAATGAGGCCGCGAAGAGCTTCCCCGCTGTTTCTTGTCCCCCCCCCCCCCGGTTTTAAGCGTAAAGGTCTTTCGCTCAATCGTAGAGACCATGTTCGACTGGAAGAGGATTTTTCCCGGGAAGCTTCATCTCACTTCTCCAACGCTTCCTCGTGTTATTCTCCTTTTAAACCGTAAGAGTGAAC